>LWDU01043264.1_pt1 | contig 10526 bp, 9 predicted proteins | sample 727161 | NCBI WGS metagenome assembly LWDU01 (sample SAMN04566230, study PRJNA314399) | hydrothermal vent metagenome | isolation source: deep sea hydrothermal plume seawater | place: Mexico: Gulf of California, Guaymas Basin | collected 2004-07-11 | reverse complement strand
TCAGGAGCTGAAGCAAAAGAAGATTCTGCGCCGGCTGCCAAGTCTGAGGCTGCCAAAAAAGAAGAGGAACTGATTGAAGAAGCGGCTCTTGAGATTAAAGAAAACCGCATTGGAACCATTCGTACCCGGCACGATGGTCTGGTTCAGCAAAATGATGTTTTCACAACATCCTTAGGCCGTACTCCAGGGGGAAGAGGGCGTGATCGAGGAGTTTCCCGAGATACCTTTTGACCCAGCCTCGCCCAGTTGAAAAACCCCCTTTGAGGTCCTTGGAAGTTTGTGCCTGAGATGCTCACTCGTTTCAATTGGAGGATTTTATATCAGACACAAGGAAAATGCGACGATACCATTAATGTATTTCAAAAATTATTAAACATCAATCCGTTTTATGTCGAAGCCTGTTACTACTAGCTCGCTACCACCCACCTCAAGACAAAAAACAAAGTGTCCGCTACTAACGGTGAAAATGCCGAGCTAGGAAATTTTAAAAAAATATATGGTAAAAAGTTCTAGCCTCTTAAAAATTTCCTTAAACTATGGGCACTAGGTTTTTCTACTGCTTGGTTATTCATCAGTAAAACTTGCGTGAATAAATTCGCTGGATGTACAATGCAAGGATGAGTGATACCCATTCCAATAAAAATTGTCTCTCCATATATAAATTGAAGGCCATCCTTACTAAACACAAAATTTGGCTAGATACAAATGGTCAAGATGGAGAGCAGGCAAACATGAAAGACTGCAACCTAAAAGGAACAGTGCTATTAGGTGCAAACCTTAAAAAGGCAAACCTAGAGAGAGCGTACCTATATGGAGCCTATTTGAAAAATGCCAATCTTGAGAACGCTAACTTACGGGGAACCAACTTGCGAGGCGCAAACTTGCGGTGGGCCAATTTAAAAAATGCGGATATGCAAAATGCTAACCTGGTACGTGCAGATCTCATGCATGCTGAAATAAAAAATACCCGACTCGAAGGAGCCAACCTGAAAATGGCTGATGGTCTCAGACCAGACCAACTGGCAGAAGCCCATATCGACAAAAAAACCATCCTACCAAGTTAGCCGCCGGAAACGTACTAAATTAGTTTCCTAGCAAGCAAAGAGTCGTCACAGCATAACTAACCTTTGCTCTGAATATCCCTTCAGAATGAAAAAAATGATAGAGGTATTATGACCTCTTTTGTTAGTGAGTTTATTGAAAGACCATTTTTGCGGAGTCAAACATACCCTTTGCGCTGGATATTGCGTCATTAACCGCTGTGGGTTCATAACCACAATGGGCAGTACAATCTGCACATTTGCGATTATTTTCATGTCCATAATTCTCCCACTCCGTGGTTTCCATTAATTCCTTGAAAGTTTCTGCATAACCTTCATCCAAAAGATAGCAGGGCTTTTGCCAGCCCAACACTGAATAACTCGGGTTTCCCCAGGGAGTACAGGAGTAATCTTTTTTTCCGCGCAAAAATTCTAAATAAAGCGGGGAATGATTCACATCCCAGCGGCCTTTTATGTTTTTCTCCAGCAGTGCATCGAAAAACTCAAATGTTTTGCGACGCCCAAAAAAATGATCCTGATCCGGAGCGTCTGGGTATCGAAATGCAGAAGCCATCGTGATTCCATCCATCCCAAGGGGAGTTAAAAAATCCAAAAATTCCTCTGCCTTTTCTACCGTTGTATCTTCAAAAAATGTGGTAGCGCTAGTTACCCGAAATCCTTTTTTCTTCGCTTCTTTAACAGCTTCAATGGCCAGTTTGAAGGTTCCTTTTTGATCAACAATGCGGTCATGGCACTCTTCCATTCCATCCAGATGAACGGAAAGGGTTAAATATGGGGTTACAGGAAGTTGATCCAAATAATCTTTCAGCAGAATCGCATTGGTGCACAAATAAATAAAACGTTTCATGGTAACTAGACCCTCAACGATTTCCACAATTTGCGGATGCATTAACGGCTCGCCGCCTGCTATGGAAATTACAGGGGCACCACACTCCTTTGCAGCTTTAAAGCATTGCTCGGGAGTAAGGTTCTGTTTTAATATTTCATTGGGTTTTTGAATTTTTCCACAACCAATACACTCTAAATTACAACGAAACAAAGGCTCCAACATCATCACCAAAGGATAGCGTTTCTTGCCTTTTATTTTTTGTCGGAATAAATAAGTTCCAATTTTTAACGCTTGAATCAGCGGGACAGACATGGAATTAAAATTTCTCAATATTTAAATTGTTTCAGATATATTTCTTGCTAAAATTCCAAACTAACGATTTTTATTCTAAAACTTGGTGCTTGGGGAATACAAATATTATCGCAACCGATAAAAGGCTACCTGCTCAATTAAACAGGTAAAATATTCCCCATTAGAGGAAGATCCATTAATCGAGAACTGCACTTGAAAAAAATTCTGTTCTTCTTCATTTTTATTGTGGTCGCGCTGGCTTTGGATGGGACTCTGGCCAAAGATATCTTCGATTATGGAATACACTCCGTATCAGGCTGGCTGGGATTAGCTTTGGCCATTGGTATCTTTGTCACTCTGATCTTGGCAGAGTCCACCAAAAGCATTGCACCTAAGCAGACTCAGCCGTTTCCACATTCTGCAATATACTCAATAAGGCAAAGGGTTCTGCTTGCCGTTCTGTTTTGATCCAAATCGTTCCATTTCCTCCATGCGCTACAGTTGCTTTTTCTCCGGCTTTTGTCTCCATGGCATCGATGGTAAATTTATATTGAGCAACAGGTGAAATATATTCGACCTCAGCTCCTAGCTCGATTCGGTTTTTGACCTCCACCTCCATCCAACCTGGGCGCTCATTCACTATCTGTCCACCAAATATCTGCGCCTGGTTTTCCACTTGGGGTGAATCGAACCGCTCGGTGTCTCTATTTGCAGCAGATATTAGAAACGCAGATGTAAAACCTCGGTTGGCTGTCTTATCGATTTCTCCCAATAAATTTGGATTAAAAGAACGTCCTTCAGTCAGATCGCTGATCGCCTTACGATAGGTCCGGGTCACCAAAGCTAGGTAATAAATTGATTTTGATCGGCCCTCTATTTTAAATGAAATAACACCTGCATCTTGAAGGGGTTTCAAGAATTCCACCGCCCTTAAATCTTTTGAGTTCATGATATAAGTACCATGCTCATCTTCATCTATGGGCATCATTTCGCCATCCCGCTGGGTTTCTTCAATGGCATATTGCCCCTTTAGAGGTTTATACTGCTCAGTATCCTTGCCCTCTTCTTCATGAACTTTAAATTCCCAACGACAACTATTAGTACATGTTCCCTGATTTGCATCTCGGTGGTTGAAATAGTTAGATAAAAGACATCGCCCCGAATAAGCAATGCAAATCGATCCATGAACAAAAGCCTCCAACTCCATGCCAGGGACACGATGATTAATTTCCTGGATCTCCTCTAAAGAAAGTTCGCGCGATAAAATGATCCGCTTGACACCGAGGTTGTACCAGAATTCTGCGGTGACCCAGTTCATCGTATTGGACTGCACTGAAAGATGAACCGGAATCTCTGGAAACTCCTTAATGGCAAATTTAATCATTCCAGGGTCAGCCATGATGAAACCATCCGGACCCAATGCAGCATGTTGAGCTAAGGATTTTTTAAAGGATTCAATTTTCCGGTTAGGCGGAAGAATGTTTGCAGTAACATAAAATTTTTTTCCCATTTTTTGAGTGTAGGCAATAGCATCTTCGAGTAAATCATTTTTAAAGGGATTCTCTCTTGCCCGAAGGGAAAATTTTGGGATACCGGCATACACTGCGTCGGCACCATAGGCCAAGGCATATTTTAATTTTTCAGGACTGCCAGCAGGCGATAATAATTCTGGAACCATAATTTAGCTCAATTTCTTAAGAGGTTTATTGGATCGAATAATTAAGCTTACAACAAAGAGACATGAAATCACAACAAACTTAGGAAATTGTGCACAATTTAATTTCAGGATATGCCGGGAGAGAACTTGAATTCGAACCTATAGAGTTTGGAAAGCTTTTCCTTTTTTAAGATCTTCCTCTAAAAATAGAGTAGATCAAAGCCTTTTTGCTCAAACTTTAAGTATGGGCATGAGAGCCTGAGGGTTGTGTTGTACCAAGTGGTTAAACGTCTCTTGAGTTATGATTGTAATGGAATAACCTCCCAAAGCCGCTATACCTTAGCCGAACACGTAAGCCCATCTATCAGACCCATTTCTCCAAAAACATCATTTTCTGTAAGCACCGCAATAATTTGCTTTTTTTGGTTACGTTGTTTTTATAAATCTCTAAACTATCAAACCAGATACGGACTCCCAGAATCTCTATAACCTTCTCATCAAACAAATTTCCAAAGTTGGTATAACCCTTCTGGGTTTTTAGGATAGTCCTTGCTCATTAAGCTGGGTTATCTGTTTACTTACCAGAAAGAACTATTGCTAGTCGACCCTGCGCCTAGTGGCGGAATAATAGATAAGAAAAGCGCCCGCAATCAACAGAAAAATACTATAAAAACTGCCTCGGCTCAGATCCATTATGAGGGGGGCATCAGGCTCTCTGAATTGTTCACCGAAAATGCGTACCACCCCGTAGATCGATAGGAATTCTCCCGTCAATCTTCCCGGAGAGGCTAGAACATCGGTTTTCCACAAACGCCATTGGCTGTATGCCAATAATATGGCTCCTTCCAATCCGGCTGCATAAAGTTGGGATGGGTGACGTGGTTCAATCAGTTCCAAGGGAGTTCCTGGCGTGGCACTTTGAGGAAAAATCACTGCCCATGAGGCGTGAGACACTTTTCCCCACAACTCTCCATTGATGAAGTTTGCAATACGTCCCAACAATATTCCTGGCGGTACCAAGGGACATATCAGGTCTCCCAACCGCAAAATAGACAGGTTTAATTTTTTCGCTACCCACCAGCAGGCTACTAGCACACCAATGAAACCCCCATGACTGGCCATGCCCCCCTTCCAAATCTGAAATATGACCCAGGGTCGGCGAAGAATATCATCAAATGCGTAGAACAACATATATCCCATACGACCACCCAGCAATACACCAATCATCATAGAGGTAATAATGCACGATTGTTGATCGGGGGTAAGCGTGGCTTTGCCATGTTTACAGAAAATATGTAGGAGCCACATTCCAACTAAGAAGCCTAACGCATAGGCCAATCCATAATAGCGGATGCCAAAACTCTCTGTGAATTGAAATAGAAATGGATCCAGATTGTGAACCCAGTATTCGGTTTTAGACACGGCGGGAAAAACCTCTTAAAAATTAAAATGAAGAGGAAAACCTGAAAAATTACCGATGCAATATGGAAGCGGCGTCGAGCGCGCCATAGGTGAAGATCATATCCGCTCCAGCCCGTCGCATACTGATGAGCGATTCTATCAAGCAACTGTCATAATTGAGCCAACCTTTTTCAGCAGCAGCCTTTAGCATCGCATATTCTCCACTGACATGATAGGCGGCGATGGGTAGAACAGAATGCTCACGCGTTAACCGGATGATATCGAGATAAGGCAGGCCAGGTTTAATCAATAACCAATCTGCTCCTTCTTCTTCATCCAACAGAATTTCCCGTAGTGCCTCCCGGACATTAGCTGGATCCATTTGATAAGTCTTTTTATCTCCCTCTTTGGGAGCAGAATCAAGCGCATCTCGAAATGGTCCATAAAATGCCGAGGCATATTTTGCGCAGTAACTACAAATCAGTACATCATTAAATCCAGCATCATCCAGAGCCCAGCGGATGGCCTCAACCCGACCGTCCATCATATCTGAAGGCGCTACCACATCGGCTCCTGCTTCCGCCTGAGCTACTGACATACTAGCTAATAAGGGCAACGTCTCATCATTCAGGATTTTGCCGTCTTGTACCAACCCATCATGCCCATCACAAGAATACGGGTCCAACGCCACATCGGTGATAACTAGCAAACCGGGAATGGATTTCTTCAGTTCTTTTACCGCCCGTTGCAGCAGTCCTTTGGGATTTAGACTTTCTTTGCCCTCTGAATTTTTCAACGAATTTTCAATAACAGGGAAGAGGGCTACTGCTGGGATGCCAAGATCAAATGCCTTCTGGCAATCGCAAACTAGCTGGTCAATGGAAAGTCTTGCGACACCCGGCATGGACATTATCGGACTGCGAAGCTTGTTACCTTCCTGAACAAAAGCTGGCCAAACCAAATTGGCCGGACTCACTGAGGTCTCCCGGATCAACCCACGAATAGCTGGATTCAATCTATTTCTGCGTGGTCGTTGATTCATAACGGGATCTTATTTGCGGCCAAAGGAGGTTTATCAATTTAAGAAGAATAACCAATCAGTTTGGCCTTTGCAACTTAAAGCAAAACCCTGCCGAGAATTCGACAGGGCCACAGAATCGCGCACCTGCAAAAGATGACTGATACTGGCTCCGGTGAGAGGACTCGAACCTCTAACACATCGATTAACAGTCGATTGCGCTACCATTGCGCCACACCGGAATGGATTTTTTTGAATGGGACTAAAACACAGAAATTTAATCGTTTTGTACCATATTGTCAAGGAGATTTGAATCTTTTTCTTGTTCTGCTAAATGTAATAAAAAATTTAAGTTCAGTTAATAAAACCTAAAACCCTTCTTTAGACATAAGGCTGTTGGGCTACCGCATTTCCATACGTCCTTCCAGCGATTTTAACAGGGTGACGGAGTCGGCATACTCAATATCTGAACCCACTGGCAAGCCCCTGGCAATTCGAGTAACCTTGACCCCCTCGAAAGGTTTTAATACTTTTGAAATATATACCGCTGTGGATTCGCCTTCCATATCTGGGTTGGTAGCCAGTATTACCTCACGAATACCCGGTTTACTAACTTTTACTTTCAACGCTTCAATAGTCAGGTCATTCGGCCCAATACCATCCAACGGGGAGATCACCCCCATCAGCACATGATAAACTCCTTTGAAATAACCCATGTTTTCCATTACATAAACGTCATGAGGTTCTTCCACAACGCAAATTTGTGCTTGATCCCGGGATGAATCAGAACAAATCTCACATGGCTCTGACTCGGTGATGCCATGACATATCGAACAAAGAATGATCTTCTCTTTAAGGTTCTGAATGGCAGCCGCAAGTTTATTCGCCTGCTCCGCTTTCCCGCGCATCAGGAAAAACGATAACCGTTCAGCTGTTTTCTGACCGACACCAGGAAGCCTTTTCAGTTGATCTATGAGTTCTAAAACAGCGGGTGGTCTTTTCACGGCAAGACATTTTATAGAAATAAGTTGGGTTTAGACGAACCTCATGCGAAGAATCCAGGAATTTTCAGGCCCCCTGTCAGTTTAGACATTTCTTCCTGCGCCAGTTCTTTTACTTTTTTATGAACTTCATTCATAGCACCTGTAATCAGGTCTTCCAACACTTCACGGTCATTCATATTGATCAACTCGTCATCTATATGAATCGAGATAACTTCATGCAATCCATTGGCAACAACCTTTACCATCCCTCCTCCGGTAGATACTTCCACCGTTTTTTCCGCGAGACCCCCTTGAATCTCGGTAATTTTGGACTGCATATCTTGCGCTTGTTTAAATAGCGAAGTCCAGCTTTTATCAAACATCGAAATACCTATTCAGAAAAATATTTTATGAATACTTCCAATTCCTTGATAATTTCAACTGTCGCAGTTTTTGAACCATTATGTAAAAGTCTCGCTCAAAACCACAGATGAAGAAGTACCCTTATTTCACCACAGTGCCCCCAAAGATGTCCAGAGCATCCTGAATAATTTCTGACTCTGTTTTCTGCTTGCCCTCAATACCATTACTTATAGTTTTTTTTTTCTGATCGCTTAGGGAAGAATTCGGAATAGGTCGAGCATCGCCCAATTTAAGAATCACCTGCACCTCATGACCCGTAGCGAATCGGACCATATCCTTAATGAATTGAATATTTTCTTTAGTTTCCACCATTTCAAGGGTGAAGTTGTCTGAAAACATAAGTTGAATTTCTTTTTCGTTCAGTGTCAGCACTTGGCATTTATCCAGATAATGTTCGAAAGCGGGTCGTTTGCGCGAAACTTCTTGACGGATCTTAACCCAATCCGAAGAATCAAAAGAACTACTTTGCACTGGGGATATAGATTGAGCCTTCACAGGAGGTGTGCTTGATTCACTTTGCGGTGAAGGCGCTACGAACCGAACTGGCTGAACTTTACCTGCTACCTCTGTAGATGGTGCAACGGATCGAACCTGTAAATTTTCACCTTCCGCTTGATTAATCTTGTGAATGAGATCGTCAATTTTTTTAAAAGGTCGAGTTTCCGTCAGCCGCAAAATAGCCATTTCAAAAACCATCTGCGCCAAGGTGCTGCGTTTCATTTCTGATTCCACACGGGAAAGAATGGTGAACATTTGTTGCAATTCATCAACATGAAATCCTTCCGCCTGTTTTTGCAAAACTTCCAGGTTGCAGGTCTGTGCGTTCAATAATATTCTCGGATTACGGGATACTTTAACCATCAAAAGGTTCCTTAAGTATTCCATCACACTCCGACAAAATAAGTTCAAATCTTTACCTTGATTGGCAACTTCCTGAACCAGGGAAATAAGTTCAGACGGCTCTCGTTTAATCAGCAGGTCAGCGAACAGTTTTAGAGTGGTTCCCCCAACGATTCCGAGGACCGCTTCCACAGAAGCGGTATCAACTCTTTTTCCGCTATAAGCAATAACCTGATCCAGCAGGCTTTGCGCATCGCGCATACTGCCAGCACCAATTTTTGAAATTTCTTCCAGGCATTTTCCGTCGATCTGAATTTCCCCCTGCTCACAAATCAGCTCCAATTGTTTGGTAATCTGAACGTTGGACAACGGTTTAAATTCAAAACACTGACAACGGGAGAGGACCGTATCTGGAATTTTAATCAACTCAGTGGTAGCAAAAATAAAAATAACACGCGGAGGAGGTTCTTCAAGCGTTTTCAATAGAGCATTGAACGCACTTTTTGAGAGCATATGAACTTCGTCAATAATATAGACTTTATAGCGGGCAGAAGATGTAGCGTATTGCACATTATCAATAAGTTCACGCACATCGGCCACTCCATTATTGGAGGCCCCATCAATTTCCTGCACATCGATACAATTGCCTTCCTTAATCTCCCTACAAAAACTGCAGACACCACAAGGATCTGTGGTAGGTCCATTTTTGCAATTCAGGACCCGAGCTAGAATCCTTGCCGTTGTGGTCTTTCCTACCCCACGTGTCCCAGAAAATAAAAACGCGTGTGAAATGCGTTTCATTTCTATGGCATTGGAAAGGGTTCGGACAATATGCTCCTGTCCAATCAATTCACTGAATTTATGGGGACGCCATTTTCTGGCTGAAACCTGAAAGCTCATTATTTCAGAAGGTCCGTGATGTGCAGACAATCACTGATTGCGCGTCGCCTAGAGACGCTATTTAAAGGCAGAATTGCTGGGTAACTCACAGCACACATGGGGTTTTGCTACCGCTGCTTCCTTCCGGATCTGACGGATTTCACAAAGCCACGTTGCGTGAGGCCCAACAAAACTGCCAAAAATTTAGCGGAGAGTCTCCGCTGATAACTTGCAATATCTTTTTACTGAGGACACGTATTCTCTCGGCCCCAAATACCATTGCCACCTGCCTCTCTCGTTAGAGAGTGGCGGAGAGGGAGGGATTCGAACCCTCGGTAGGGGTAAACCTACACACGCTTTCCAAGCGTGCGCCTTCAACCGCTCGGCCACCTCTCCCTCAGGCATAGGACCTCAACTTACAATAGCTTTTTCTAGGAGACAAAGATTTGTCCCAGCTTAAAAACCTTTTTACTTCCCCTGCTAAGGGACAATTAAAGCGAGTCGTATTCTAATTTTATCTGCTCAAAGATTCAAGCCAAAATCAGACTAGCGCATTCTCTTTATTTCTATCCGACCGAGAAGACGGAACTCGCGCCTTCCAACAAAACCTGTTATTGGCTCGTCTCCTAGTAACATACTTTCCTATTCTTTAGGTGGTTGTATATTGGCAAATTAATTTGGCCGTTCCCGATTATCTTTATCTACCCCATGTGGAACATTGACGATTCCGTTTGGTGGCAATATCTTTATTCCGCAGAATTTTTGCTTTTTATTCTAGTGTTATGGGATCTGGGAAATAAATTCAGCAGAAGACCTTTTAAAAAAAGAAACCGAGAAAATAAACAAACTGATCCGCAGGGGAGAGTTTTAGCAAACTCCCCCTACGAGTAGTGGTGCGCCCAGCAGGACTCGAACCTGCGACCTACGGTTCCGCAAACCGTCGCTCTATCCAGCTGAGCCATGGGCGCATATTTGGATTGTGACCTCAATCAAAAATCAAGATACATCAATAGGAATGTAATCCATCAACTGTATAGCGTAATCCTCATGTTCAAACGCATACATCGTGGGGTATTTCGCAAATGCCCACCCTGTATAAAGGGTCTTACCATTTTGTTCAACTACTAATTGAATAGCGGGGTTA
>LWDU01041604.1_pt1 | contig 10526 bp, 7 predicted proteins | sample 727161 | NCBI WGS metagenome assembly LWDU01 (sample SAMN04566230, study PRJNA314399) | hydrothermal vent metagenome | isolation source: deep sea hydrothermal plume seawater | place: Mexico: Gulf of California, Guaymas Basin | collected 2004-07-11 | reverse complement strand
ATCAGGGCATCTATTTAGTGCTAAGGCCTCGGGTGGGTAGAAATCAAAGACTCCGAAGGCTACCGGACAGGCGAGAGCTAGCCGTGCTGTGGCAGGTGACGGACTACCGGAGTCGAACGGAAGTGCGCCCGGTTGCTGTCAAACGCGAACCGGCCCCGGTAGCAGTTATGCCACCGAGGCCGGTTTCACGTTCGGATTAAATGGTCGGGGCAACAGGATTTGAACCTGCGACCTCCTGTCCCCCAGACAGGTGCGCTACCGGGCTGCGCCATGCCCCGACTATTTCGAGGATATCACGTGGTGGTGTTCGGTTTCATATAAGTTGGCAATTCTTTCTCCGTTTCCGGCCATCTATATATCTATATATATATGGGGCGCGATGTGGTTGTGGGCATTAGGCTGGCCCTCAACATTGGCCAGGCGCCAACGCTGCCATCATGAAATTTATCCAGGACCCGTTTTTACTCGTGCTCGACGTGGTCTAACGGTCATTGGGTGACGATGACAACTTGTTCACGCCCTCTGAATAATTTACCGCCGGTGGAGCCGATCCTGAATCAAGTTCAAGAAGACGGAGGCTATGTTCAGGACGACAAGGACCTGGTTCGTGAGCATAATCCAATCTTCACCCGAAAACAGGCCGAGGAAGCGCTGCTCTTACGTACGGAGTATTAAGACGTTCTCGCCTTCCCGACCTTGGTATACTTTTAGTCTTGAAATTTTTGCTGTACGGTTCGCCTTTATTTCGCCCACGCACGGCGCATGTGGCGGCTGTTCACATTCCGCCGCTTTAATCCAATGCAAGGGACCCGCACGTGCGCGATCTCCTCGGAGACATCTCGACTCTTCGGCAACGCGTTGCCGGAATTGTGAGGCGACTTTGACTTGCCTGCACTTGAGACGCGCCTGAGCGAGTTGGAGAAGTCGGCGTCACAGCCCAGCTTCTGGGACGACACCCGGAACGCGCAGGCGGTGTCCCGCGAGATGGCGGGCGTCCGAGACGATGTCGAATCGTGGCGCGAGGTTGAGTTAGAGTCTGAATCGCTCGACGAGCTAATACAGATGGCGATCGAGGAGTCCGACGAGTCCCTCACAGACGCCATCCGTGACGACTACGAAGCTCTTACGAGCCGAGTTAAGAAGATGGAGTTCGCCGTACAGCTTTCGGGCCAGTACGACGAGCGGCCGGCGATCCTTTCGCTCAAGCAGGGCGCGGGCGGTGTGGAGGCCCAGGACTGGGTTCAGATGTTGCTCCGCATGTACCTCCGATGGGCCGAATCACGTGGCTTCAAGGCATCGGTCTTGGAATCTACAGCCGGGGATGAGACAGGCCTGAAATCGGCCACTACACAGATCGAAGGACGATACGCATACGGATATTTGAAGTCTGAACGAGGCGTTCACCGGATGGTCCGACTCTCGCCCTTCGACGCTGACCACATGCGCCACACGACGTTCGCGCTTATAGAGGTCCTTCCGCAGCCGGAGGACCAGGACACCACGATCGAAATCAACTCGGATGACCTGCGGATCGACACATTCCGGGCGGGCGGGCACGGTGGCCAGAACGTCCAGAAAAACGACACGGCTGTGCGGATCACGCACCTGCCAACCAACATCGTCGTATCGGTTCAGAACGAGCGGTCCCAACTACAGAATAGGGCCGTCGCAATGAAGATCCTGACGGCCCGGCTCATGGATATCCAGATGCAGGAGGCGGAGGAACATCGGGTCAAACTCAAGGGAGCGCACGTGGCCCCTGAATGGGGGCGCCAGGTACGGAGCTATGTCCTCCACCCGTACAAGATGGTGAAGGATCACCGGTCCGGGTACGAGACGGCGGACGCAGAGGGCGTGCTTGAGGGCGAGATCGACGGTCTGCTTGAGGCTTTCCTCTTGTATTCGATGGGCGCCGCTTCAGAAACCTAGACCACTCACCCATAATTGATTATTGGATTTATTTTTTAAGATGCACCCAAACCGGCAAGTCGTGTACAACGTAATAGAACGCAGTTACTAACTCTGGAGCTCTGATTCCGGCTGGCAACGGTTTTGATCCATGGAATTAAAGCCCAGAACCACCCAACCGGCAGCGCTATACAGAATCGCTCAGCCATATCAAACAAGAAGTACGAGGTGTCGAGGCGCATGCTTCGAAAGTTGATCGCATCGGGTGTATTTGCCCTGTTCATGATGGGCCTTGTGGCATGTAGCGGGGGCGACTCTGAAGAGCAGTCTCCGGCCAAATCTGACATAGCTTCCGAGGCCATTTCTGAGTCTGCCGGAATCGAAATCGCACCCGCGCTTGGCGGCGACGTGACGGCAGTCCCGGAGGCGAGCGCCTCTACCGGCGATAAGTTCGGAGGCAAATTACGGGTGCTTGGTGGAGACCCGCCGACCCTTGACCCGGCGCTTGTGAGCGACACCGCCTCGGCTCGGATCGTCCTGGAGCTGTTCTCCGGCCTAGTCCGCCTAGACAATGCCCTGCAGATCGTCCCAGACCTCGCAGAAACATGGGTCGTCACAGAGGAGGGGACGGTATACACCTTCACGATCAAGGACGGCGCGCAGTTCAGCGACGGCACGCCCGTAACGGCGTCCGATTTCAAATACGCGATGGAACGCGCCGCCAACCCTGACACCGAATCAACGGTGGCAGAGCTTTATCTAGCCGACATCGTCGGCGTGATGGAGATCATCGATGGCGAAGCGGTAACGACGTCCGGCATCGAAGTGTTGGACGACAAAACTCTCAAAATAACCATCGACGCCCCCAAGGCGTACTTCCTTGCCAAGCTCACCTACCCGACGGCGTTCGCGCTCATGAAGAGCAACGTCGAAAGCGGCGGACAAACCTGGACGGACAACCCGATCGGAAGCGGTCCCTTCATTCTTGAGGAGTACCGCATCGGCGAGCGCATGATCCTCGCCCGAAACGAAAACTACTACGCCCGAAACGCTTACCTGGACACGGTGGAGATCAATCTGGCCGGCGGCGTCGCTATGGCTATGTACGAGGCGGATGAGATCGATCTCACCGGCGTGGGGCTGGCCGACCTGGATCGGGTGCAGGACCCCAGCAACGCAATCAACCGTGACCTCGTGAGCGTCCCGCCGGGGTTTTCCACCAGTTACCTCGGGTTCAACATCGAGGAAACCCCGTTCAATGACGTGAAGTTCCGGCAGGCGCTGGCGCACTCGATCGACAAGGAGTTGATCGCAGAACAAGTGTTTGCTGGTCTCGTGCTGCCTGCCGAGGGCGTGCTGCCACCGTTGTTCCCGGGGTTCAACGACGATCTGGTTTCGCTTGATTTCGACCCCGATAAGGCAAGGGCGCTGCTGGCGGAGTCCTCGTACTCGACGCTCACAGATCGGGATAAACGCATCGTTATCACCACACAGGGCACCGGGGGTTCGCCGAGCCTGTCTATCGAGGTGATGGCTGACATGTGGAATCAAAACCTTGGCGTAACCGTCGAGATCCAACAGGTTGAGTTCGCGACTTACCTGCAGGACCTTTACCGAAACCGGCTTCAAGCGTTCTTCGGCGGGTGGGAAGCTGACTACCCGGACCCGCAGGACTGGATAGACATCCTGTTCCACAGCGAAAGTCCTCGAAACGACGGCAACTACTCGAACCCAGAGGTTGACCGTCTGGTAGAGCAGGCGCGGACAGAGCAGGACGTGGTGCTCAGGACGCAGCTGTACCAAGAAGCCGAACAGATGATCATCGACGACGTCGCATGGCTGCCGGTCTGGTGGGACACGCAGGGGTTGGCGCTTATTAAACAGCGCGTTCAGGACTACAACTTCCTGCCGATGACCATCGAGATTTTCAAGGACGTCTGGATCCAGGAATAATCAGCATGAGGGCCGGTGGGATGCCGGCCCTCTTTTTTGGCCAACCTTCTGAGAACATATTCGAATTCACAGCGACCGGGTTGACCCGTCGGCCCCAATGGAGGCAAAGTCCCGCACATGCTCTCCTATATCGTGCGGAGACTCATGTGGACGCCGATACTGCTGTTATTCGTTTCAGCGATCGTGTTCACACTTGGTCATTACGGCCCGGGCGACCCTGTTCAGATTCAACTCGGCCAGCACTTCACAGAAGAACGGGCGGAACGAATCCGCGAATCACGAGGACTGAACGACCCCGTAGCGCAGCAGTACCTGCGCTACGTTTGGAACGCGCTTCAGGGTGACTTTGGAGAGAGCACCCAGTTTCAGGGTAGGGGCGTGACAGAGTTATTGGGGCCCAAACTCAAGGTCTCGGCGCAGCTCTTCCTTGCGGCAGCGTTGATCACTATCGGAATTGGCGTACCGCTCGGCTTTTACACGGCGCTCAAACAGGGATCATGGCAGGATCCGACAATCGTGTCCGGCTCGTTGGTGCCTGATCATTATTTTTGCGCTCAAATTAGATTGGGTTTCGGTTTCCGGATGGGGCGGCTTCTTCAATCCGCAAATCATCCTACCGGCCCTCGTAATCGGGTTGCCAGGCGTCGCCATATTCACCCGAATCATGCGCTCCAGCACCCTGGATGTACTTGGTCAGGACTACGTGCGAACGGCGCGTTCAAAGGGTGTTCCTGAGCACGTCGTCAACTATCGGCACGTCGCGCGGATCGCCCTGATACCTATCCTTACCCTGATCGGCTTCTCGCTTGCCGGTCTGCTCGGTGGAGCGTTCATCGTGGAGTTGATTTTCGGTATACCCGGCGTTGGCCGGTTCACGCTTGACGCCCTGTTCGCCCGTGACTTCCCCGTCATCATGGCGGTTTCGCTCATCGGCTCCGCTTCCCTCGTCATGGCCAATCTGATCGTCGACATCCTGTACTCGATCATCGACCCACGGATCAGGTACCAGTAAGTCATCATGAGCAATCAGGACGTAACTACACAATTTCTTCGCACCGGTCGTGACCCGACGGAAGGCGTCGATTTCGCCCAACCCCCGGGATTTATCGGAGAGTTGATCGGTACGAGTGGTCGAATAAACCGATTCGGCTTCTTCGCCAGGATTCTGGGGGCCACGGTTGTGTTCGTGCTGGGCCTGTTGTTTTTTGACGGGTCTTCTAGTCGTTCGCCGTTGTCGAGTCTGCCGTTTGTTTATCTCGGATTCGTAGTTTCATTGTTGTCCGTCTCGATCGCCGTCTCGGCGGCCATAAGACGCACCCATGACATTGGCTGGAATGGTGCACTCGGACTGTTGGTGCTCATCCCTCCGATAGGATTCTTCTTTGGGCTATTCCTTTTGTCCCGCCGCGCCGAGAGCATGACAAATTCATATGGGAGAAGTCCGGTAGGCCTGAACGTCGGCGCCGCGATGTCCACCATCGGGATAAGCCCGATAACCCAGGCGTGGCAAAGGCTGCGTCGAAAAAAGATCGCGATGGCGACGCTGACAATAATTCTCTTGATCTACGCCGTAGGTATCCTCGCCAAACCTCTCTCGACTCACTCCTACTCCCAGACGGATCTACGCCACACACAGGAAGGTCCAAGCACCGGCCACGTTCTGGGGACAGATCGCATCGGCCGCGACATCTATACGAGGGTGATATGGGGAGTCCAGACAACGGTCCTTCTCACAATCATCACCGTAGGTACGGGCGGCATCATTCTGGGCGTTACTTTGGGGATGGTCGCCGGATACTTCGGCGGGAAAACAGACGCCGTGATCATGCGTGTCGGGGAGGTAGTCGCGGCCTTCCCGGGCATATTGCTTGTGATATTGATTGCCGCCACTTTGAGACCGCGTATTGTCGGGTGGACGCGGGAATTTGAAGACTGGAGCAACTATCCGAATTGGAGCCCGTTCGGGGGACTTGTGGAGTCCGGGTTCGTCGACTACCTGGTAGTCACGATCGCCCTGTTGCCGTTCGCCTGGTACGGGATGATGCGGCTCGTCAGAGGGCAGGTGCTTACCATCCGCAACGCTGATTACATCGAAGCCGCTCGCGCTGTTGGAGTCTCCACTCCGCGTTTGTTGTTCTCTCATATCCTGCCCAACATCACCGGAACGATCATTGTGACCGCTTCAGCCGGCATGGGCGCTATCGCGGGGAGTGAGCTAATCCTGAGTTTCCTTGGAATCGGCGTGCAGCCTCCACGGCCAAGTCTGGGATTCATGATTTCGGACGTGTCCGGACGTGGCACAGCAGTCGTGTCGGTCATCCAGCAGCACCCGGAGCAGCTACTCGCGCCTATCGCGGTGATCTGGTTGCTGATATTTACCTGGAGCCTACTCGGCGACGCCTTGAACGACGTGTTCAACCCGCGCACGAGGTAGCTGGACGCCGGGCCTGCGACTGCCAAATGTAGAGGCGGGGTTAGCCCTAGCACCCGTCACTTCATTCGCAGGCGTGACACCTTCCGAATTCCCGACCACTACAGAACGACGAGTTAGTCGCGTATCCCGATTTGGCGACCCACCCACGCCGAAGAACCTCATCGTACGATACAGTGCCCTGAGACTCACCACCCTCACACACACCGGAGACAATGGATGCCCGTGTCAGACGTAAAGGCGTTGACGTTCGACGTGTTCGGCACCGTGGTCGACTGGCGTGGCAGTGTGTCGCGTGAGATCGCCTCGCTCTCAAACGAACGCGATCTAGATATTGACGCCGATCTTTTCGCCGACGAGTGGCGCGCCGGATATGGACCCGGCATGAACAAAGTCCGGACCGGCGAATGGGAGTGGATCGGCATCGACGCCATCCACCGGCGACGAGTGAACGATCTGCTGGTGCAGTTCGGAATCGAAGGTTTAACCGAAGACGAGAAGGTTCACCTCAACAAGATATGGCACCGACTCGACCCGTGGCCCGAGGCCGTTTCAGGCCTGACCCGCCTCAAGAGCAAGTTCATCATCTCCAGCCTGTCGAACGGCAGCGTGGCGTTGCTCACGAATATGGCGAAGCGAGCGGGGTTGCCCTGGGATTGCGTCCTGTCTTCCGAGCTCTCCGGTCACTACAAGCCGGACCCGGAGTCATACACAAAGGCCGCCGAGTTGCTCGGTCTTGAACCCGGAGAGGTGATGATGATAGTGAGATCTGCGGCGAAGTCTGGTCTCCACACCGCGTTCGTGCGGCGCCCGGACGAGTTCGGGAACGGGACAGGCCTCGGCAATAAGGCGGACCCTGAAACTGACACATCGTTCGATTTCACGGCAAACAGCTTCAACGACCTGGCAGACCAGCTGGGCTGCCCTAGATAGGGCCATTATTTGGCCCCACCGGGACGTTTGTTGGTATGAGGTGATCCCACTTTCGGGGTCGAGCCCGCCAACGCAAGTGTCCAGAGGTTCGCGAAGAACCAGGGTCCAGCAATTACGCCATTTCTGGGCTGAACTTTGTAGAGGCGAGGCTTTCTTCGGCCGTTTGGCAGGCAAACAAGCCTTTCACCGCATCTATCGTAGGGGTTGTTTAACGGCCTTCCCCCTCGCCTCAACCCTCTCCGGTCGGGAGAGGTAGATGACAACGGACAGAGCAACCGCCACTACCACAACACACACCGACGCCCCATCAACGCGAGTGCGTCTTTATTGGTAGGATTGCGCCGGCCTCCGAATCGACCCGGCGATAGACAGGTTTCACGATGTATCGCCCGAATCTTCCTCTTAAGGACGTGAACGTGACTTTCTTCCGATCCCGCCGATCCGCAGTGGTTGCCCGAAACGGCGCCGTCGCAACCAGCCAGCCGCTCGCAGCGCAGGTCGGTCTCGACATCCTCAAAGCCGGTGGCAACGCCGTCGACGCTGCGGTCGCGACGGCCGCCGCGCTCAACGTGTTGGAACCGATGTCAACCGGGGTCGGCGGAGACATGTTCGCCCTCGTATGGAAGAACGACGAGAAGCGTGTACGTGCACTGAACGGTAGCGGCCACGCCGCAGTCGCCGCAAACCGCGACGATGTCGTGCGAAACGGGCACTCCGGTATTCCGACTGAGGGCCCGGATGCTGCTTTCTCGGTCTCCATACCGGGCACGGTCCACGGTTGGGAGACGCTGCTCCAGGAAGACGGCACGATGACGCTGTCCGAGGTGCTACAACCCGCCATCAAGTACGCCCACGAGGGTTACGGCGTCAGCGAGATCATCGCCAACCAGTGGCAGGGATCTGAAGAGAAGCTGGCGGCGCGGGCTTCGGGCCGCGAGATGTTGCCAAAAGGTCGCGCACCAAAGTACAGGGAAATCGTGAGCCTACCGGAACTTGGCCGCACACTTGAGGTGATCGCGGAAGGCGGCAGCGAGGCTTTTTACAAAGGCGAGATCGCCAAGAAGCTGGCCGACTTTGTGCAGTCTGAAGGCGGCTGGATCACAGAAGAGGACATGGCGGCACATCACTCCGACTGGGATGTGCCGATCCACACCGAATACCGCGGCGTTGACGTGTGGGAATGCCCACCAAACGGCGACGGAATTGCAGCCCTGATGGCGCTCAACATTGCCGAGGGTTTCGACATCGCTGGCATGGGTTTCCAATCGCCCGACACGTATCATCACCTGATCGAGTCGACACGCATGGGCTTCGCCGATGCGCTGGATCACGTGGCCGACCCCCGGGTCAACGAGGTTCCAATCGACTGGATGCTGTCAAAAGACCGCGCCGCAAAGCAGCGATCCCGTATCACAGGCGGACGGGCGATGGAGAACGTTGGATCAGGTATGCCCTACCCGAACTCCGACACCGTTTACCTGACGGTGATCGACGGCGACGGCAACGCCTGCTCATTCATCAACAGCCTGTTCAAGGGATTCGGCAGCGGTATGGTCGTGCCGACCACCGGCATCGCACTGCAAAACCGGGGTGCTCTGTTCTCCCTCGACTCTAACCACGCGAACTTCCTCAAGGGCGGAGCCCGACCGTTCCAGACGATCATCCCTGCCATGGCGACAAAAGACGGCGAGATGTGGCTCAGCTTCGGCGTAATGGGCGGCTTCATGCAACCCCAGGGTCACCTCCAGATGATCTCCAACATGGTCGACTTCAACCTGGACTCGCAGCAGGCGCTGGATGCCCTGCGGTTCCGGGTATTCCTCGAGTCTGGCACGATCGGCCTTGAGGCCGGTGTCAACCCGGACACGGTGAGGGAGCTAGAGCGACGCGGCCACCAGGTACGTGTCGACGACGGTTACGATCGCGTCGGTTACGGCGGAGGCCAGATCGTTTCACGTGACGCGGAGACGGGCGTGCTCGTTGCCGGGTCAGAACCACGCAAGGACGGCGCAGCGGTCGGGTACTAGACATGTGAACGCCCAAGACCAAAATAGGGCGAATCGCGTTGCTCCCGTCTCCCGGCGGGAGGGGGCCGGGGTGAGCGAGGACAAAGTTTCTTCCATTGACGAGTTAGATTTGCTGGTTGGTGTTTTGGTGAAGGTTCCTCGGCTACGCGCGGGATGACAAATTAAAGTAACCCTGGTGTTCACTTACCTTGCCTATGGAGACCTAGGGCGTATCGCCTCCCCTACAATGCCGACGCAACGTTGTGCTCTCTCACCAAATTGACATAGCTGACGTGCAACGCCCCCATTAATCACAAGGACATCCTCATGAAGATCGGTTTCATCGGGCTCGGCAACATGGGTCAGCACATGGCGAGGCACGTCCTTGAGGGTGGCCACGATCTGACGGTTTTCGATCTGTCGCGAGATGCCGGACACCCATTGGAGGACGCCGGCGCGACGTGGGCAAACAGCCCGGCCGAAGCGGCACGCGGGGCGGACATTGTCTTCACCTCACTACCATTGCCGGCGAACGTGCTCGAAGTAGCGACCGGCGAGGGCGGCGTTCTTTCCACGATTTCTCCCGGCGCGGTATTCGTCGACCTCAGCACGATCGACCCGGACACGGCAAAAACTCTGGATGCCGCGGTACGATCGGCTGGAGCGCATGCGCTCGACTCCCCGGTCAGCGGCGGCACGGTCGGCGCCGAGCGAGGCGATTTGTGTCTCATGGTCGGCGGAGATCGTGATGTCTTCGAGCGCGTGACACCCATCTTGAACTTGATCGGTGATGGCGAGAAGCTCGTCTACTGCGGTGACATCGGCACAGGCTCCATATGCAAACTCGCCAACAACCTAGTCGGTCTCAGCACAGGCGTCATCATCTCGGAAGCATTCGGTATGGCAATGAAGGCCGGTGTGGACGCATCCGGCGACAGCGCCGCCCTACGCGGCTGGGGCACATCCATCCTCAAGGGCGATTTTGAACCCGGATTCATGGTGGACCTGGCGGCAAAGGATGTCGGCCTGGCGACACGGCTCGGCCGGTCACTCGGGCTTCCTATGGAAGCGGCGAACATCGCACAGCAGCGATTTATCGAGGCACAGCGGCGAGGCTGGGGACGAGACGCCACGCCCGCGATCGGCCGAATTCAGGAAGAACGCGCCGGAGTCGAGTTCCGATTCCCGAAGACCGGCGAAGAGGATTAGCAATCGGGCCAGGGGGGACCCGGCCTCTCGAGAACGTCTGAGCGTTGCTGATTGCGGTCAACGACTGTAGCTCCCACGTCGCGACC
>LWDU01036332.1_pt1 | contig 10527 bp, 8 predicted proteins | sample 727161 | NCBI WGS metagenome assembly LWDU01 (sample SAMN04566230, study PRJNA314399) | hydrothermal vent metagenome | isolation source: deep sea hydrothermal plume seawater | place: Mexico: Gulf of California, Guaymas Basin | collected 2004-07-11 | reverse complement strand
CCCGACCGAACCGCAAAGATCAAAGTGAGCCACGGACAGTACAACGCAATCCTTCACTGGATGCTCGCCTCGGTATTACTGACGACTCGGCGATGTTCAGCGATGACGAACTGTCCCGACTGATCGAGGACTTTGTGAAGGCGGCGGCGCTTGCCGAGAATGCTGGATTTCGTTTTATTGATATCAAACACTGTCATGGGTACCTCGGTCATGAGCTGCTGAGCGGCGTTGACCGACCGGGAAAATTCGGTGGCAGCTTTGAAAATCGAACAAGGTTTCTGAGGGAGATCGTGGCAGGAGTTCAGGGTTGCAAGTCCGGTTTGAAGATTGGCGTCCGAGTCAGTGTCTTTGATTTCCTGCCGTACAGAGCAGGAGAAGGTCGTGTTGGAGTGCCAGAGGAGAACGGTGATCCTCGACTGGCATTTGGTGGAGATGGAACTGGCGGCGGGATCGACCTTGCTGAGCCGTCGAAGTTTCTTTCGCTCCTGGAATCACTCGGAATTCGGCTGGTCTGCACCACGGCCGGCAGCCCGTACTACAATCCACACATTCAACGTCCCGCTTACTTTCCGCCGAGTGATGGCTATCAGCCTCCCGAAGATCCGCTGGTTGGGGTAGCACGGCAGATTCAGACAACAGCGGAACTGAAACGACAACATCCCAACATGGTCTTTGTTGGTTCCGGCTACACGTATCTGCAGGAATGGTTGCCTCATGTCGCCCAGGGTGTGGTTCGCAGTGGCTGGGCCGATTCGGTGGGTCTGGGCCGAATGGTGTTCTCTTATCCGGAACTGCCGGCGGACGTTCTGGCCGGGAAAGTGATGACGCGCAAGAAAGTGTGTCGTACCTTCAGCGACTGCACGACCGCGCCACGAAATGGAATGGTGAGCGGCTGCTACCCACTCGATCCTTTTTACAAAGAGCGTCCTGAATGGGAACAGCTGAAGAACGCGAAACAGACCGGCTAAAGCAATTTACTTATTCCCTATGAACCGGTCTGGCTCGTGGACATGCCGGTTTCTCAGGCTGAAACGCGTCCTTCGCCGCCACTAATCAGTGTGAATCAGCGGCACAGCGCTGTACACGGTTGACTAAAATCAAGTGCTCTAAACACAAGGAATAAACCCTTATGCTGCGAACACCCACAATCGTGTTTTTCCTCCTGCCTGGCATCAGTCTCTGCGCGGTTGACGCGGTGGTTGGCGCCGATTCTCCGGTCAATGGCGGGAAGGCCCGGATTCAGGCCTTTGGCGAGGGCGGGTCGATCAAGATGCTTTATGATCGGCGGCAGCGGCCCCAGTCCGTCTACCTGAACGGCAAGGTTCATATCGTCTTCAAAGGTGGAGGAAAGGCCGGGACGCCGGCGAAGTCGGCAAAGACGATTCCGATGGCGATTACCTATGACCCGACGACCCGGAAATTCTCGGACGTCGTGACGCTCGGGCCGGCGCACAAGGATCACCATTACGCGCCTGTGATCTGGGCTGACGAGGATAACTTTCTGCATGTGCTCTACGGCTGCCACAGGAAACCAGGCACGCACTTGATTTCGAAGCGGCCCGCGGACATCGGCGCTGGCCTTGACGCATGGTGGAAGGCGCCGCAGATTGCGAAGGGAATCTCCTATCCCACGGCGTTCCGGATATCCGGCGATCGGGAGTTGGTCTACTACCGGACGGACGGGCATTCCAGTTCATGGACCTATCGGATTTCAGAGGACAACGGGGAAACCTGGACGGGGCCCGCTCAGGATGTGACGGACATGGACATCGCCGGGCGGCTGGAGTGGTCGTCGTATCAATCGAAACTGACGAGCGCGGATGGGCGATTTTTACACGTGGTTTTCACCTCGTACGATGACGTGAAATCGAACGATCCAAAGCGTCTCTACAATGCCCGCTACGATCAGCCGGTGCGGAACGATTGGAAGTACAACCTGTACTACGTGAAGATCGATCTGGAAACGCATGCCGTCAGCAATTTTGACGGGACGCGAATGAAAACGCCGATTGACGCGGACACCGCGGATGCGACTTGCCGCATCTGGAATACTGAAGGACGCGGAGCGGGTGTGCCGCCGACAATCATGCTGGATGAAAATGGCGCCCCTGCGTTTTTGCATGTGCTGTCCGAGGACACGCTCGAAGACCACCGCTACTACTACGTGCGGCGGGTGAACGGCGCATGGAAGCAAACGCCGATCGCCCATTCGAACCACCAGTGGAACAGTTGCCATTTAAGTAGGGACAATGAGGGAACACTGCACGCTTACCTGATCGTCGGGGATGGCTATCTGGAAACTCAGGGTTTCACGGGAGAAACAGGCACCGAATCGAGAAAAGAATACGGGTACATGGACAAACACGGTGGCGGATTGATCGAAGAATGGACGTCCTCTGATCAGGGAAACACGTGGCAGAAGCAACGTGACCTGATTCCCGACACGTCGCAGTATCCTGGCTGGATATACAACAACATTCAGCCCGTCAGGCGGCCCGACGGAAGCATCGTCGACGGTATGCTTCTGTTCTACGGCTGGAACGATCATAACGTTCCCAAAGCGAGAGCATTCCTGCTGCACGAAGGCACGATGCTCGACCCGGTCGAATCAATTTCCACCAACAACTAGACCATATTACTTTTTCTCGTGAAACGCTCTGGCTCCTGAGCATGCCGGTTTCTCAGGCCAGAATGCGCCCTTCGCGGTCACCGGTCGCACGTCAGCGTAATACACGGTAGAAAAATATCCTTGTGATGAGCCGTCCCATCCCTACGCAAAGCCTCAAAGAAAGGCCAGTATGAAAAAACAGACCAAACGCCAACTGAAACATCGCCGTGCCCTGAGCTGCCTTACGGCGCTCGCATTGCTCAGCTTGCCAGCCGCGTTGACCGCCGCTCAGGATCCAAAACCGGATTCCCCCGAATCTGTCGCGGCACTCAAAACAGTCGGGGCCGTGCTGGAATTGAATGAGCAGGGCACGGTTGATTCGGTCTCCTTCACCACGGCTGGCAGGTTTACCGAAGACGCCCTGACGCATCTGGCGGGATTGAAATCCATGACACACCTGAATCTGGACGGCGTTTCGGTGACGGATCAGGGCTTGAAACACCTGCAGAAGCTCTCGCAGCTCATGTGGCTGAGAATGTCCGACACGCGTGTCACGGACAAGGGATTGGTCCACCTGAAGAATCTGGTCAACCTCAGACTTCTCAGTCTCACCAGCACCAAAGTCACTGACAAGGGATTGGTTCAGCTGAAACCATTAAAGAATCTTCAGACGCTGATGCTTCGCAAGAACGCGATCACCGACGCCGGACTGGAGCATGTGGTGCATTTTTCCAAACTCAAGTCATTGAGGCTGAGCGACACTCAGGTCAGTGACGCCGGCATCGTTCACCTGTTAAAACTCAAGACGCTGGAAACGCTCACTTTGAAACGGACGAATATTTCGGAGTCGGGTCTGGAGCGTCTGACAACGGCGTTGCCGGATTGTGAAATCACCGGACCGTGACATTCAGACGCACGGCTGAGTTTCCTCCGCAGACCGGATCGCTGGGTCACGCTCATTTCAAGGGATTGAAACCAGCAACACTTGTCAAACCCCTCGGCGCCGGCAAATGCTGGAGCCAACGGGCTCTGGCACCGTAACGTTTGGTCTTCAGAATCGCCGTACATGAAGGGCCGCCTGCTTGCGGACCGGCACGTGTGTGATTTAATGGCGTATCAGTTGGCAGGCCCACATCACTCTTTTCTACACAGTCAGCCTCCGGGCAAAACAGTTTCATGATCGATATCAGTTCCAACCTCACACCGGTTTCTCTGAAGGACAATCTGGCCCGCTTCTGGGTCCTGTCCGGCAAGAAGATCCTCGACATCGAAAAACACTACGACAGCTCGCAGGGTACGCCTGTGTTCACGGTCGCCGGTCGCTACTCAACCCGTGGCTGGACCGAGTGGACGGAGGGCTTCGTCTATGGCTCGGCAGTGCTGCAGTTCGATGCCACGGGGGAAGAGTCCTTCCTTGATCTGGCGCGATCGCGCGTCGTCCAACGCATGGCCTCGCACATTTCGCACATCGGCGTGCACGACCACGGCTTCAACAACCTGTCCACCTACGGCAACCTGCTGCGTTTAATGGTGGAAGGCCGTATTAAGCAGGATGACTGGGAGGCGGAGTTCTACAAGCTGGCGATCAAGACGTCCTCCGCCGTACAGGCCAGCCGCTGGTCCGACATCTCGGGCGGCGGTTATATTTACTCCTTCAACGGTCCCCACTCCCTGTTCGTCGACACGGTCCGCTCGTGCCGAATCCTAATGGCCGGTCATGCCCTCGGTCACGTGCTGATGGGAGAGGGAGACAAGCCGATCTCGTTGCTGTCCCGCGCGATCCAGCACATGGCGGCGACAGCCCGGTACAGCCTCTACTACGGCGAGGGCCGTGACACCTATGATGTCCGCGGACGCACGACTCACGAAGCCGTGTTCAATCGCAACGACGGCGAGTTTCGCTGCCCGAACAGCCAGCAGGGGTTCTCCGGATTCACGACATGGACCCGCGGCCTGGCATGGGCGATGCTTGGTTATCCCGAGGAACTTGAGTTCCTTGAGACGCTGAGTGACACCGAGCTGGAACCATACGGTGGTCGCACCGAGTTGGAGACGCTGTGGTTGAAGGCCGCCGAGGCGACGTGTGACTTCTATATCGAAAACACGCCGACCTGTGGCATTCCGTACTGGGATACAGGCGCGCCGCAACTTCACAAGCTCGGTGATTACCTGGACCGGCCGGCTGAGCCGCAGAACGACTTTGAGCCGGTCGACAGCTCAGCAGCGGCGATCGGCGCTCAGGGCCTGCTGCGGCTGGGGCACTACCTCCAGCGAAAGGGGGATGCACAGAAGGCGACGAAGTACACCCAGGCCGGGCTGAGGGTCAGCAGCTCACTATTCGATTCGCCGTACCTGAGCCAGGACGAATCGCATCAGGGCCTGATCCTGCACAGCATCTATCACCGCCCCAACGGCTGGGATCACATCCCGGCGGGCAGCAAAATCCCGTATGGCGAGTCGAGCATGTGGGGTGACTACCATGCCCGAGAGCTGGCGCTGTATCTGCAGCGAATGATCGACGACAAGCCGATGCTGACCTTCTTTGCGGGGGTGAACTCATGAGCCGGCCAGTTGCACTGATCACAGGTGGAGGCCGCGGCATCGGCTTCGGCTGCGCAAAGAGCCTGGCCGCAGCGGGATTCGACATCGCGATCAACGGCCTGCGCGAAGAAACGCAGATCAGCGAGGCGATCGCCGAGCTCGAAGCGCTCGGCGCGCAAGTTATCTATTGCCGCGGCGACATCGCTATGGCTGAGACGCGAGTGGCGATCATCGATCGAATTCGCGCCGAGTTCGGCAGGTTGCACGTGCTGGTCAACAATGCGGGTGTGGCGCCGAAAGAGCGAGCGGACCTGCTGAATGGGAGCGAAGCGAGTTTCGACCGCGTCATGGGGATCAACCTCAAGGGACCGTACTTCCTGACCCAGATCGCCGCGCGCTGGATGATCGAGCAGAAGGTCGCTGACAAGGACGCCTTCTTCTGCATCATTAACGTGGGCTCGGTTTCAGCGACTGCCGTCAGTACACATCGCGGCGAGTACTGTGTTGCCAAGGCCGGTCTGGCGATGATGACCGCATTGTATGCAACGCGTCTTGGACCGCACGATATTCCCGTGTATGAGGTGCGACCGGGCATCGTCAAAACCAACATGACCTCGGGTGTCGAGGACAAGTACGACAAGTTGATTGAGGACGGGCTTTGCGTAACACCTCGCTGGGGCAGCACCGACGACGTCGGCAATGCCGTGCGTGCGTTGGCGGCGGGCGTCTTTCCCTACTCGACGGGACAGATCATCATGGTGGACGGCGGCATGACGTTGCCGCGACTCTAGTGCGTGTTCAAGTCTAAGAATTCGGATTGTTCCGTAGCCGAACTCGCCAGAGTTTGGAGGTTTTTCTCTATGTCGTCCAAAGTCTGGCGACTTCGGCTACCCCAGGATTAAGACTTGACGAAGCACTGGGAAATTCAATTCACTTTTATCTCGTTCCCACGCCGGAGATTGGGAACGAGATGAAACGAAACTTCACTCTCCCTCCGGGAGAGTCGCGAGGAACGAGCGGAGAGGGGCCCTCTGCTCGTCAACGCCCTGAATCCTTTCGGCCTGCCCTCTCCTCGCTTAGGCTCGACTCTCCCGGAGGGAGAGTAAAACAACAAGGTCGACTTCCCCACTGCGGGGAGAGTCGTACCCAGAGAGGTCTCTCCCCGGCCGCTAACCTGTCCGACCATTCAGACCTGTTGATGTGCGGTACTCACCCGGCGACATCCTGCAACGTTTTTGGAACTGGCGGTAAAACGTTGACAGATCGTTGAACCCGCATTCAAAGGCGATCGAGGCAATGGGGATGTCCGTTTCTCGCAATCGTTCCTGGGCATGTTCAATCGCCAACCGGCGCAAATGCTGAAGCCAGGTGTCACCAGTGATCTCGGTGAACAGGTTCGTGAAGGTGCGCCGCGGGATATCCAGTTGATCGGCTGCGGCATCAATGGAAGTCTCTTCGAAGAATCGGCCGGGAAGTGAGTCGACGTACTGTTGGACGCGTCGTCGATCGTCAGCCGAGCCTTTCTCCGACTTAGGCGATTCTGCTGATCTCTCGCTGATCATAAGAATGAGCTTCATGGCGTCGGCCACCATGGCGACAGGGCGCTTCGTTGTCGACGACTGCTGGGTGTGCACCATGCGCCGAAAAACCGATGCCACCCGATGTGCGAAGTGGCCCTCGCGACGAAGAACGCGGCACGGCAGTTGTGCGCCGAGCGAGGGATCGAAGCGCAACAGGCTTCGTGCAACGCAGCAGACATAAAGACTGGCGGCAGAGGATGGGTCGTCCACAATCCGATTTCGGGTCCCCGATGGGACCACGATGACATCTCCCGGGGAAAAGATCTGTTCGTTTTTGCCGAGAAAGAATGTGCCACGGCCACTCAAAACGTACACGACTTTGACAAACGGATGGGTCCGCCATTCCATTGCGAACTCGGGACTGTGATGACTCTCCAGGACCAGAACGCCCCAACCGGGCAGTCGTTCTGGTAGAGCTCGTTTGGTTAACGGGGGCTTCATGACGGTCTTGCCCGAACTGCAAAGCGAATAAAGACCCAATTCTCCAGGACACCAGCCGTGCTTTCAAGTATCCTGCTGTCCTGTATCCAGTGAATATTGAGCATTAAGAAGGTCTTATGATGAAGAGAATCTCTTTTGTTGCGACGCTTGCATGTCTTGCGTTGCCTTTGCAGGCAGCAGACAAATCTCAGGAGCGCATGCCATTGCTGTTCGAAGATGACTTTGAGAATGGGCATGGCAAGTGGGAAATTGTGGACAACAAGTCGTGGGCACTGCAGGAACATGGCCAAGGCAAAAGTCTGAGCATCACTCAACGTGAGAGCGAGTACAAACCAAAAGTGCGCAGTCCGCGTCATATCGCCTTGATGAAGGACGTCCAGGCGGCTGATTTTGTTTTGACGTTCAAGGTCAAGTCGACTAAGGATACGGGCAATCACCGCGACTGCTGCGTTTTTTTCTGTTATGAAAATCCCACGCGATTCTACTATGTGCATCTGGGCGCTAAACCGGATCCACACAGTGGTCAAATCATGATTGTCAAAGATGCCCCGCGCCTGGCATTGACCGAAAACAGCAAACGGACACCCTGGACCGACGCGTGGCATGACGTGAAACTGGTTCGCGATTCCAAACAAGGCTCGATTGACATCTACTTCGATGACATGACCAAGCCGCACATGACCGTCCGTGATAAGACATTCGGTAAAGGACGCATTGGCATCGGCTCCTTCGATGACATGAATGCATTTGACGACGTGAAACTGCGAGGACAGTAGGAACAGGTCGTGATTCGTACGGCACACAAGGCTTCGTCAACGCAGAGTACATCTGCCGCCGTCAAGACGCACAAAGATCTATCAGCAGTCATCCGTTTGGAGTCACCGGCATGATGTTTTCACGCTACTGTGCATTGATGATCGTATGGGCGACGGTGTTCGTGGGACAATCGAATGCCGCTTCAAAGGATCACTCCAATATTCTGTTCATTGCGATCGACGATCTGAATGACTGGATTGGTTGCCTTGATGGGCACCCGCAGGTTAAGACTCCGCACATGGACGCTTTGGCCAGACGCGGTGTCCTGTTTACGGAAGCTCATTGTGCGGCGCCAGTTTGTGGGCCGTCGCGAGTCGCCATCATGTCGGGCAGACGTGCGTGGACCACGGGCGTCTATTCCAACAACGCAAACTACCCGCAACGCCTGCCCAATGTGGAATCGATGCCCGAGTTTCTCGTCCGCCATGGCTATCACGTCATGGGATCCGGAAAGCTGTTTCATGGCGATACAAAATATCCAAAGGGCGCGTTCCATGAATACGCCAAAGGCATTCCTCAACCCTGGCCGAAGAAGGCGATTCTCAGTTCTCGCCAGAAACCGGTTTACGAATGGCACGTCGATGGAAAGACCATCACGTTTCCCCGTAACGGCATGCCGGCAGATCGAACATGGAAAGACACGCACACTTTTGACTGGGGGCCACTCGATCTGCCCGATGAGAAGTTTCGCGATACGGCCGTGGTCAATTGGGGCAGTGAGCGGCTGAGGAAGGATTACGACAAACCTTTCTTTCTGGGCGTCGGAATTCACCTGCCTCATCAACCGCTGTATGCACCGCAACGATTTCATGACATGTATCCGCCGGCAACAACCGTCCTGCCACCCTGGCTGAAGAACGATTTAAAGGATCTTTCCAACGCCGGTCGCGACTATGCGTTGATTCCTACCACATCGGGTACGCACGCGACCGTCGCAAAATATGGCCAATGGAAAAGTGCGGTTTCCAGCTATCTGGCCACCGTGACGTTCGTTGATCATCTTATCGGAGGTCTCCTGGATGAACTCGAGCAGAGTGAACACTCACGGAACACCTGGATCGTCCTTTGGTCAGATCACGGTTGGCATCTTGGGGAAAAGGACCATTGGGGAAAAGCGACAGGATGGTTCAGAGCGACGCGTGTTCCACTGATGATTGTTCCGCCACGTTCCGCGACGCCGGAAGGTTTTCAGGCTGGCACCAGGTGTGATCAACCGGTCAATCTGATTGATCTTTTTCCGACGGTGGTCGAAATGGCTGGATTGGGACACGAAGACGGGCTGGAAGGAAAAAGCCTTTTGCCCCTGGTGAACGATCCGAATTCTGCATGGCTGGATCACACCGTAACGACCTTTGGCCGTGGCAACCATGCCATCACCTCCAAACGTTGGCGCCTTATCCAGTACTTCGATGGCAGTGCGGAACTCTATGACCGTTCGACAGATCCGCACGAATGGAACAACCTGATCGATGATCCTCGGTGGAGTCACATCGTGAGCGAGTTCCGGGACAAAGTTCCCGCCGAACCGAATTGGAAACATTTCATTCGCTATGGAAACTTCAAAGCCGTGATCCCGTCCGATGGAAGATCGATGCTGCTGTTCAACCACGCGGTGGAGAACCATTTGGAAGAACGCAATGACGAATCCGTCATGTATCCCGATGTGGTTGAGCAGATCACAACCTGGTTGAAAAATCATCCAACGAATCAAAAGCGGATTGTGATCCCAGCCGACGATCACAAGTAGTATGGCATAGATGGCTCGGGATTGGGTTTCCTGCCGTTCTTGATACCAGCTCGAAGCGCCAGCGAGTGAGTTGCACAAGCGCACGAGACTCACTCGCTGGCGCTTCGAGCTGGTATTGCGGCCCATTCCAGAGGCCTTCCTCATATCTCCGGCTGTGGCAGATGCTCTCGTTTTACTCCGTTACCACACCTCGCCTTCGAATTACGGCAAATTAATCGTCCCGCTGCAACAATGTGCCAACCGCATCTGGTTGCCTCGACGCTGAAATCAAAACAGCTCGCCGCGTTGATTCGCGGCGAGCTGTTTCTGTTCCTGCGTGTGGACATCGTGTCCAGGACAATTGCGATGTAGATGAATTCGCGAACGTTACCGGTTTCTGATTTCCATGACGTATTTCATCAGGTCGTTGAATTCCCCTCGGTTCTTCAACTGCCTTGCCAGGTTTGCCGGCATCAGTGATGTTCGAGACTCGAAGACCTCTTCGACATCTTCTTTCGGGAAGACGATCGGCTGCGGCTGGGCCAGGTTCCGCAGTACGATTTCACTGTCGCTTTCCGAGACCCGGATGCCGGTAAACTGCTTGCCCTCGACAGTCAGCACGATGACCTGTGCAAAGTCTTTGTCGATCCGCTTTGACGGACGCAGTACGGACTCCACCAGTTCCTCAGGCTTCAGGACGGACTTGAGTTTTGCCAGGTCGGGGCCCAGACGAATCGCTCCGGACGGTGGATCGTGACAGGCGAAACAGGCCGCCGCTGATTTGTAAAACAGGGTCTTGCCTCGCTCTGCGTTGC
>LWDU01039863.1_pt1 | contig 10538 bp, 10 predicted proteins | sample 727161 | NCBI WGS metagenome assembly LWDU01 (sample SAMN04566230, study PRJNA314399) | hydrothermal vent metagenome | isolation source: deep sea hydrothermal plume seawater | place: Mexico: Gulf of California, Guaymas Basin | collected 2004-07-11 | reverse complement strand
CATCGGCGATGTGGCGTTGGCGAACGAGGAGTGTTATGGGGACTTGGGGGAGCGCACGGCAGAGGGGTGGCAGGGGGCAGAGTTGATCGGGATTCCAGTGTTGGAGAAGGGAGAGCGGTATTTTAATCGTTTCCCCTTAGATCGAGAATGGCTGCAAAAGGCGACTAGCATTTTGCCGGATGCCAAGGTGGGGGCTTTCGTCACGGTACAAGAGTGTTCGGGGACGGATGCTCTAGGCATAGAGCGGGCAGAGCGTTTTGGCGCTGTGTGCGAGAATATGGAGGGGGCGGCGGCGGCGCATTTGTGCGCGTTGTACGAGGTGCCCTTTGTCGAAGTCAGGGCGATGAGCAATAGGGTCGAGGCACGCAACCGAGCTACCTGGGACTTGCCGCTGGCGCTCGGTGAGGCGCAAACGGCGGCGACGCGATTATTGGAGGAAGGTTTATGAGCTTGACCTTGGGCTATTCGCCCTGTCCGAACGATACTTTTATTTTTTACGGTCTGGTGCACGGTAAAATCTCGAGCGCGCCGGTATGCGAAGAAGTGTTGGAAGATATCGAGACGCTCAATTCGCTGGCGCTCAAGGGCGCGCTGGACATGACGAAGATCAGCTTTCACGCGTTGGCGCACTTGCGGGAGCAGTATTGTCTACTGCACGCGGGCGGTGCGTTGGGGCGGGGGTGCGGGCCACTGGTGGTCGCACGCGGGACGGTGGCACCGGACGAGTTGAAAAACAAAACAATCGCGATTCCCGGGCAGTTGACGACGGCGGCTCTTTTATTACGGCTTTTCGATACGGGGATTGGGCAGTTGCAGGTTATGCCCTTCGATAAGATTATGGGCGCGACCGCGCGAGGAGAGGTGGATGCGGGGGTGATCATCCACGAGAGTCGTTTCACCTATCCGGAATATGGGCTGGAAAAGGTCATTGACCTGGGTGAATGGTGGGAGCAGAGCACGGGACATCCGATACCCCTGGGCGGGATTTTAGCACGGCGCAGTCTGGGAGCACAGCAGATCGGTCGCATCGACCGGGCCTTGAAGCAGAGCGTCGAGTACGCCTATGCCCACCCCGACGCGGTGCGGAGCTATATTCAGCAGCACGCCCAGGAAATGGACGAAAAAGTCATGCAGGCGCATATTGACCTCTATGTGAACCAGTTTACGCTGAACTACGGCGAAGAGGGGGAGGCGGCGATATTCGATTTGATCGAGCGGGCCGAGCAAGCGGGGATCGCGCCCAAGGCTGAAGCACCCCTTTTTGTATCTTGAACGCTATTTATAGCAGGGAGCGATTATCATGAAACTAGTGCAGTTTGTCGAGCCGGGCGATGGTTTGCATGTCGGCGTAGTCGAAGGCGACGAGGTATTGGACCTGACGGGGGCGCAAGGGGTTTTGCGGACGGTGTATGACATCTATTACGATTGCGGCGGTGACGAGAAAGGGCTGGTTGCGGCGGTGAACGAGTTACAAGGGCTGGCATCGCGGCGGTTGAGTTTTGCCGACCTGCTGGCCAATCGCAACACGGATAGCCCCTATTTAAGTAAACCAGTCAGCGGCCCGCCCGGGCATCCGCATGCTTTGCGGGTGTGGTTGGCGGGGGTGACGCACGAGGTCAGCGCCAAATTGCGCGAGATCGAGGCCAAACAGGCGACCGGCGACGCGGTCAATGTCTACGACCAGAAATACCGCGAAGTTTTTTCCAAGGGTGAACCCGATGCGGTCGTTGGGCACGGGCAGCCGATCACCCGTCCCGCCGATACGATGCGGTTGGTGCCGGAAACCGAACTGGTATCGGTCTATGGACTGAACAAGCAGGGCCAGTTGGAGCGGTTGGGCTATACCGGCGGCAATGACGCGACCGACAATGGTATTGAGGCTTCCAATCCGCTCAACCTGCCGCAGGCCAAGAATTGGGCGGGCGGGTGCGCTTCGTTGGGGCCGGTGTTGGTGACGGCAGACGAATACGATGATGCGGATGTCACAGTCTCGTGCGAGATCCTGCGCGGCGGCGAGCGGGTGGCCTACAAAGAAGGGCCGACAGGGCAGAACAACCTCAATATGCCCGATAAGCTATTGCACCTTGAGCGCCACCTTTTCAATCGGATTCCGCTGGAGCCGCGCATGCTGCTGGCCTTTTATTGGGGCACGCCAATCGTTTTTACCGAGGCGGACCTGTCGGACGGCCTGCAGGACGGCGATGTGATGCGCTTGGCATTTCCTGGCGGGATCGGGGTGTTGGAAAACCCAGTGGTGCCACTGGCGCAGACGGACCAGTTACAAGGGTTGCAGTAGAGCTCCTGTAATAAGGATACAGGGCGGATATCAGCTATTTGCGGCAGAGACAATATCCTCGCTACCCGCAGTCGCTTAAATAAGCTCCGTGCACCATACTGCGATGGTCGACATTGGTGTGCTCCGGGCGAAAAACAGGCGATCGTCGTTTTAACGAGATGAATGGGGCTGTTTTATTCCCTATTCACTGCGATGCAATCGCCTAGCGCGGGAAGGATCCGTTCCTGCGGGCTCCTGTATTTCTGCCCCTGCGTTGACTGGATGTTCAACTTAGCGAGTTAAACGCGGAAAGACAGGAGCCCCAATGTATATTGCGGTCTGCCGGGTAGCTTAGAGCAGGTCATTTAGACGTTGTCTAAGCACCGAAGGCCGGCAAGGGGCCTCGCCCGCGGAGATCTTAGCCAAGTCTTTTTCCGCTTCTTGACAGCCAATCTCAATAGCCCGCAAGGCGTCGTGCAGCAACTTGTCCATTCTCCGTGCGTGCTCGAAGGGGGCATCGCTTTCGTATTCCTGAACGAGCGCCAGGACCCGATTTCTAGTAGGGGCGAGCGCGTCTTTTGTTTTGCTGGCTTCGACCTTGGCCTTGGCTTTCCGTTCGGCTATGGCTTCCTTCTTCGCGGCGCGTGCCGCTTTCTTCGCTTCCTCGGCTGCGGTTTCAGCTTTTTTACTTGGCGTCATTGATCCCATTTCCCGTGTAGATGAGCTCGTTTAGACCCCATACCGTTGAGTGTCTTATCTCAGATTAAGGGATAAGACACTCGAATATAGGTTGGCGAGCGTAGAATCGCCTGAATGGCAAATATAAGCGAAAATAAGGACATGGTAAAATCAGGGGTCGGATCGTCGCGGTGGCGCCTAGGCGATGTTCCTCCTGCGGAATATGATGTGGGGCGCTCAGGTGATATTGCTCTCGGGGCATTTGGCCGAATTGGGCTTTACCGGTCGAGAGATTGGCGATGTATTGGTGACCCGTTCGGTGGCGGCGCTGTGTTGGCCTTTATTGGCTGGTAGGTTGGCCGGATCGCTACTGGCCCGCTGAGGTTTTTGCCGGCTATAGCTATCTGTTGTGCGCGCCATTATTGTGGTGGCTCGCGGCGTTAATGGGTTGCTACTGTTTTGTGCTGCCGCATAGGCCGCCGGGGGGAGGGCAAGGCCATCCGCTGGCTTTTACAGCCGCCTTCAGGTTGCTGCGGCAACGAGATTTTGCGGTGCTGATGGGCACGGGATTTATCCTTTCGGCAATGAGTCCCTTCTCTTATAATTTATCTTTTTTTTTACCGATGTGATACACGGACCAGCTTTTAAAGCGAGCAGCACCAGTTGGATTTTGAGCGTGGGGCAATTGGCAGAGATCGCAGTTATACCCTGTCTATGGTTGCTAATAAAACGACTGGGAATACGCGGGACGATCTTTTCCGGCATGTTGGCCGCTGCGTTGCGCTCAGCGATTTTCGCGCTGGGCGGGGTGTTTTGGCTGTTGGTCGTCGCGCAGAGTTTATTGGTGTTGCGTATTCGCGGCTTGGGACCGCTGCTGGGGCATATGCTGGCGGGTGTGGTCTGCTATTATTACGCGCTGGCCGACGGCGGGCACGATTGGGGAGCTATTTTTCTCGTGCCCAGTTTGGTTTGGCTGGTATTTAAGACGACGTCTAAGGGGCGGCCAGCGGATGCCGATGCAGATAGGCCGCGATAGTTTCGGCCGCGAAAAGGTGGCCGCGGGCGCTGAGATGGTGGTCGTGGGGCCAGAGATAGAAGGTTTGCGGGTCGATGTTAGAGGGTAGGCGGGCGAATTGTTCGAGCAGGTCGACATAGGCGATGCCGCGCTGGGTCAGTGCTTGGCGCAAAAGAGGCAGCAGGACATTCGATTCGAGTAGGCGGTTGCCCTGCTCTCGCTCGGCGGTGCGCAGTTGTTGCACCAGTGAGTCGGCGGCGGCCGCGTTTTGCGCGCGCCAATCGGGCGCGATGGGGTGATCGCTTTCGGGTATGAGGATGAAGAGCAGGGGGATGTGTTGTTCTTGCAGTAGGGCGGCGAACGCGTCGAGGCGTTCGAGGTAGGCCGGCCAGAAAGGGCGGTAATCGTGGGTGGCGGTAGCACTGAGGCTGGTCGCGGCGGCGGCGATCTCGAAGCGGTTTTTGATATCGCGCAGCAGGGAATAGGTTGCTGAATAGTGGCGCAGGAATAGCTGGGTTTTAAAGAGCGGCATTTGGCTTTGCTCTCGGTAGACCTGCCGGCTGAGGGTGGTGCGGAAGAATGGGTGAAATTCCCGTATGTCATTGATATAAAAGGAGATTGCGACCAGGTCGGGTTGCAGTCGTAAGCCTTTCTCGCGCAAGTATTCGAATTGGTCTATTAGCGTCCAGCCCGACATCGCGGCGTTGACGACTTCGAAGAGGGCAACGGTGTTTTCTTTGTTAAGCAGTGTTTGCAGTTGCGCGCTGGTTAGTTCGTGGTTGTCGACAAAGGGGCCGAAGGTAAACGAATCGCCGAGTAGCAGCAGGCGGTGGACGCCCATTGGCTTGGGGATGGTGAAGTCCTGGTCGGCGCGCAGGCCTTGCTTGTTGGTGTCGAAGCGATAGGGCGTGTGGTCGGCGGGCGGTGGATGGCGGGCGATATGGCGTTTGGCGGGCTGGAAGTCGCCGATCAGGCCGGGGTCGTATCCGTAGGGTATATCGTCTGGGCCGGCGCAGTAGGGCTTCTAATAACGCGAAGAACGAGGCGGTGCCCAGCAGCGCGGCGAGTAAGCCCTGTCGGAGCATGCGTGCTTGCACGGAATATTAACTCTTCCAGGCGGCGATAGTCAGGCAGAGCCAGCCCGCTATAAAGGCTAGACCACCGATGGGGGTGACGGCACCGAGCCAGCTTATGCCGGTCAGGCTCAATAGATAGAGGCTGCCGGAAAAAAAGACGATGCCGACGGCGAAGAGGTAGCCGGCGGTGCTTGTCCAGGGACCGGGCCATTGCTTGCACGCCCAGGCGGCGCACAAAAGCGCCAGCGCGTGATACATGTGATAACGGGCGGCGACTTCGAAGATGGCGAATAATTCGGCGGAGAGCTGCTCTTTGAGCAAATGGCCACCGAAGGCGCCCGCCGCGATCGCTAGTGTGCCGAACAGGCCGCCGAAGATAAAAAAAGTGCGGGTCACAGATTTCCCTTTACATAGGTGACCGATTGTTGGAATTGCTCTAGCTCGTAGTCGACCCGGGCTTGTGCACTTTCTTCGCGCTCGTGTGGGGTTTGCCAGTCGTCGGGGGCTTGCGCGGCCTGGTGCAAGGTGCGGATGGCGTTGATTGTTTCGGGCAAGGGCCGCTCGGGAAAGGTCGCCCACCATTCTTCGGTGAGCAGGCGGATATGGCGCGCGACGCTGGCGCCGAGTTCGATACAGCCCTGTACCTCGGGTACTTCGCGGTCAAATAGCGCGATAATGGCCGGCCAGTCGACGACGCCATCGCCGATCGCACAGCGCTTGAGGCGATAACCAGACGGGGTGGGATGCACGGTGTAGTCCTTGATGTGCACGTGTTTGAGAATGGGCAGTATGCGTTGTGCGAAGGCTTGCGGGTGCTCGCCGACGGCAAAGGCGTTGCCGACGTCCATTGTCACGCCCAATTGCGGGCTGCCGACCTTTTCGCTGAGCGTCAACAATTCCCATGAACAGAGGTCTTGGTGGTTTTCTATGCCGACGGGGATGCCGTATTCTTCGGCTACGGGCATGACTTCTTTGAAGGGCTGTACCAACGCGTCGAGATAGTCGCGCATGCCTGCGGCGCCGCGGTCCATGCGATTGCCCTCGACCATATTGCTGACGGTGGTGCGCACACAGCGGGCGCCGGCGCGGTGGGCGATCTCGATGGCTTCGCGCAATGGCGAGATGTCTTGTGCGTAGTTGTGGCCGCCGGTATCGAGGAAGAGGTCGAGGCCGTTGAGACTTTCTTTTAAGGCGGTCAGCGCTTCGTCGGAAAGAGCGGTGAGCGAGCCGGAGGCGAATTCGATGCTGGCTAGGTTGTTGTCTTGCGCCAAGCGGGTCAGGCCTTCGGGGGTGTGTGGGTCGATTTCGCGGTTGGCTTCTTTGTGGGAGCCGGTGAAGCTCCAGGCGCAGAGTCCGATTTGCATAAGAGATCCTTATTTATGAATTAGATTTTTGAGCTCGGTGCGGACGGCCTGTTTGAGGGGGTCGCCTGCGCTCACGCACGCATCGCTGCACGATACGCGCCCTGCGGGAGCTCATTGCCGTTTTTAATTTTTGTCCACTGACGCGCTATGTATGATTTGCCAAATCATTGAATGATAGGTCTATCAAAAACCGCCAAAGTTTCCGGGGGCGACGGAGGACATTCTCCGGGGCGGTGGCAGGGTTAAAGGCCTGGAAGGATAGGGTCGGGGGAGTGGTCGTGATGACGACCTGCTGAGGGGCGACGGCCCGGGGGACTAAAAATGCCCATAGACGGGCCCCGCAACCGCCCCGTCCGGATGCCGCTGTAGCTCTCAACGCTACTCCCTTGAAAGCTTCTCCTGTAAATACTCCACCAAATCGTCATCTCCCACTTCCTCACTCGCCCCATCCCGCAAGTCTTTCACCTGCCAAACCCCCTTGGCCATTTCGTCCGGCCCGCCGATCAGCACGAGTGGAATGTTTTTGCGGTCGGCGTATTTGAGCTGCTTGCCCATGCCCTTGGCTTCGGGGAAGAGTTCGACGCGCAAACCGGCGTCGCGCAGACGACGCGAGACGGTGATATAGTGCGCAAGTGATTCTTCGGTAAATTGCACGACGAAGACATCGGCGGGGGCGCTCGTGTCTTGTAGCAGTCCCAATTCATCCATTGCGGCCATTAACCGATCCAAACCCAACGAGGCGCCGACGCCGGGCAAGTGTTGTTTGCTATAGAGACTGGCCAGATCGTCGTAGCGGCCGCCGCTGCAAATCGAGCCAATGCCGGGCAGATCGTCCAATAACGTCTCGTAGACGGTGCCAGTGTAATAGTCGAGGCCGCGGGCTATCGAGATATCGAGCGCAAGGCGGTTTTCGGGGATGCCGGCGGCGGTGAAGGCGACGAGCAGTTGGCGTAGGTTGGCGATGCCTGTAGCGGCGCGTTCGTGTTGCCCGATTTTTTTTTCGAGCTGCTCGAGGATTTCGCTATTTGAGCCTTTTATCTGCACTGTTTCTAGTATTTGCCGCGCCTGTTCGGGAGGAACGGCGGCCGTGGCTTGCATTTCGGCGGCGACTTTTTCTGCGCCGATCTTCGCCAACTTATCCAAGGCGCGCAGGATTGCCGGCGCGCCTTCGGCCAAACCCAGCGATTCGAGCAAGCCGTTGAGCACCAGGCGATGGTTGACGTGGATAGAGAAACGCTCGAAACCCAAGGCGGCCAGGATATCGTGGATAATGAGTGCGATTTCGATATCGGCAGCGTTGGCGTCGGTGCCGATGGTGTCGAAATCACATTGGTAGAATTCACGGTAGCGGCCGTGTTGCGTGTTCTCGCCGCGCCAAACCGGGCCGACGTGATAGCGTTTGAAGGGCGTGCCGAGTTGGCCGATGTGCTGTGCGGCAAAGCGGGCGAAGGGCACCGTTAAGTCGAAGCGCAGGGCCACGTCGCGACCACCATTGTCGGTGAAACGGTACATTTGTTTATCGGACTCGTCGCCGCCCTTGCCGGTGAGAATTTCCGCGTATTCGAGTGCCGGGGTATCAATGGGGGCGAAACCGTAGGAGCGGAAGACGGTGCGAACCTTGTCGATCATTTGCTCGCGCGGCATCGCCAGGGCGGGCGGAAAATCGCGAAAGCCTTTGAGCGTTCGCGGTTGGATCAGAGTTTTTTTGTCGGACATCGTTTACCAGTTGGTGAATGAGCCGTCTTCGCGGCGCAGTGTCGGGCCGCCGAGCCATTTGAACTCGTAGTGCTCGGCGGCTTCTTCGTTGAATTCTAGTCCCAGACCCGGTCCTTCCGGCGGCAACAGGCAACCGGCCTCGTAGGGCAGTTGCACGGGGAAGAGGTCTTCCATCACCGGGCGGCCGACGAGGCCGCCTTCCTGTACGGCGAAATTGTCGGTGGCGATGTCAAGATGGGCGCAGGCGGCGGCCGAGACGGGGCCGAGCGGGTTGTGCGGTACTATTTTGATATAATGGGTTTCGCACCAATTGGCGACCTTGCGCGCCTCGGTCAGCCCGCCGACGTTGCAGATATCTATGCGTGCGTAGTCCATGAGCTCTTCTTCGATCATCTGGCGGAATTCCCACTTGGTGGCGTAGTGCTCGCCGACGGCCAACGGGCAGCTTATATGGTTGCGCACATGGCGGTAACTCTGGGGGTTTTCGCAGCGCAGGGGGTCTTCGATAAAGAAGGGATCGTATTGTTCGAGTTCGCGTCCGAGGCGGATAGTATCGGGCGGGTCGAGGCGCGTGTGTACGTCGATGCAGATCTCGATCTCTGGACCGACCGCTTCGCGCGCGGCGGCGAAGTGCTCGACCGAATCGCGCACCGCGGTGCGCGGCTCTAAGATTCCGTCGCGGTCGTCGACCGACATACGCAGGTATTTCCAGCCCTCGGCGACGCGCTCCTTGGCGACGCGTGCGTAGTCTTCCGGTGTTTTGCCACCGATACCGGTATAACAGAAGATGCGATCGCGCATTTTGCCGCCGAGCAGCATATAGACGGGCTGGTCGAGGGCTTTGCCCTTGATATCCCACAGCGCGATATCGATGGCCGACATCGCGGCGGCGTTGATGCGACCGCCGGGAAAGAAGTCGACGCGGAAGAGCAACTGCCAGATATACTCGGTATTGAGCGGGTCGAGGCCGATGATATGGCGCTTCATATGCTCTATGGCACCGATGCCGGCCTGCTCTTTCCAAGTAATGCCGAATTCGCCGACACCGTAGAGCCCGGTGTCGGTTTCGACTTTGACGAAAAGATAGTTGCGCGACCCGTGGAAGACGGGGAAAGTTTTCACATCGGTAATTTTCATGCCGTGCTCCTTTATGGGAGATATAATATCAGGACAAGATCAGTTCAGATCAAAAGCGAGTTCACCGATCACGATAGCTAATAGGCCGCTAAACATACCGATTTTGAGCAGGCGGCCGAGGCGATCGTCGCTTAGTTGCGCCCGCTGGTGATGTAATTGCCAGAGCACATAGAGGACCAGGCCATTGACTGGCAGCAGGGCGAGCGCGTAGAAAACGTTATAGATCGCAGTAAAAAATGGAATCCAGGTAGTCGCGATTAGTAGTATATAAATAAAGCTTGCTATAAGCGCGGCATTTTGCGCGCCGCAGCGCAAAGGCAAGGTATGCTCGCCACGGATTCGATCTCCGGCGATGTCTTCGATATCCTTGACGATTTCGCGACCGATGTGGAAAAGCAAGGCAAAGAGGGCTGGGATCCACGAGCGGCCAATGTCGCCAACAGCGAATGCGCCGTAGGGAAAGGCGATGGCCCCGATGCCAGCGACGAGGATATTGCCCCATAGAAGGCTGTTTTTTAAGAAGATACTATAGACGGCGAGCAGTAGGGCGATGGCTAAGGCGAGAAAGCCATGCCAGGGGCTGAGCCAGAATGCACACAGGCTGCCTGCCAGTGTTAGTGCGAGGGTTTGCATGCCTGCGGCAAGGCGGCTAATGTGGCCTGCAGGCAGGGGCCGGTCCGGTCGATTAATGCGATCTATATCTATGTCTATTAAGTCGTTAAAGACATTGCCGGCTCCGACAGGTTGCCAGGTGGGGCCTTGTATGGCAGTTAGGGCGCCGACACTGACAGAGAGCGCAGTAATCAGGCCGTTAAGCGGCCGAGGCAGGAGGAAGAAGGCGGTGAGTGGTGACAAGGATTTCCCGTGGAATAGGCGCAATAAAAAGCCCTTATATAGTAATGAATTCTCTTGCGAGAAGGTTTTTTTTCTGATCGCTTAGAAGGGTTGTTAAGTCTTTAAATTAATTCTTGACAGGGCCTTACGTGCGAAGTATGTTCCCTAACATCATATTTCCCAATAAGTAAGCTATGAGAGGCTCTCCCTTAAAAATAGCCTGCATGGCGGGCATTTTGCCCGCGGAGGTTTAGCTTTTGCCGACGATAACAAAAAAAGAATTAACCCTCTTAGTTAGCGACAATGCCAATTGTAAAAAAAACCTGGCGGCTAAGATGGTAGACAGTCTCTTCAATGCAATGCGCGACAGCTTGATTGAAGGCAATCGCATTGAGATTCGTGGCTTCGGGGTCTTTCAAGTCAAAGATACGCGCCCCAAGCCG
>LWDU01033804.1_pt1 | contig 10538 bp, 8 predicted proteins | sample 727161 | NCBI WGS metagenome assembly LWDU01 (sample SAMN04566230, study PRJNA314399) | hydrothermal vent metagenome | isolation source: deep sea hydrothermal plume seawater | place: Mexico: Gulf of California, Guaymas Basin | collected 2004-07-11 | reverse complement strand
CCAGTAAACATGATTGTTTTTCCATAAAAAATTCCAGATTTATTTGTTTTAAAATCAGTAATATTTAATTCTTTGACTAAATTAGAAACGGTATTTGAGTTGTTAGAATTCGAAAAAAATATTTCTAATGAATTAACTTGAGTTTCGCCAATGCCATCTAATTCTAAAAGGTAATTTAAAATTTTTTTTCTTTTTTCTCTATAAAAAAGTTTTTCAAATTTTTTTATATTTATAAAATATTTTGCCAAAGTTTTAGCATTCTCCTGACCAATATGTCTTATTCCTATTGCAAAAATTAATTTATCTAATGATATTTTTTGTGATTTTTTAATAGCTTGTTTTAAATTAGAAGCAGACAAATATCCCCAGCCACTTAAACTAGAAATTTTCTTAAAATTTAAATTAAATATATCCGCTGGATACTTTATCATATTTAAATCCCAAAAATTTTGAATTATCTTTTTTCCAAAGCCATCAATGTTTAATGCATCTTTTGATACAAAATGTTTTAACTTTTCTCGCAAAATTTCTTTGCAATTGAATTTTGGATCTGGGCACCTAGTTACAGCGTCCTTTTTTTTTGTACTATAATTAAATTCTTTTATTATTTTTGATCCACATGAAGGACATTTATCTGGGAAATTAAATTTTTTTGTATTTTTGTTTCTTTTTTCTTTGTCGATGTACAAAACTTGAGGAATAACATCTCCTGCTCTTTGAATACATGCAGTATCTCCTATTCTGATATCTTTTCTATTTATTTCGTCTTCATTGTGGAGTGTAGCATTTGAAACAACAACTCCTCCAATGTTAACTGGTTCTATTTTAGCTACTGGGGTTAGCGCTCCTGTTCTTCCAACTTGTACTTCAATATTTTTAATTATTGAAAACCCTTTTTCTGCAGAAAATTTATGTGCAATTGCCCATCTTGGAGAATTTGAAACAAAACCAAGTCTGTTTTGTAATTTTAAATTATCTACCTTGTATACCATTCCATCTAAGTCATAATCAATAGTTGACCTTTGTGTTTCGATCGTTTTGTGATTTTTTTCTATATCTTCAATTGTACTTACAAGTTTATTAAGAGAGTTTGTGTTGAACCCCCATGTTTTTAATAATTTTAAATATTCAGATTGTTTCTCAAAATTTTTTGGCTCAACTGCACCAAAGCCATATGCAACAAATTTTAATGGTATTTTTTTTGTTTTGCTAGGATCTTTTTGTCTTAGAGACCCTCCTGCTGCATTTCTTGAATTCGCAAATTGTTTAGCAATTTTTTTAAAGTCGGACTTAGATATATAAACCTCCCCTCTTACATCTAAAATTTTTGGAAAATTAGGTTTGTTAATTTTTTTTGGGATGTCTCTAATTGTTTTAAGGTTATTAGTTATGTCTTCTCCAGTTTTTCCATCACCACGTGACAAACCAAGAGTAAAAGTTCCATCAATGTATTTTAGTGACGCTGAAATGCCATCAATTTTTGGTTCTGCTGAAAAAACTATTTTTTCAGAATCCTTTATATTTAAAAAATTTTTAATTTTCCTCAAAAAAGCTTCTATATTTTCTTTGGAGAAAGCATTTGCAAGAGATAACATTGGAATGTTATGTTCGATTTTTTTAAATTTACTCGAAGGTTCGTAACCTACTTTTTGGCTGGGAGAGTTTTTATTTTTTAAATAACTATATTTTTTCTCAAGATTTAAAATCTCTTGTTTAATATGATCGTAATCTTTATCAGAAATAGTGGGATTGTCATCATCAAAATATGCCTTATCAAATTTTTTTAATTGATTTATTTTTTTAAAATATACTTTTTCAATTTCTTTTTTTTCCATAAGTTATTTTACTCAAATAAACTTTTTATTTTTCTTCTTATTAAGCCTCCTTCTTTTTTCTCTTTAATCCTTTTGGATTTATATTTTTTATTAAATACTTTATAACTCCTTTTATACCAACTTCCTGACTGATAATTATATCCCAAGATTGATGCTGCCTGTTTAGCTTCATCTTCAAGTCCTAATCTATAATAAATTTCAACTAACCTATGCAAAGCCTCTTCTACAAATACCGTTCTATCATACTGATCCACGACCACTTTCAATCTATTAAGTGCGGGAATCCATTTTTCTGTTTTCATATAAAATCTTGCCACGGACATCTCTTTAGCTGCTAATTGGTCTATAATTAAATCTATTTTAAATCTTGCATCAGTTCCATAATCTGTATTTGGATAATTTTTCATTATAAATTCAAATTTTTCCTTAGCTTTCAATAAAGGTTCTAGATCTTTTTTTTCATCTAATATTTGTTCGTAATAGCAAATTGCAATTAAGTAATGTGCGTAATCAATATTTTTATCTGCAGGATAACTGCTAATATGTTTTTCTAATCCAAAAATTGCACTTGAATAGGAGCTCCTTGAATAATCTGCATAACTAGCCATAAGACTTGCTTTGCTGGCCGATGTATATTGAGATAACAATGTTTCAGCTTCTCTAAATTTTTTTCCAGCATAAAATGCATCTCCTTCTTTAAGAGCTTCTACTCCTTCAGCATAAAGGATCTTGCCTATCTCTTCGTTATCTGTTTCAGAAATTATTTCTTCTTTATTTTTTTTACCACAAGAAAATAGTAAAAAAGCAGATAAAATTAAAATTAATAAGTTTTTTGACATATTAGATAAATTAAGATTTTATCAAAATATTTGATTATTACAATTTTCTTGGTAGATGTTTATTTATACATTAACAGCAAAAGGTCTTAAGTATGCGCTGTCTTTACGATCTTTTTCCTGAAAATTTTCTATTTCCCAATTTGATTTATTGGATAAAAATTCTCTTAATAAAACATTAGTAAGTTGATGTCATTCTGTGACCCGCGAGCATAAGATCTCCTAAGCAATCTAATATTTTGTGATCTACAAATTCATGTCTATGTCTAAGTCCATTATCATTTAATATTTTATTTTCCTTAACTACAATAGCATTTTCCAAAGAACCTCCTTTGGCTAATCCCTGGCTTATAATTTTGTCAATATCCTCATATAAACAGAATGTTCTTGAGTTATATATTGAAGTTAAGTCACCGTTGCTCAATTTAAATTCGTGTCTTCTTGTTCTAATTAATGGATTTTTATATACTATTTCGAAATCAATTATTAAATCATTTGCAAGTGGTTCTATAGATATAAATTTAGGTCCATCTTTTACTTCTACTTTTTTTATAGTGTTAATAAATTTTCTTGAATATTTTTGATCTTCGGTTCCAGAGGATCTAATAGCTTCTACAAAATCAAAAGCAGAACCATCCATTATTGGAATTTCGGGACAGTCTACCTCAACTAAAATATTATCTATTCCTTCGCCGTAAAAAGCAGCCATTAAATGTTCTACTGTAGAAACTGATATTCCGTATGAATTTTTAATTTTGGTACAAAGTATTGGAGAACTTACATTTTTATAACTTCCTTCAATTATATTTTTATCGCTATCTACATCTGTTCTTTTAAATAAAATTCCTGTATTTACTTCTGCAGGTTTCAAATAAAGATTTCCCTTTATTCCGCTATGCAAACCTTTGCCTTGAATATGTATCGAATTTTGTATTGTTTTTTGTGGACCTTTGAACATCAATAGTTGGTATACAAAAGGATCAAAATCCTTGAAACACAAATTATATTACAAAAAAATACAGTTTAGTTTTGTTAAAAATTACCAAGAATTTTACGAAAAAAACCTATTTTTTCTATACCTTTAGCTTTTATTTCTGGTATAGCTTCTGTTTCCCAGCCTTCGTTTATTATTTTAACGCCACCAAGGCATGCCGAAAAAATTTTTTCTAAATTATCTTTTCTTTTTACAATAGTATTTAATCCATAGAAATTTTGGCAATATTTTTGTAAATTTGTGAAATTTGATCCTTCTCCAGTCAAAAAAATATTTATTCCAAAATTAAAATCAAATCCAGGAAGTGATAACTGTTTTTTTATCATTTCAAAAATTTCATCCACTCTTGCTTTTATAACTTTAAAAATTAAACTTTTACTTATTTTTCTAAATTTTGAATCAATGAAAAAATTTTTCTTTAAAAAATTATTTTCATCAAAAAGATTTTGATTATTTTTAAATGAAAAATCAATATTATTTCTTATAGCCAAAGACTCTTCTAAATTTAATGAACAAACTTTTGAAATATCATTTGTAATATGATCAGTACCAATAGGAAGAGTTACAGAATGAACTAGTGCTAAATTTTTAAATAAACCTAAACTAATTTTTTTTGATCCTAAATTTATTAAAATACTGCCGGATTGCAGTTCTTGTGTATCCAATAATTCTACTCCCAAAGCAAAAGTTTGTGAAATTAATTTTTCTATTTCTATATCGCAATTAAGAAATATTTGATTTATATTTTTTAAGTTATTTTTTGGTGCTGTAATAAAAGTCATTTCATGAGTTAATAAATCCGCATAAACATTTATTGGTTCTTCAATAAATGTTTTACCATCAACAATATAATTATGATTAAATATATGAATTATTGATTGATCTTTATCATTAAGCATTAACTGCTTCTTTGCTTCTTTTAATAAAAATTCAATATCATGCCTGTGAATTTTTGAACCATCAATTTTTTTTTGCTTTGAAAATCTAGTACATAAAAAATCTGGCTGTTCAAGAATTACATTAATTTTTTTTAAGGAAACTTTAGCTTTTTTTTCAGCTGTGCTTATTGACGTCCTGATTGAATCAGATGCTTTTTTTAAATTCATTACTACATCATTATAAATTCCTTCTGAAGAGGTTACGGTCGCAGATAATATTTCTGGATCATTATTTTTATCAATTTTAAAAATAAGGCATTTTAAATTTGAGTTACCTAATTCAATTATACCAATTGGATCCCTTAAATTCATTATTCTACTATTATCTTACCATCCAACCTTAAATCAATGATTTTATAATTTAGAAAATCTTTTCTCTCTAATAGCTCAATAGATTTTTTTATTATTTTGCTATTAACATTGTAAGGAAACTTTATTATTCTGTTATCTAATAATTGCAAATCCCATCTCCCTATACGAAAATAGTAAAAATTTTCAATTTTTTTTATTGGAAATTTATTATTTTTTAATTGGTTTATGAAATACACAAAATTGTTTTCAGACTCATCTCCAATAATACTAGGTAATTCAGCAAAATTCATATCTTCATCTAGTTCAATCAAATTAGATAAACTATCCAACAAATATTTAGTTTTACCTTTGAATAATATGCCAAGTGGTTTTGTTTCAAATATTTTAATTGTTATTGTGTCTGGATATTTTTTTTTAACTTCAATTTTTTCCAAAAAATTAACATTTTGTAGTGATTCTTCTATATCCCGTCTTTTAATTAGAAAAATATTCTTATCATATATCTTATTTAATTTTTCTAGAATATGATCTTTGTTAATAAGTAAATTATTTGAAATTATTATTTTTTTTATTTGGAAAAAAGTATTATTATTTTCTATATTTTCTTCAAATTTATTTGAGTTATAGGTAGATAAAAAAACAAGAATTGTTATTAATAAGAAAATTCTATAAAATTTTTTCATCTGTTATTGCTAGCATCTTTAACAATCCACATAACAAGATCTTCAAAACTTATTCCGCAATATTTTGCTATTTCTGGAACTAACGATAATTTTGTCATACCTGGCTGAGTATTAGTTTCTAATAAATAAAATTTATTTTTATGAAATCTGAAATCTGACCTTGTTATGCCTCTGCAACCCAAAGATTTATGAGCCTTTTTTGCTAAAAGTAACACTTCCTTATACTTTGTTTTGGAAATTTGAGCGGGCATAACGTGTTTTGTTTTAGCTTTAGAAGAATACTTTGCTTTATAATCGTAAAATTTTCTTTTAGGAATAAGTTCTATTGCTCCTAAAGCTTTATTTCCCATTACTGCAGCTTGGATTTCTTTTCCCGGTATATATTCTTCAACAAGAATTTTGTCATACTTTTTCTTTAATTTTTTTAAATTTTTATTTAAATGAACCTTATTTTCACAAATATAAACTCCTAAACTTGATCCTTCGTTGACTGGCTTAATTACGATTGGAAATTTAATTTTTTTAGTTTTAATTTTATTAACAAAATTTTCTTTATAACTTTTTTTTAATAAAAAATACTTAGGTACTCTAATTTTATTTTTTTTGAAAATATTTCTGGATAAGGCCTTATCCATGGCCAAACTGGAAGAAAGAACTCCAGAATGAGTGTATGGGATATTTATTGATTCAAGTATAGCTTGTGTAAATCCATCTTCACCATACTTTCCATGTAATGCATTAAATACTACTTTTGGATTTATCTTTTTTAATTTATCTACAAAACATCCTTTTGCATCTATTTCTTTAACTTTATAACCTTTTTTTATTAATGCCTTGGAACATGATTTTCCACTTAAGAAACTTATTTTTCTCTCACCAGAAATTCCTCCCATAAGAACAACAATTAGATTTTTCACTATTTTTCTCCAATAATTTGAATTTCTAATTCGAGATCTATTCCGGTTTTATCTAAAACTTTTTTTTTAACTTCGTAAATTAATTTTTCTAGATCGGAAGATTTTGCATGGCCTTTATTAACAAAAAAATTGCAATGCTTTTGAGAAATATGAACATCTCCGATTGCCATTCCTGCGCATCCAGAATCTTTAATAAGCTTCCAAGCCTTAGAATTAGCTGGATTTTTAAAAGTACTACCGCATGTTTTAATTTTGGATGGTTGATCTTTTTTTTTTCTTTCAGTCAAATTATTTATCTTTTTCTGTATGTTATTTTTATTATCTATTTTTCCACGAAATGTAGCGCTTATAAAAATTAAATCATTGTCCATGCTACATCCTCTATAAGAAAAATTTATATCTGCTGGATAAAAGACTTTAACTTTACCGTTTAGGTCCATTGTCTGAACGGATATCAAAATTTTAGATATATCTTCTCCATAACAACCAGAATTCATTCTAATTCCACCTCCTATTGTGCCCGGTATACAAGAGAGAAATTCAAATCCTGATAATGAGTTTTCTAATGCAAAATTTGAAAGATTTTTATCTAGAGTCGACGACCCTGCAATTATTGTATTTTTATCAAATAGAGATATGTGTGAAAAAGATTTACCAAACTTAACAATTATTCCACTAAAACCTCCGTCTCTAATTAAAGTATTTGAACCTGCCCCTAATACTTTAATTTTTCCAAAATCTTTTGTGTTTTTTAAAAAAAAAGATAATTCATTCAGGTTTTTCGGTTTAAATATAATTTTTGCTGGACCTCCCAAATTAAACCATGAATATTTAGAAAGATTTTCATCAAATAAAATTTGACCTGAAAATTTTTTTTTAATTTCTTTTATATGTGAAACTAAATTCATTTTAAATCATTTCCAATTTCTCTTATCCAGTTTGAAATACTTCCTGCACCCATACAGATTATGATTTCGTTATTTAGTAAGTTTTTTTTAAAATAATTTTTTAAATCTTTCTGACTACTTATATTTACTACTTGAGTTCTAGATTTTTTTGAAACTAATTTAGAGAAACTGTTTTGATTAAAATTATATTTTTTTCTTTCACCGGCGGCGTAAACTGGACAAAGTACAACTGTATCTATCGATCTGAATGATTGTGCAAATTCGTTTTTGAGAGCTTTTATTCTTGAATATCTATGAGGTTGGAATACACAAATTATTTTTCTGCCTTTATATACTTCTCTTGCACTATTTATAACTGCTATAATTTCAGTCGGGTGGTGAGCATAATCGTCAAAAAAATCTCTTTTTCCAATCGAGAAAACTTTCGTAAATCTTCTTTGGATACCTAAAAATTTTCTTAGTGCTTTTTTTATTTTATTTATATTAATACCAAGATTTAATGCGACAGCTATTGAAGCCGTTACGTTACTTATATTATGATTGCCTAACAAATTTATTTTTAAATTTTTTACTTCAAGAATTTTCTTCTTAGCAAATTTTATTTTCAAATCAAAAATTGAATTATTGACATTTTTTTTTACATTTACAATTTGATAATTTGCATTTTTGCTAAAGCCATAAGTTAAATAATTATTATTTTCACATCTGCTAAGTAAAGATTTTAAATTTTTATTGTCAATACAGACAAATGATTTTCCAAATGATGGTGTTTTTTCAATAAACTTAATAAAACCTTTTTTCAATTTTTCAAAGTTTCCGTAATAATCCAAATGTTCTCTGTCTACATTAGTTACTATTGAATATGTAATGGGTAATTTCAGGAAACTGCCGTCCGATTCGTCTGATTCAATTACGGCCCATTCCCCTTTTCCTAGTTGTGCAGTATTTTTAAATGAATTAATTACACCGCCATTAATTATTGTGGGATCTAAACCAGCTTCTAACAAAATATTTGCAACCAGTGATGTTGTGGTAGTTTTGCCATGAGAGCCAGCAATTACTATATTTTTTTTTAAAGACACTATATTAGCTAACATGTCCCCTCTTTTAAAAACTGGTAAGTTTTTAAACCTTGCGGCTTTCAATTCTTTGTTATTTCTTTTTATCGCTGAAGAAATAACAATCATAGTAGCTTTTTTTAAATTTTTTTTATCATGTCTAAAAAAAACTCTGATTCCTGATTTAACTAATCTTTCGATATTTTTATTTTGAATCAAATCACTGCCTTGAATAATGAATCCCATATTTTTCATTATTTGGGCCAATCCACTCATTCCTATTCCCCCTATTCCGATAAAATGAATTACCTCATTACTAGCAATATTAATTTTCATTTTTAAATAATCTCTTTAATTTGTGTTTCTATAATACTATAAACGTTGTTAGTATAAATTTTTTTCATATTTTCTCGGATGTTTTCTAATTCTTTTTTGTTTTTTATTTTTTCAATAATTAAATTAAATAAATTTTCTTTGGTAAAATTATTCTGATCTAATATCCAACAACAGCCTTTACCTTCGTAAAATTTAGCATTTAAATATTGATGATTATCAATAGAATTATGAAGGGGAACTGCTATAAATGGTGTAAGTGTGTGCACTAACTCTGCGGTAGCTGAAGCACCACAGCGTGTTATAGCTAAATCAGAAGCCAAAATTAAATTTAAAATATTTTTATCAAATTCAAAAACATAGCTTTTAATATCTTTATTTTTATAGTAATCAACTATTGAATTTTTTTGACTTCTTATACATTGTTGATTAATTTGAATACTATGACCTTTATCTTTTATCATATTCATAACTGACGGTACAATTTCTCCAAAAATTTCTGCACCTTGACTGCCACCTAAAACTAAAATGGAGAAATTTTCTTTATTATTTTTTATTATAAAATTTGAATGATTAATTATATTTTTATCTATAATTGATCCGACAATATAAATTTTATTTTTATATTTTTCAGGGAAACTTATTTTTATTGCTTTAGCTAAGAAAATTTTCTTAGCAAATGATAATAAATATTTGTTAGCTCTTCCTATTACTATATTCGGTTCATATATCACTAAAGGTAAATTGAAAAATTTAGATGCAAAAGAAGTTGGAAATGACACATATCCTCCAAATCCAATGATTAGATCAGCCTTCTCTTTTCTTAGAATTGTAATTGATTTTAACGTTGAATAAAAAATCACAAACAAAGATAAAATTTTACCGAAAAAATTTTTATTTGTTGGAGTTTCTGTTCTTAATTCGTACGACTTAAATTGTGAATATTTATTTGCAAAATTATTTCCTCTTTTATCCGTTACCAATACTACTTGGTATCCTTTTTCAAAAAAATGTTTCATTAAATTTACCGCTGGAAATATATGACCTCCAGTTCCGCCTGCTGAAAAAATTATTTTTTTACTCATTTTTAAAATACCTTCCAGAATCTTTTCTAGTAAAATTTAAAATAATTCCAGCAATAAATGCACTTCCAATCAAGGAAGAACCTCCATAACTCAAAAAGGGGAGCGTCATACCAGTTGTTGGAAGCAGTCGAATATTAACTCCTATATGAATAAATGCTTGGATAATTAAAAGCGAAACTAAACCCGATAATGCCAATTTGATAAATTCATCTTTTTCCAAAAAAACCTTATTTAATACTTTGTATCCAATTAATAAAAAAATAATAACAATAAATAAAACAAACAATACGCCAAATTCTTCCGAGATAACTGCAATTATATAATCCGTATGTGCTTCGGGCACTCTTTCTTTCAATATACCTTCTCCCATTCCTTGTCCCGTTAAGCCTCCTTGCTTAATAGCATCCAATGCATTTTGAGATTGAAAATCGTCTCCAGATTTTGGATCGATAAATGTTTTAATTCTTAAAAAAATATAGCCAAATTTTTCTGGAAAAAAAAATACTAAAAGCCCTAAAATAATTAAAAATGCTAAAATCAATATTGTTAAAATAACCATATTAAATCCTGAAACAAAAATCATAGTAATCCAAGTAGAAGCTAACAATAGAGTTTGTCCAAGATCTGGCTGATTAATTA
>LWDU01032717.1_pt1 | contig 10539 bp, 11 predicted proteins | sample 727161 | NCBI WGS metagenome assembly LWDU01 (sample SAMN04566230, study PRJNA314399) | hydrothermal vent metagenome | isolation source: deep sea hydrothermal plume seawater | place: Mexico: Gulf of California, Guaymas Basin | collected 2004-07-11 | reverse complement strand
CGGAATATACCAAAGAACAGACATACTAATAACATAAAGTGCGCCAAGAGGATCACCCCAAAACACTTTACTTCGAATCTGTTTCTTTAAAGTATTCAATTTTGAAAACTTGCTCTTAAATACCGTTATTCCAAAAGAATTCCCAAAAATATTAACCAAATTAGATTTCAAATAAGATTTATCAAGATTCTTTAATTTATTTACAACTTTAGTATATCTCTTACTTCCAGGAGAATGTAACACCAAGGAGATATACAAATCTTCTGGAGAAATAACATAATACTTACCAATCTTTTTTCTACGACTCAAGAGTTGTTCAGCAGATAAATAAGTCACATGACGTCCAGACATTCCGCCAACGTGAAAGTGGAATTTAACCAACTTTAATTCCTTTGGAAAATATTTGGCATAACCAAAATGATGAGAGTAAGGAGAAATAATTTCACGAGTATAACCGTCCTCAATCAGTAATTTTGCAATAGCACCAACACTTTTTGAGTCAACAACAATGTCAATATCTTTACCAAGATTAACTTCATTAGTCAGAAATTCCCAATTACGCATAATCGCATAATTAATATTTAATTCATCAAATTTCCTAAGAATTTTTAGTGCATTTCTACGTGAAGCTAACATAGTCAGGTTTACATAAAAACATTAATAAGTTGTTCTTACAAGCCAAATTATGAAGCTGATGCTTATACACCCCCTATTCAGTGAGTATGGTGGTGCTGAAAAAGTGCTGTTGGATATGTTTCACACAGCCAAGAAAAAATACAAAACCGAAATGTATACGCTGTTCTATAAAGATTATCTAAAGAATGAAGACAATATATTTTATGGTTCATTGGAAGAACCAAAACTCAAGAAAGTATTTGGATACAAAGTAAATCCATTTAATCGGAAAGCAATCAAACACCTAGGAAAGCAATTAGCACTACGAGCATCAAAAGAAGACAAGATAGTTCTCACAAACTTCCCTGCAACACTAATTCTAAATGAAGCACTCAAACATAATCCAGAAATATCAGAAGCAGATATAACATTTATTTCATTTGAACCAGACAGAATATTATATTACGAACCACTAAATAAGTTAAATTACATTCCAAAAGATATACAAAGCATAAAATTCAAGGCATATTCAAAATTACTCAAAAAATGGAGACATATCGATTGGAATATTATCCGAAACAGAGTAAATAGAATAATTACTTTAAGTGATTATGTAACAAAACAAACAAAACAAACCTACAAAACAAACAATGTAAACTCTGATTTAATCATGTATGTAGACACATCAAAGTTCAAACCAACCTCAAAAACAAGAGCAAGAACTGAACTAAATAATAAATACAAACTAAACTTAAACAAAAATGATCACATAATTTTTTCAATCGCACGTCTTGTAAAGAGTAAAGGGCATGATGAACTTCTAAACGCACTAAATCAACTAACAAAAGAAGAACTACAAAACCTAAGAGTGTTAATTGGCGGAAAAGGACCGCTAACAACACACTTACAAAAACGAATTAACAAAGAAAAATTACCTGTAAATTTGATTGGGTTTGTTCCGGACGACGATTTAGCCAAATTCTACTCCTGTTCTGACACCTTCATTACCTTACCTCGAAAAGAAACAGGCGGACCTCTCACAATTTTGGAAGGAATTTACGCAGACAACTTCATAATCTCAACAAATGAAGGCGGACCTCCAGAATTAATCACAAAAAGAAACGGAATTCTAGTAAATCCTGACAACTCAAAGGAAATTGCTCAAGCAGTCCTAAAATCAAAGAAGCAAAAATCCCGAGCAAAGGAACGAAGAGCACTAATCAACAAAAAACACAGTTTCAAGAACTATTTCAAGAAATTTGAAAAATCACTAAAACTTATTTAATCATATAAATTCTCATACGCATTGCAGGAAAAATTCTAAGCGGTGTATCTTCATACAAACTAGGAAATCGATTTGCAACGGGCTCAATTAAATAATTCCAAAGAGCATATTTCTTCCCAAACTCTAAATAAATCTTAACCGTCCTAAACTCACGCTCAAGTCCAGACACATATACATTATTATCGTAGAAAATATCAAACGATTTGAACGCAAAACCTCGACGATGAGTAATATCTTTCCAACAATGCTTAGACGTGAAATGCGGAACATCAAAATACAACCGACCACCTTTCTTCAAAATTCGATGAAACTCTGAAATAACTCCGCCCGGATCTTTTACAATCTGAAGAACACTTTTACAATAAACTTCATCTACTGAATTGTCTTTGAAAGGATAAGGAAATTTATCCATATTAACTTTCTTATCAACTCCAGGAAACTTGAATAGGTCAACATTCAGATATCCCTTTTTAATATCTCGTCCACACCCAAAATTAACCTTAATCTTCTTAGAGCTCATCAATAACCTCCTTTATCTTTTTAACAACAGTTTCAATTTGTTTATCAGTTAGAGAACCACCTGAAGGAAGGTAAAAACCATGCTCATACAAGTGCTTAGCAACAGGAGCATCATGAATCAACTCAGAATCAACAACACGTGTGTACGAATTTTGCATTGAAACAGGATAAAAGAATGAACGAGTATCAACACCTTTCTCTTTCAATCGAATCATAAAATCTTCCTTACTAATCTTTGAATCATCTTTGATTGTAACGCCATACATCCAATAAACATTCTTTACATTATCTCTACAAGCAGGAAGATTGAAGAAATCCAATGGTGCCAATAGTTCATTATATTTGTGAGCATTATCAATCCGTGCCTGGACCAACTTATCAGCATATTCAACTTGCGCAACACCAATTGCTGCTTGAATATTAGTCATTCGATAATTATATCCAAGTTTTTCATGTAAGAAGCGAGGAGTTCCAAAATAATGATTCTTCAACTTCCTCATTTCTTCAGCAAGAGTATCATCATTTGTTAAACACATACCTCCTTCACCTGTTGCGATTATTTTGTTACCGTAAAAACTGAAACATGCAATATCACCAAAAGTTCCACACATCTTTCCGTCATAAGTTGCACCATGAACTTCCGCACAGTCTTCAATAACTTTCAAATTATATTTTTTAGCAATTTCCATGATTTTATTCATGTCTGCAGGATGACCATAAACATGCGCAACAATAATCGCCTTAGTTTTATCAAGGATCCATATTCCAAGTCTCACTTTCAGAATCAATTGTAATTGGTATCGCACCTGAATAGAAAACAGAGTTCGGAACTGCCATCATTGTAAATTCAGGAACAATCACTTCATCACCTTCCTGAATCCCAAGAGCTTCAATTGCTAAATGCAAAGCCGTAGTCCCATTGCTGTTAGAAATACCATGTTTCAAACCAACAAACTTAGAAAAATCTTCTTCAAATTGCTTTACATACTTTCCACCTGAAGAAATCCACCCAGTATGCATACAATCAACTACATACTTCAATTCATTTCCATCAAGAGTAGGTTCACATACAGGTATCATTTTTTCCTCGCATCAGCAATCGCTTCCTTGAGATAAGAATGCCAACTTTCTTCAACGTCCCTAAAGAACTTAACATCAGAATGATCGCCATTTGTCTCCATATTGTCAAAACTTTTAATGCTTCCTTTAACCAAAACATTAACCGAGTGAGTCCCACTTTCAATTCCAAATGGACCTTTGTCAAAAATAGTTTCATAAGCTCCAACAACTGTAACTTCAGTAAGTTCTAATCCAACCTCTTCTCTGATTTTACGAATTGCAGCATCTTTGATGGTTTCTTTTTTGAATATCCGTCCACCTGGTAACCACCATTGACCCTTTGCAGGTTCATTAGAACGTTTAATCATCAAGATTTCACCCTCTGAATTTTCAACAACAACATCCACACAAGGAATTGCCAGCTTTTCCAGCATTATTTTATATTCTTCAGTAGGTATCATATCACAAATCATACTTATCATTATCCCGTCCCTTATATGGACCAGGTTTAACTTCAACCAATGAAGTTTCCTCTAAAAATTTAATAGCATGAGCGCAAGAAATCATTCCAATATCACCAGTAGACATTTCAATCGATTTCCAAGGTTTAGAATCATTATCAAATAGTTCCAAAATCATTCTACCTTTCTCAACATAAAAGAATTCAAAATAATCATGTTTCTTTGCATCAACTTTGTAATGCGCATGAGGTGGAACATCTTTCCCTGGGCCACGAACATGAATTGCAAATTGCATCGGCAAATCCTCAGGTGTTGGAAACTCCACACCACCTTTACGAGCCCACTTTGTAAGTATAACTCCAACAACTTTACCATCTAATTCTAATAATTCAGCCATTATTCTTTATGAGTATATTTTGGAACAAGCTTCAAATTCCAATCAGTATAATTTGGAGCATCCCAAGGAAATTGTTTACCTTCAAGATAATTTTCCCAACGATTCATATCTTCCTTAATCATCTTTGAGATAAGTTCTCGGAATTTAACTTTAGGTTCCCAACCAAGTTCTTCCTTAGCTTTAGTTGCATCACCAAGAAGAATATTAACTTCAGAAGGTCGAATCAAACTTTCGCTTGTTGTAACATAATCTTTGTAATCAAGCCCAACTTCTGAAAACGCAATTTCGCAGAACTCTCTAACTGTATGAGTTTCACCTGTAGCAACAACATACGTTCCAGGTTTTTCTTGTTGCATCATCATCCACATCGCTTCAACAAAATCCGGAGCATAACCCCAATCTCGTTTTGAATCAATATTACCCAAAACCAATTCATCCTGCAATCCAAGCTTAATTCTAGCAACAGCATTTGTAATCTTACGAGTTACAAATTCTAATCCTCGAGTTTCAGATTCATGATTAAATAAAATTCCTGAAACTGCATACATATTATAAGCTCGACGATAGTTTTCAGTTATCCAATGAGCATAAAGTTTTGCGGCAGCATAAGGGCTCTGAATATGAAAAGGAGTTTTTTCAGTCTGAGGCGTCTCATGAGCAATACCATACATCTCACTTGTTGATGCTTGATAGAATTTAATTTTAGGATTAATTGAGCGAATAGTGTCCAATAATCTTGTCACTCCCAACCCAGTAATTTCTCCAGTTGCAACCGGTTGCTCAAAACTTGCACCTACAAAACTTTGTGCAGCTAAATTATAAACTTCATCAGGTTTAATTTTTTGAATAACTTGTATCATTGAAGATTGATCAAGCAAATCAAATGAAACCAATTCCACTTGTTCCAAAATCCCCAAGTATTGAAGTCTCCAGAAATTTGGAGTGCTTAATCGTCTATAAGTACCAACTACTCGATAATCCTTTTCTAATAATAATTTAGCAAGATATGCTCCATCTTGCCCAGTAACTCCAGTAATAAGTGCAACTTTTGTCATGGACTGAACTCAGAACCAAGCTTATAAAATTAATTGAACTAAGTTCTATTTATTAAGATCTTCAAGAATGACTTGCAAAGCAGTAGAAGAAATATTGTGATTTTGATGTGAAGTATCAGAAAAAACTTCAAACTTACCTAATCCTAACAAAGAAACCTTTGAAGAAACTATTTCTTCATAAGTCAAATATCCATTACCTGCATAACAACAATCATCAAACTCATTCAAAATCTGAACTTGATTCCTACCTTCACCATAAGAGCCTAAAATATAAAGTTCCAAAAAATTGGAAATTTCATACAAATCCTTTACAAAATATTCATAATCTCCACCCAAAGATAAATCCATTCTAAGATTATTAGTGTATAGATAGAGTGGGTGAGAACCTGATACCGGATAACTTTTATCAATTCTAGGATCAAGAGCAGAATATAAAGTAGTAGTCCATCCACCGCCAGAGATTCCAGTCATCGCAATAGTATCATAATCTTCCGCTAAATAATTTAATGCAACTGCAATAGGATGAACATAATACTTAATTGGGGAAAATTCTTGAGTTTCCAAATAAAAAAAAGCATTATGATCTGCTAGCAAAAGAGATCCAAACCCAGTCGTAGCAGAAACATATTCGTTATCATTTCCTACACCCATCAAAGGCATAGAAAAAGCAAGCACATCATAATTATTATCTAAAAAAAACTTTATTGTTTCTCTACCCCAATAAAAGTCACCTTTATGTCCCTGAACATAAATAATTAAGTCACCATTAGAGTCATGAGCTTTAAAATGGTAAGCAACATTACTAACTTGATTTTCCATAATAACTAAAAATGCCGCTATTTTTTCCAAACTTTCAATCCCCTCATAACTCCCATCTACAACATTTTCGTTAATTTCAGAAAACCACGAGTCTGGAAATTCATCTTTCCAAATATATTCAATTAAGTCATTTCTTTTAGATAAAACATCAGCTTCATTATTTATTTGAATCAACGAACTGACGTTAGTTCGATCCCAGTTATCAATTACTTCTTCAAAATCAGCAAAATTACGCACACGCAGTTCTTCCACACTATCCTCCGAAATATGGACAGATTCTCTCTCCAAATCAACACTAATCAAAATAACAAACAAAAAGAACAAAATTAACCTTATTGAAGTAAAGAAATTTTTCATAATATCTTGTTTAAATTAAACTTTATAATATATTCTAAACTTGCAATTAGATAATTTTTTAAGAATTAGTAACAAACGTTATTATGAAAATATTTTTTTTAGGAAACGGTCAAAGAGCAAAAGCATGTCTAGAAAAAATAATTGAAACCGACGATATAACTTCAATAGTTATTGAACCCTCGAGAGCAGGAGACATTGTAGAAGATTTTGCAAACGAACACGAGATTCCAGTGTATTATCCAAACTCATTCATAGAAGGTTCAGATGGATATCAACTATTGCAATCGAGTGAAGCAGAATTAGCAATACTCTGCGGATATACCAAAATTGTACCTTCTGAATTTCTAAATCATTTCAGATCAAAGAACGGCACAATAAATTTGCATGGAGGAAAAGTTCCAGAATATCGAGGCTCATCACCAAGAAGCTGGCAAATTGCTAATGGAGCAAAACAAGGAGCATTTACAGTACTTGAAGTAGATGAAGGAATCGATACAAGTTACATTTTAGGCGAACATAGGTATGATATAACTGAAAACACAACAATTGCGGAGGTAACAAACCTAGAATTAGAAATATTTCCAAGATTATTAAGTGAAGTTCTGGAAAATGTGCGAACTGGAACTCTGGAACGAAGACCCCAAGAAGGAATTGCAAAATATTGGCACCGAAGACGAGAAAGCGATGCACAAATCCATTGGGATACGATGACTGCAGATCAAGTTTACAATTTAATTAGAGCAGAAACGGAACCTTTCCGTGGAGCATTCACATATCACGGTGATGAAAAGATAGATATTTTAGAAGCAAGAAAACTGAGCGATTTATATGGAGGAACACCGGGCAGAATAATAAAACCTTATGAAGAGGGATTGGTTGTAATGGCCAAAGATACTGGATTATTAATAACACAGATAAGACGTGAAGGGAGAAAATATTCTCCAAATGAATTACTAAAATCAGGAATGCAATTTATTTAGAACTCTCGAATAAAAGATGAAGTAATCCAATTACTAAAGCATAAAGAGTATACACTCTTGCAAACAGTGCAAACAGAGTTCCTATTGACAAATCAACTGTGAGAACTGTTGAAATTAAATAAGTATTTGAAAGCTCTAAGAACCCCAAGCCCCCCGGAACTAAAGAAATAAAAATAATTAATGCACTTAAACTATTAACTAACATCATCTGAATAAATCCCGAGTTAAGATTAATTATATTAGATAACAAAACCCAATTATATACAACAATAAACCACGAGATAATTGTAAGGATAAACGCAGTGCCTAATGAACTATAATTAATATTTTTAAGAACTTGTAATCTATTCATTAAAATTGATTTAAATAAAATAAAACTTAAAATACTAAATATCACTACGGCACCAAAAATCTTCAAAGAAATATATTTCAATACAAAACTCGCAAACAAGGCAAATAATATTACTACTAAGAAATCAAAAAACTTCTCAAGCATAAATAATTGAAGTGTTGTTCTACGCTTTACACCTTCAGAGTCCTTAAGCAACTGTAACTTAATTCCTTCACCTAATGAAGCCGGAGTATAAATTCCAATTCCCAAAGCAACAGAATTCATTACATAAAGTTTCTTGAAAGGTATCGAAATTCCAATTGATTTTAACAAAACATGCCAACGAAATGCCCGAACTAGAAAATACAGGAGTATTAATGCAGTTATACTAAGGATATTATTCCACAATCCATCAAAAACAACATCATTCAACAACTCAAAATCAAAAGTGTAAAGATAAACACTCAAGATAGACAGACCAATTACAAACAAAAGTCTCTTCAAATTATTTGTAATTAAACGTTCATATCGTCTCATTATCAAAGATCTACTAAATAGACTTATATAAATTACTATCAACCAGTAATAATGAAAAAATCAGTGATATTTTCACTATGTATGTTATTGTTAGTATTTTCAATTCCACACTTGCTAGGATACACAACACTGGAAAACTATGCACCTTGCAATACTGTAGCAAATCATGATTGTGTAGGTCAGAATGCTGCCATAAAAGAAGTTGCTGAAGGAAATATAATTGCTGAAGACAGTCAGTTATATGAAAATAAAAACATCAACATAAGTCCAATTTCACTCCTAAATCCAATTCTTTATGCACCGTTCTTTTTACTAATACCTTTAATCGGACCAAATTTAGCAATAATACTTGCCAAGACATTTTTTATCACAATTAATTTCATACTACTTTTTATGTTAGGAAATATGATTTTCAGAAACGAAAGATTTTCAATACTATTTTCAATAGCAATGGTAACTCAAATGATTTACAAAGATTTGGTGTTAATGATATTCTATCTTATCTCACTTATTTCAGCACCACTCTCTGAAAACCTTCTCGGATTAATTGGAAGAAACCTATCAAATATAACAATCCACTCACCACTAATTTTTGAAAGAGTCACGCGACCAAATCTAACTTTCATTCTGTTAATGATTTCTTCAATACTTCTTATCAAACTGCTGAATACGCGAGAACACACCTTAAAAACAAAAGCGCTAATTGGCTTAACATGGAGCTCACTTTTCTATTCTTACTTTTACAACTTTGTAGTATTCTTCATAACAGTTGCATTCCTAGCCACATTTTATTTAGTTAAAGAAAGACAAATTGCATACAATTTAATTCAAACCACTTTCTTTGCAACTCTATTTTCAATTCCTTTCTGGTTAAATTATCTAAACTTCAAAAATTCCAACTTCTATGTAGATTATATGACCCGTGTTGCTGTAGAACAAGGACATTTTATTAGAATTCTAGGAGATTACATTCCGTGGGCAATTATTCTAACAACATTTCTTATTTTTAGTAAAAATTTTAAAAAAGAGTGGGTATATTTTGTGACTGCATTTACATTGGCAGGGATAGCAGGATTAAATCTACAAATAATTACAGGATTCAACCCAGAGCCAGACCATTTTTCAAGACTGGTGGTTTTCGGAATTGAATTCATTTTCCTAAGCCTAATTTATCTTATCGCAACAAAGGCTGACTCAAAGATTCCAAAAACATTACATAAATATATTAACTCAAAAACAATATTTACTACAATAATTATATTTCTATTAATTACTTCAGCAGCCTGGCAATTAAAATATTTTGAAAATAAAAAAGACATACTAACAATACCTAATGAAGAACAAGAAATATATAATTGGTTTAAGGAAAATGTTGATGAGACTTCAGTAATCATGACCGACAGTCTTGTAATAAACAAGAACATCCCGCTTTACTCAACTCATGATGTCTATCTTGGCGGAGGTTCTGGATTCACAATTGGAAAAATTAGCGAATTAGTGGATCGATCCTTCACAACTTTCGCAATTCTAGGTTATTCAGAAGAAGAGTTTGAAAATGAACTAATAAATGAATTACATACAACCGACCTATCAAAAGATGAGCTAATCCTCCGTGCTCACGAAATAGAGGACAAAGGAATATTAAATCATATTTTCTATGGAAGATTAACCGAACGCGAACCAGGAATCATAATAAATGGATACATTGACCGAGACCACACTTTTTCACAAGAAGAAATTAACAACCACGTAATTAAATATAAACAAATAAAGAACAATCCAACAATTAACTACAAATTGGATTATATTGTTTCCGAACGAAGCCCCACAGAAACCAACCAACTTCATTTCGATCTTTCTTATATTTCAAATTAAGACCACGAATTAATTTTTTAACTTGAGGTTCAGTATAATATGTAGCAACCGACGGAAGCATTTGATCCAAAATAATTGTGTTTAGCTGAGTATATCTAAATCCACTTAGTTGTTTAAAATATTTACCAGGTATAATTTTAACAAGAAAAAATGAAGGAATTGAAATAAATCTAGCCAATACACGATTCAAACTCATTGGAAATACGCTGGTCATTTTACGAAGAGAATCCATCGCATTAATTATTCCAA
>LWDU01000449.1_pt1 | contig 10540 bp, 16 predicted proteins | sample 727161 | NCBI WGS metagenome assembly LWDU01 (sample SAMN04566230, study PRJNA314399) | hydrothermal vent metagenome | isolation source: deep sea hydrothermal plume seawater | place: Mexico: Gulf of California, Guaymas Basin | collected 2004-07-11 | reverse complement strand
AAGTCAAGTGTTTATTAATAATAAAGCAAATAAATTACTATTATTTCCAAGCTATATTTCCAAATAAATAATTCAATCATATTAGAGGTTTGTATTCCTTCTGTAATTGGCCATTTAAAAATAGCTCACACGGAATCTTCTGATTTACATATTTCTGGTATATATCTTCGGCTTGTTGTTTGTTTGATAGCATTGATTGTTCTTTGGAAGTTTCAACTTGATAACGGGGATGGATCGTCTGAAAGGTCATGGGATTCCTTCTTCGATTTTAGGTTATATTGGGGCTACTAAATCTTCATCAAATTCAAATTCTAATTGTTCGTATTTTTCCTCTTCCTCTTCTACCTCATTCATCACATGACTTCTAATCCGGCTAAGATCCAGCTCATCAGCATATGCGTATTCATTCTCTGTAAGTTTATTATCTTCTATTACTAACTTCTCATATTGTTTTTTAGTTCTTATCATGTTTTTATCCTTATAATACAAGGCGCTCCCATTTTCAATGAACAAGAGCGCCATGTTAAAATGACTTCTTCATTCTTTAAATCACTATCAACTCGATACAAATAAAGACTTGTACTGATCTTCTAAAACTTCAGTTACTTTCATTAATCGTGCTGCTTCATGTTTACTGCGAAACTTCCTTTTCACAGTATCTAAGTCCTCCGCCTCATACTTCTCATGACCAATGTGCCATGGCGGAAGGGTGGTTTCGTAATCCACCTCAAAATTTTTCATTGGGATACTGGGTTCTCCTTTTCTTCATGGGATTAAAAAGGAACATGACAAAGGGGTCATCACTTAGGGGAAACATTATTATCACTTAACAACCTATATATCATTTTTCATTTTTCAATATGTAGATTGAATTGAATCACAAAGTCCTAGTTTTTTAGCTTCTTTAGCAGAGAGCCAAACATCTTGTGGTGGTAGAAGATATTGTCTAATATCCTTTTCTGACAGTCCAGTACATTTTTTGTAGTGATCAATCATCCGTTGCGTAGTTAAATCAAACTCTTTTACTGCAGCAAATAATTCATGTTCTTTACCAAATGATCCCCATGAAAACTGATGAGATAGAATTGAAGTATTTGGAGTAAGAACTCGCCTACCTTTTTCTCCAGAAATGAACATCAACAATCCACAGGATGCAATCATTCCCATTCCGATAGTTCGTATTGGAATCTTTGAACCTTTCATTATATCTACTAGAGCGAAGCATGCATTTAAATCACCGCCAGGCGAACATATTCCTAGAGTCAGTTCTTTCTTCTTATTGTCCTTGTTGTAGTTTTCAGAAATGATCCAATCTATCAAAGGCTTCATTGTCTCTTGTGTCACATCACCCATGAATACATGATGTCCTCTCATAAACAATTCAGAGGATGGATCTAAAGCTTGCGGTGGTTGGTTAATGTTTTCAGTCATAATTTTAAAATTGCCACGGACTTAGAACGTGTCTATACTCGGCGTATTTTGTTCTATATGAGATAAAATTTTCTAATGTTGATTTAGATGGTGTAGTAATATATAATAATGATTTTTTATTAATATTAATTTCTTGTGTATTATCTAACAGTATTGAATAAGGTTCAAAACCTATTTTCCTCCAACCCTGGCCTGAATAAGCTATCGCAGAATATATCTCTCTAATATTAATAGAGTTATCTGACTCCGAACAAACAAACCCCATTAGATCACCAGAAAATACTGCCATTGGTCCACCATAGGAATCTATAATTTTTAGGGTCTTCCAATTATCAACCTTAGTAAATTTTTCATCTTCAACATTTAGCGATGGATCAGAAATGTTGAGTAATTGTTTTAATACTTTTGCAATTACTTTAAGTGTTTCAAATATTTCTTCTTGTTGAAAACTATTGGCAATTTGTAACTTAGTATTAATATCTTCAATTGTATCGCCAACTGCAGTAAACTCTTCAGCTTGGTCTTCAGATAATTCTAAGGAAATTTCAGTACGAGCTCTTACTAGTGTATATAGCCTGGCTACATACCCCTTTATCATTTCTAAATCTTTACTGTCTTGCATTAATCTTTCTTCCTACAATAATAGTTTTGCATAACCAAGACATCAATATTTGAATTAGTAAAAGTCCTAACCGCATCTGCGGGAGATTCTACTATTGGTTCACCCCCTAAATTAAAAGAGGTATTCAATAATACAGGAACTCCTGTTTCTTTAAAAAATTCCTGTAGTAACATATAGATCTTTCTATTATTTATTTCGGATACGGTCTGTACTCTCGCACTTCCATCCTCATGAACAACTGAAGGTATACGTTCTTTTTTATCTTCTACCACCCACGAATTAAACAGCATGTGTGGTGATTTATCTACCGGCAAAGTAAACCAATTTTTTGTTTCTTCTTCAAGTACCATAGGAGCATAAGGCCTCCAGTATTCTCTATATTTTACATTATTATTAAGATGATCTTTATTGTCAAAAATTGGATTAACTAACAATGAACGATTACCTAACGCTCTAGGACCAAATTCACTTTTATCTTGAAACCAGCCAATAACTTTATTGTCTTTTAAATCCTCAACGACACGTTGACATAAGTTTAAAAAATTATCAAATTTTTCATATTTTAACATAATGCTTTCTCTATATCTTTATCTGTATATTGAATACCTAAATATCCTATATCATCGGGTAAGGTTATCTTATTTTCATATTCTGCAGCTTTGTATAATGCTGCACCGAAAGATAAACCATCATCATTAGGTGCTGTATTAACATGAACATTTTTGTATATCCCCTCTTCAAGTATTTTAGCGTTTGCTAGAATATTTAATGCACAACCACCACCAAGACACAAGTTGTCATGTTTTATGTGTTTTGGAATATTACTAAGGAAAAGTAATAAATATTTTTCAAATTGATGCTGTGACCATGCTGCCAAATCATCTGGATTTAAATGCATTATAAAATTATAATTCAGAGGAACATCATTACATAATTGCGGAGGACAATCTTCCCATTCTATATTAGATTTTACTTGTCTTTCCCTCTCAAGACTAAACCATTCAGGAAGATATATTTTTCGATAATCACCAAAGGCCGCTAGTCCCATCACTTTACCGGAATAAGTTTCTCTGACAGCACCAGTATAATCAGAAAGATTATACTGTATATTCATTTTAGTGTTATATATTAATTGTGAATAATCATTATACATATTTCCAAAACCAGTTCCTAGTGGTGGATTCCCTTGATACCATGTAGTTTGTTCTGTCAATGTTAAATCTTTACCTTGAAGAAATTTCATATGAGGAACTTTTTCTTGGCCATTTGGTTGTGTTTCAAAATCCCCCGCACCATCAAATGTTAAAATATTAGCTTCTTCAAAACCAGAAGTATAATAGGTGGCAGATGCATGTGCCAAATGATGTGACAAATATTCAACTTTAGAATTAGGAAAATATTCTTGAAGGGTATTTTCAATATAACCCACCCGTATTAGTTCAATACTAATCACTGGTGCGCAAGAAACATACACCACTACATCTATATCATCATTTGTTAAATTATTATAATCTAATATATTTTGTATGGATAGTTTAGGATACTGCCCGTCATATTTAATACGGGAGAATCGTTCTTCATTAATGGCATTTTTCAATACTCCATCCATTACTAAAGTTGCACCTGAACCATGTAACCAAAAATCAAATATTGGCTGGGTCATTGATATATTACCATCCCATCCAATAGATCCAGTTATTCCTAATATATTCACAGTAATACTTTTTCTATATCTTCATCAGAATAATTTATACCTAGATACCCTATGTCATCAGGTAGTTCCGGCAATCTCTTTTCATATTTTACGGCCATGTATAGTGCCGCTCCAAAATGTAAACCATCATCATTAGGTGCTGTATTGACATGAACATTTTTGTATAGACCTTCTTCAATTATTTTAGTGTTTGCTAAAATGTTTAATGCACAACCACCACCTAAACATAAATTATCTTTTTTTATTTCTTTTGGAAAATTACTAAGAAACATCATTAAATATTTTTCAAATTGATGTTGTGACCATGCTGCCAAATCTTCAGGATTCAACTCTACTAAACTAAGCTCATGACATCTTCCGCCTGGCCCCCGCTCTTCTTTCCAGGGGGGAGAATTATGCAATAGTGGTAATGCGGAGTCACCATCAAAAACAAATAAATCAGGAAGGTCTATTTTCCGATGATCCCCATAAGCGGACAGTCCCATCACTTTACCGGGATAAGTTTCTCTTTCACTTGTGCTGGCCTCATAATGGTCGCGAATGTGATCTTGATGCTGCAGTCCACTAGAGTCTACCACATAATCCCCATCATACGAAACTTCTCCCTCATCAGAAATATTTTCGATTTCGGTAAGACCCATTTTAGATTTATAAATGACACCGGATAAATGACCATATAACACACCAAGAAATGCATCGGGCTGATTAGTATATCCTGCAGCAAGTTCATGAATTTCTAAACCTTCAGCTTGACAAATTATATAATGGGGAACTTTCCAACTCCCATCTTTACCCCCATGCCAAACATGATCTCCAGCCCCATCAAATGAAAAAATATTTGCAGAATCCCAACCGGAAGTATAATAGGTCGCAGCAGCATGAGCCATGTGATGTGCCAAATATTCAACTGTAGAATTGGGAAAGTAAGTTTCAAGTTCATTTCTAATATAACCTACTTGTCTTAAGGGTAAGTTTATACGAGCGCTATTGCCAACATAACAAACAACATCTATATCATCAGGTGTTAAATTATTATAATCTAATATTGTTTGTATGGCTAGTTTGGGATATTTCCCATCATATTTAATGCGAGATAGTCGTTCTTCATTAATGGCATTTTTCAATACTCCATCCATTACTAAAGTTGCGCCTGATCCGTGTACCCACATTTCTCCAAATTCCGGCAAGGCCATTGCAATGTTACCATCCCATCCAATAGAGCCGTTTATTCCTAATATATTCATGACAATTTAGTTAACGGTAATGGACAATTTGTGTGGATAGATTCTACTAGGTTATCAACTGTCTCATTACCCATCAACATAATACCTTGATTCTTTTCAGATTTTACTTGATCGAAAGTTATTCTAATAGGTTCGTAAACTCTACGTGATTCACCAACATCAAAAATAGTAACCATATCATTATTTGGATAAGATATGTTTATGGGGTAAGTTGCTCCTATCACTACTGTTGATTTTGTTCCTACAGCTTTGGCTATATGTTGTCCAACAGAATCACATCCTATAAAGTGATCTGCGTATTTTATATATCCGGCCCATTCCCTTAAGCTCATATCATTTACATAACAAATTGGGTTATCATGATTAGAAATATTTAATCTTAAATTTCCCATCCATATAATTAAATAATCTTTTCTCAAAAGTTGAATAATATCAACAATATTCTCCATCACAAATGAACGATTAGTAAAATCAAATATACCATCATCAAATAATTGTGCACTCTTACCAAATGGTTGAAATACTATAATAGGTTTATCCTCACATTTGTAATCTTTTTTTATTTTGTTGAGATTATTTTCATTGTCTGTCTCTTCTGTTTTCGAAAAATAAAGTTTAGGACTTTTACCTTTAAGATTATAATCGCCATTTATCTCTAGATCATATGCATCTATTAAAGAACATTCTTGATTATAATATTCATATCTCATATATGGCTCCGTGAGGACCATGTCACCATCTTTAATAATATTATCAAATAGTCCAGGCTCATCAAGAGAATGTGTATACTGGTATAAAATAGGATTTTCTTTAAAGAATTCTTCTTTTAGATAAGTTATTATAGAAAACTTATAATGGGATAAGGCATAATGTTCAAGAGCGGGGATCGAACATAGTATTCTACCAGCACCACCATCAAGATAAAATACTGGAGGCCGGGAAGTTTTTTCAAGTGTTTTGGGTTTCATTTTTTATATCAAGTTTTATTTTTTCAAACCAATCTGCTTTCAGTCTACATTCGTAGTCTGTCCAGTTTGGTATATTCCACAGGGACATATTATGTAAATACAAAGTCATCGAATCATCTTCAGAATTCCAATGATGTTGAAGTACTTCTTTAGATTTTGTGAAAAACATTTGTTTATAATGTTTCCAATAAAACCTATACGTTTCAGGAAGAACTTCTATCATCTTCCTCTTCTTCCTTCTCGGATGTTTCTTCTATGTTGGTATCTAGTGGTGGTGGGGTAATATCTTGTTGAAGTGTTAATTTATCTTTTACAGCATCCACGTTTCCTGAAAGGTCATTAGTTAGCTTACTCCAATCGGAGCCTAATAATAATTCACAATCATTCCAATGAGCAATTTCACGTAATCCCCCATCAGGAAAATAACAAATCAGTTTATTACTACCTGTTTCGTACTGATGACCAATAACATTGAGAGAATGCCAGAAACCTAAATCACCCCTTCTCCACTTTAACTTATATACTATATTCATAATCAATTAGTTATTATATAGAAACTGCATCTTCATATTCGGGTTTAGTTTTTAACCAACTATAAATACGTTCTGATATATTCTTATTCAATTTGTCCAGAGCTCCTGAACTAAACCATGTATCCCAATCAGTATTTAAAAAGGGTTTATCAATTTTTTGAACATCTCTTGAGCCGGTGTTACCACTTACTGTCCAGTAGTCACCTTTGGAATCAACAAATACACAAGCTGTAGATTTGTGAAGAGCTCCCCACTCGTATTTGATTGGATGCCATTCAAGAATCTGGTCGCCATCAATAAATTCTGGAGTGTAGTGAGGATTCCTAGTAGAACCGTCCGCAGCTCCAACAATATCCACAGTCTTTCCGCCTGGTTCTGTAAGTGTTCGAACTTCACCACTAGCCAAAAATTCATTTCCGTTATCCGAATCATAATTTGGATTATCAATTTGTTCATGATCTTCGGTGTAACTAAACGGCCATTTACCAGACTCTGCATTCACGGCTGGAGGGAATTCACAACAATATTGAAATCCTGTCTTAAGTTCACCACAACCCGCTAATGTGAATTCGTCATGTGTGGGATTATTGCCGATCAAATATGGTTTAAAGGTATCAAATACATCAAAATCGAAATCTGCTGGCATAGCTTCATGTTCTATTCCTGCTGGAACATCAGTTATCACAGATTCTATTTCGTATTCCGTTAAAGTACCCTCAACACGATACTGCATTCTACCGGTTTCAACTTCTTTGTGTGAGTCGCGATATAATACCAAGTCAAAAGTTAGGGACTTTCGCGGTCCATTATAATTTATATTTTCAACTATTGCATAGTTGGAACTAAATATGTTTTTAAAAGCCATTGTTTTCCTTATTTTGTCAAGGTTTATTTGGTATTATTAAATTACTCGCATTAAATATTTTACGTTAAAATATACTGGTATATGTGATTTCGCGGTACCTGAACCAGCAGAAGCTACAGTATGTGTATGCGATGCTACGGCATGTGTGTGACTCGGCACACTATGTGTATGGTTGGCACTCACCGTCGCTGTAGTTCCTGAGTGAAGGTGTGTAACAGAACTCAACGTACAGCAAGTATGCTCAGCACAATGATGTCGTCCATCAGTTCCACAACCGGCCGATCCACAGTTAACAGTATGAGTCCAAGAAGTTGAACCATAGTTGTTATACAATGTACCTTGATAACTATGTGAGTGTGTACCTGCATCACAAATACAATGACAATGCTGACAGTTCTGTGCACCCGTAGTAAATGTATGTGTGTGGTTGGCAGAAAATGTACCTGTAGTTGCTGAACAAGCGCCAGTTGTTGCGGCACAAGCTCCTGTCACTCCACCATGAGTATGAGCTGCTAAGTTTCCCTCTGCTAATGTAAATGTTTCGGCTCCACCACATCCTGAAGAAGTAGTAAAACCTCTTAAAAATCTACCATCTGTTAAATTCGGTGTTGTACCTGATAAGGTTTGACTGATTGGAATAACTGCGCCATCGCAATATTGCCAACCATCAGCATCTACGGTTCCTGTTCCTGGTATTGTATGTGATCCAGTTAATGCAGAAACTATAGGGATAATTCCTCCAACTGGTACCGCGCCTTGACCACTTGTTGCACCAGTTACAGCTAAATCTCCGTTAACCGTTGTTCCTATTAAATTAGCCATTTGTTTTCCTTCTTAAAATAGCTGGAGGTCGCCTTCGAGCCCGCGTATTTCCACTGCTATGATTTACAATCGTTTAAATCTATTCTATCTTTACTATTTATAATATTTATACTTTCCTGTTTTCAATTTCGCAAATTTTTCACCACATAGACATCGCCAACTCTTCCCTCATCATAGGGGAAACATTATAGATACCACCCGCCGCCAGATCTGAATTTTCCCTGTCTTCGATATTCCTCGATAGACAAAAGAACTCCGGCGCCCAATCAGCAAATTTCTCCTCATCCTTTGTGGTGTAGTGTAATACTATAGGATTGAAATGGACAGAGTGTTTCTCTTCCAAAAATGTCTGGCTCACATCCTGATTGCCAAACAATGATGTACGTAAACTCCACCTACTCAATAAAACCCAGAAAGCGAACTCATCCATGATTCTGTAATTGGGAATGGAATAGAACACCTTGAAAGTATGTATGCGTTTCAATAAGTCTGTATAGCCTTCAAGAATTTCCGGTGTGAAGAGTTTGTGAGTACTGTGATTCAGTAAAATCACACCGAGACAGTACTTCTGTACTTCTGTCACTCCACCTTGTGCAAGTATACTAGCATCGATCAAGTCTAAGTAGAATCGTGGGTCTTCTCCACATACTCCAAGATTAGGATCATGTCTGAATCCTAGTTCTTCACGTCCGTACACGGGGTCACGTTTATAGATGTCGAACACTAGTCCTATATCTCCGTTAATCCATGTATCAGCATCTAGATATAGCACGTTCAAGTGCTCGTCTTTCCATAGTGCTAAGTTGTACCATCGATGGATACACCATGCATTCGGCTCTTCCCCTGTGAAACTCTCATGGAAGGGATACATCGTAATTCCATACTCATCACACAAGTCTATCCATTTTTTCCGTGACGGCCACAATCCTTCTTCTGCATCTCCGTTATAACAGAAACGAACCTCTATATCCTTATTGTATTTTCGTAGTGAGCTCCAAGAAAGCTTCAGTCTCTTGTACTCATGTTCTCCTATCTTAGGCTTATCTTTCGCCTCCATAAAAGAATAGAACACCACATCTTTATAATATGGCGATGGTAAAGAAGGAGACACAGTAATAGGATGTTGACTTCTGTAGTCTCGCAATTCTTCCCGTATGGTTTTTTTGTATTCTACTATATTGGGGTCTAGACTGTCTTTGTTCTTTAGGTTCAGTAGATAATCATGTAGTTCATTGGGAGTCATTATTTTTCAATAGCTTTTTTATTTCATTGTTAGTCTTCTCTAGTTTCGCTTTCAACTGTTCTTTGGAAACCGTTCTTCGTTTGTTAGTGCCTGTTCTTTTCGGTGGTCTGGGGTTATCTTCTCCAAACTTAATCGTCTTGGCATAGTTCTCTTCTTCTTCCTTTATATTCTCTCGTATCTCTTTATCTAGGTCTTTTCGTGTCTTTCTCTTCCTTGCTGATTCCTTCTGGAACAAGTACTTCCATTGTGGACTTCGATTCTCATCCCATGTTCTATGTTGACTCATACTCTCTTTATCTTGTTTAGTAGTGTGAAAGGGTCGAATGGCTGTTATACCGTGTTCTAGTACCGGCCACACAGTCAGGGGTCAGCAGCCCGTTTGAGTGCTCCGCTAGCTCCGCACCCTCACTCGACCCAGTTTCCTTATTTCTTTTCGTGTCCTTCTCTATTATATAGTCGTTTATTCTGGAGGGTGGAACGTTGTGGAACAAAGTGAAGTCAGGATAAAACGTGGGGTGGACCGTCTGGAAAAGAAATGAGGTCAGGATAAAACGCGGGGGAGGGAGTCCTCAACCGCTTACTCCAAACCTCTCATAAACAACACAAACCCCCTTAACAGCAAAATGGGTTTTCAGTCCAGTTGGCCCAGCTCAGCTATATGCTATATACTTCTTCCCCTCGATCCACACCTCTCTTACGTTCTTCCACACATGAGGGGCGGGGGTGTAGCCAGCGTCAAAGTTGGCTTCTTGCTCGGGCACAGGTTGATACACCCGTCCGTTACGTACCATCTCTACGATGTCTGTGATCTCTGTATCTTGTTTTTGATTTGGCATCTTCATAATATTTTTTAATTGATTGTTAATAAGGAAAAACCCCCTATCTGCCTAGATGTTCATGAAACATGCTACAGCTTCGGGGGCTCACTCTCCCAATATCGTCTGGGGGAAATTACGTTCTTGGCAATTTGTCTGCCTTCCTACTTTACATCTTCTATCTCTTGATTGTTTGAGGAGGGGTTTTAGGAGAACCCCAACGAACCATACCATGCGCCTCACATGGACTTTATTAACTATGCCGCCACTAAACTATACCATT
>LWDU01037209.1_pt1 | contig 10541 bp, 10 predicted proteins | sample 727161 | NCBI WGS metagenome assembly LWDU01 (sample SAMN04566230, study PRJNA314399) | hydrothermal vent metagenome | isolation source: deep sea hydrothermal plume seawater | place: Mexico: Gulf of California, Guaymas Basin | collected 2004-07-11 | reverse complement strand
CGAATTGCGCGAGGCCTTCGGCGCGGGCGTCGGTTTCGTCCATGGCGCTGGCGGGATCGCGCGGCGCATCGCCTCGCTCACCGAGGGCCAGTCCTTCGCCCGCAGCGCACCCGATTTCGCCGTGACGACCGGCGATCTCGATGATTTCAAACGGCTTGCCCCGGCCTTCGCGCAACTCGGGATCGAGGATTTGCGTCCCTTCTGACTTGCGAGCCACTCGCAAAGATCGCGGTAGCGATTTGCAACGTATTCGATTAGGGCGACCGGCACAGTCAGCCGCGGACGGGCGGTGCAGATACGGGCGAATACGCCAGTGAATTACGACCAGATCTTCGACGAAGCGATTTCCCGGCTGCACGAGGAAGGCCGCTACCGCGTCTTTATCGACATCCTGCGCAACAAGGGTGCCTTTCCCAACGCGCGCTGCTTTGCGGGCCACAACGGCCCCAAGCCGGTGACCGTCTGGTGTTCGAACGACTACCTTGCGATGGGCCAGCACCCCAAGGTGATCGCGGCGATGGAAGAGGCGCTGCACGATGTCGGCGCGGGCAGCGGCGGCACGCGCAATATCGGCGGCAACACGCATTACCACGTCCAGCTCGAGGCCGAGCTGTCGGACCTGCACGGCAAGGACGCCGCGCTGCTGTTCACCAGCGGCTATGTGTCGAACGATGCGACGCTGTCGACGGTGGCCAAGCTGCTGCCCGGCTGCGTGATCTTTTCGGACGAACTCAACCACGCCAGCATGATCGCGGGCATCCGCAACTCGGGCTGCGAGCCGCCACAACGATCTCGCCCATCTCGAGGAATTGCTGGCCGCCGAAGACGACGCCACGCCCAAGCTGATCGCGTTCGAAAGCGTCTATTCGATGGATGGCGACATCGCGCCGATCCACGACATCTGCGACCTCGCGGAAAAATACAACGCGCTGACCTATGTCGACGAGGTCCATGCTGTGGGCATGTACGGCCCGCGCGGCGGCGGTATTTCGGAACGCGACGAAGCCGCGCACCGGATCGACATCATCGAAGGCACGCTGGGCAAGGCGTTCGGCGTGATGGGCGGCTATATCGCGGCCGACAAGAAGATCGTCGACTGCATCCGCTCCTATGCGCCGGGGTTCATCTTCACCACCTCGCTCAGCCCCGCGCTGGTCGCGGGCGTGCTGGCCGCGGTGCGCCATCTCAAATCGAGCAACGCGGAACGCGAAGGCCAGCAGGCCGCCGCCGAACTGCTCAAGACCAAGATGCGCGATGCGGGCCTGCCGGTGATGGACAGCGTGACGCATATCGTCCCGCTGATGGTCGGCGACCCGGTCCGCGCCAAGAAGATCAGCGACATCCTGCTCGCCGAATACGGCGTCTATGTGCAGCCGATCAACTTCCCGACCGTGCCGCGCGGCACCGAGCGGCTGCGCTTCACCCCCGGCCCCGCGCATACGCCCGCGATGATGGACGATCTGGTCGGCGCGCTGGTCGAAATCTGGGACCGCATGGATCTGGAACTCGCGCAGGCCGCCTGACCCGGAATGGCGGCACCTGCTGATCCCGATTTCCGCCACGCGCTTCCCCCCGAACTCGAAGCACTGCTCGACAGCGATGCCGCGCTGGCCGCGAAATGGCAGGCGCTGCCCCCGCTGGCGCGCAACGAATGGATCTGCTGGACGATCTCGGCCAAGCAGGAACCCACCCGCGCCAAGCGCCGCGCCCGGCTGCACGAGGAAGTGCTCGACGGGCAGAAGCGCCCGTGTTGCTGGCCCGGATGCCCGCACCGCCGCGCCAGCGCGCGCAAATTCGTCGCTCCCTGAAAGCCGATGCAATCGCGTGCCGCCTGTGGCATGCTCCGCGGCAGGGAGAGAGAATATGGCCACGATTTCGGACCGCGCGACACGCGATACCGGCACGCTCGACATTCGTCCGCTGACCCCGGCGATCGGGGCGGAGATACTCGGGATCGACCTCGGCAGCACCGACATTGCCGCGCGCATCCCCGAGATCCGCGCCGCGCTGCTCAGCCACGGGGTGATCTTCTTCCGCGAGCAGGACATCACCACCGCGCAGCATATCGCCTTTGCGCGCGCATTCGGTGAACTGGAAATCCATCCCGCCACGCCGAAGGACCAGCCGAACCGCGAAGTGCTGCGGATCGAGCATGGGCCCAAGAGCCGCGGACAGGAAAATGCCTGGCATTCGGACGTCACCTGGCGCGACGAACCCTCGCTCGGTTCGATCCTGCTGGCGCGCGAAGTGCCCGATTGCGGCGGCGACACGCTGTTCGCCAATATGCACCTCGCCTACGAGCGATTGTCCGACCCGATGAAGACCTTCTGCGAAGGGCTGACCGCGGTGCACGACATCGCGCGGGTGTTCGCCAAGCGGCTGGGCAAGCGGCCCGAGGAACTGCACGATACCTACCCGCCGATGCGCCACCCGGTGATCCGCACGCATCCCGAAACCGGCGAACGCGCGATCTACGTCAACACTGCCTTCACCTCGCATATCGAGGGGCTGGCGGAGAGCGAAAGCCGCTGGCTGCTCGACCACCTGTTCGCCACCGCCAAGGATGCCGAAATCCAGTGCCGGTTTCGCTGGCAGGCGGGCTACCGGGTGTGCCAGCATTTCGCCGCGAGCGATTATTTCCCCGCGCGCCGCGTGATGGAACGCGTCACGATTGCCGGCGACAAGCCCTTTTTCACGCCCTGAGCGGCTATCGTAACAGCTTGGTAGGCGGGGCATTCCTCCCTAGATAGCCGGCATGGACGGCCCCGCCCCTGCCCCGCGCGACGAACGCGCCCTCGCGCCGCTGCTGGCGCTGGCCGGGCTGGTGCTGCTGCCCTTCCTGCTGCTCGCGCTGTTCGGCCATCTGCCGGTCCCCGCAAGCGATCCGCGAGCGACCGATGCCCAAGTCGAAACCGCCCCCATGCCGGTGCCCGATCTTCCCGCGACGGGCGACGACACCGTGGTCCTCTCCGATCTGCCCGCGGGCGATGCGCAGGCGCGCAATGCAGGCGTGGCGTTCGCCGCGATCGGGCCCGGCAGCGCTTCGCCCTTCGCCTTTCGCGGCAGCGCGGCGGATCGCGCGCGCGCGCGTGACTGCCTCGCGCTGGCGGGAATGGCCGAGGCAGGCGGCGGCGATGACGACCAGCGCGCGGTGATGCAGGTGATCCTCAACCGCGTGCGCCACCCCGCCTTCGCGGGCAGCGTGTGCGGCGTGGTGTTCGAAGGCTCGCAGCGGCCGACCGGCTGCCAGTTCAGCTTCACTTGCGACGGCTCGCTTGCGCGGCGTTATTCCGACGCGGCATGGAGCGCGGCGCGCGCGCGGGCGGAGGAAATGCTCGGCGGGGCGACGCATGCCCCCGTCGGCAATGCCACGCATTTCCATGCCGACTACGTCTATCCGTGGTGGAGCGACCGGCTCGACAAGGTGGCCAAGGTGGGGCCGCATATCTTCTTTCGCTGGCGCGGCTTCTGGGGCAGCCGGCAGGCGCTCTCGGCACGCTATGCAGGCGGTGAGCCCGATCCGCTGCGGCTGCGCGAAACCGCGCTGGTCATCGCCGCCGCCAATCCGCTGCCCGGACTGCTCGATAGCGGCGAGGCGGTGCGCAGCATCACCCGCGACAGCGTGGCGCGCGCCGCCGGCGAGCCGCCGCACGCAGCCGCATCCCCCGGCCAGCCCAGCCCGGGCGCAGGCGTGCATTTCGTGCTCGTGTCGCTCGGCGATTCGCCGGTCGCGCTGGTCGACCGGGCGCGCAGCCTGTGCGCGGGCGGTGGCTATTGCCGCGTGCAGGGGTGGAGCGATCCCGCGCAGGTCCCGGCCAGCCTGCCGCTGACCGACAGCGCCCGCCGCAGCCTGCGGTTCAGTTTCGCCGCAGCGAATGCCAATGGCGGTGAAGCGGTGTTCTTCGACTGCCGGCTGTTTTCCGCGCCGGACATCGGAACCTGCCTGCCCGCAATCCCGTAGGGGATTTGTCGGCGCTGGCGTGGCACGCTAGTCCTACCGGCAACACTATTGGGAGCGAGACTGAATGAGCGGCAATCCGGACATGACCTATGACGAGGTGGTGATGGGCCGCCGCTCGATCCGCGGCTATCTCGACAAGCCGGTGCCGCGCGCGGTGATCGAGGAAGTGCTGACGCTCGCCATGCGCTCGCCCACCTCGATGAACACGCAGCCGTGGCATTTCCACGTCATCACCGGCGAACCGCTCGACCGGATCCGCAAGGGCAATACCGAACGCATCCTCGCGGGCGAGCCCGACAGCCGCGAGTTCCGCCGCGGCGAACCCTTTGCGGGCGTCCACCGCGAACGCCAGGTCGGTGTCGCCAAGCAATTGTTCGGCGCGATGGGGATCGAACGCGACGACAAGGACAAGCGCCAGGACTGGGTGCTGCGCGGCTTCCGCCAGTTCGACGCGCCGGTTTGCGTCATCGTCACATACGACCGCGAATTGTCGGGGAGCGACGACACGCCGTTCGATTGCGGCGCAGTCACCACCGCGCTGGTCAATGCCGCATGGAGCCGCGGGCTCGGCTGCGTGATCAACAGCCAGGGCATCATGCAGAGCCCCGTGGTGCGCGAACATGCGGGCATCCCCGACGACCAGGTGATCATGAAGGCGGTCGCGCTGGGCTGGCCAGACGAAAGCTTCCCCGCCAATGCGGTGGTGAGCGAGCGCAAGAGCGTGGACGAGGCCGCGCGCTTCGTAGGCTTCGCATGAGCGACCGCTTCGTCGACCTGGGCAGCGGTTTCTGGACCGTCCGCGGCAGCTTTCGCATCGGCGGCTTCTTCGATGTCGGGACGCAATGCGCGCTGGTGCGGCTCGCCAGCGGCAATTTCGTCTTCCTCGACAGCTATACGCTGACCGATGAAATCCGCGCCGAGGTCGACTCGCTGACCGATGGCGGCGCGAAGGTCGAGGCCGTGATCAACCTGCATCCGTTCCACACGCTGCATTGCGACTGGATGCACACTGCCTTCCCGCAGGCGAAGCTGTATGGCACCGCGCGGCATCATGAAATCCTGCCCGACCTGCCGTGGGAAGATGTCCGCTGCGAGCAGGATGCGCTGGCGCAGCTTTATGCCGATGACTTCGCCTTTTCGGTGCCGCGCGGCGTCACGCTGGTGTCCGATGACGACAGCGTCCACTTCTCCTCGGTTCTCGCGCTGCACCGCGCCAGCGGGACGGTGCATGTCGACGATACCTTCGTCTACCTGCGCAAGGGCTTTCCGCTGTCGCTGCTGCCCTTCACCGGCCGTCTGGGCTTCCACCCGACGCTGGCCAAGGCGCTCGAACCGCGCGCGGGCGCGGCGGACCAGTTCCGCGAATGGGCGATCAAGCTCGGCGTCGACTGGGCGGATGCAAAGCGCATTGCCGCCGCACACAATGCGGTGCTGCCGCTCGACCGGAAGACACTGCCCGACCTGATCGGCGAAGCGCTGGGCCGGGTGAAGCCAGTACTCGACGCGCACCGCGCCGAATACGGCTGACCGCTCAGCGCAGGCTCACCACATTGTCGGCGGCGGGGCGCTGGCGGCTGCCGTCGTAGAGGCTCGCCATCGGTTCATCGGTGACCACCACACGGTCGGCAGCGCCGAAGCCGTTGAAATCGGTCTTCATCGCCGCGCCATAGGCGCCGAGCATGCCGATCTCGATGAAATCGCCCGCCTGAATGTCCTCGGGCAGGACGAAGGGGCCCTGCATATAGTCGGCATCGTCGCAGGTCGGGCCGTAGAAGGCGAAATCCATGTCGGGCTTGATGAGGTCGTCCTCGAGCGCGCGGACGGGGAATTTCCAGTCCACATGCGCGGCATCGAACAGTGCGCCATAGGCGCCGTCGTTGATGTAGAGTTCCTCGCCGCGGCGCTTCTCGACCTTGACGATGAGCGAGCTGTATTCGGCGCACAAGGCGCGGCCCGGCTCGCACCACAATTCGGCATTGTAGGCGATCGGCAGATTGTAGAAGTTCTGGTGGATGATCTGGAAATAGTCCTCCAGCGGCGGCGGTTCCATCCCCGGATAGACCGATGGGAAACCCCCGCCGACATCGATCATGTCGATGACCACCGAGGCTTCGCCGATGGCGACGCGCACGCGTTCGAGCGCTTGGACATAGGCAAAGGGCGTCATCGCCTGGCTGCCCACGTGGAAGCACACGCCGAGCCAGTCGGCATGCTGGCGCGCCTGTTGCAGCAGCTGCGGCGCCTCGGTCAGGTCGCAGCCGAATTTCGACGCGAGGCTGAGTTCGGAATATTCGCTCGACACGCGCAGGCGGACGCACAGCCGCAAATCCTGCGCGGGCTCGCCCTCGTCGTCACGGCAGGCGGCGACGATCTTCTCCAGTTCCTCGACCGAATCGAGGCTGAAGGTGCGCACACCGTGCTGGCAATAGGCTTCGCGGATCGCGCTGGGCGCCTTGACCGGGTGCATGAAGCACAGCGTCGCGCCGGGCAGCGTGGCGCGCACCAGCCGCACTTCGGCGATCGAGGCGACGTCGTAATGCGTCACGCCGTTATCCCACAACACCTGCAGCAGGTCGGGCGAGGGATTCGCCTTCACCGCATAGAGCGACTTGCCCGGAAACTTCTCGACGAAGAAACGGGCGGCGCGCGCGGCGGCATGCGGGCGATTGAGGATGATCGGTTCGTCCGGCTGGAGCGCGCGAACTACGGACCGGGCGTCAGGAAATGTGTGCAACTCAAGGGACCCCCAAAACGGCTAGGTTTCAGACAAGGCTGCCTTGCGGATCGGATCCCCTTGGGGCAGCGGAGCGGCGCACATAAGCGAGATGCGCGATAAAGCAAGCGGAATCGGCCGGTTCGGCCCTGTCTATGTCACTGTATCAAAGGTCGAGCACGCCTGGCGTTCCATGGCGCGGTCGCAGCATCAGCTCAGCCGGTCGCGGAAGGTGTCGTAGCCGAACTCCTTGACCAGCTCGAGCTGATCGCTGTCGCTGTCCCAGAGATAGATGCTGGGCAGCTGGACGCCGTTGAAGGTGTTGGTCTTGACCATCGAATAATGCGCCTGGTCGAGGAAGGCGAAACGCTTGCCCACCTCCGCCCCGCCGGGGATCCGGTAATCGCCGATCACATCGCCCGCGAGGCAGGACGGGCCGCCGATCCGCACCGCGGGGACCGCCTCGTCATTGCTCTCGCCCAGCATGGCCGGGCGATAGGGCGCCTCGATCACATCGGGCATGTGGCAGGTGGCCGATACGTCGGCCACCGCGACGGGCAGGCCGTTGAAACCGGTATCGAGGATCGTGCCCACCAATATGCCCGCATCGAGCGCGACCGCCTCGCCCGGTTCGAGATGGATTTCGGCGCCGGTATCATCCTTCGCATCGCGCAGGAACTCGATCAGCTCCTCGCGCTGGTAATCGGCGCGGGTGATATGGTGCCCGCCGCCCATGTTGATCCATTTGAGCTGGCCGAACCACGGTTCGATCGCATCGAACACCTTGTCCCAGGTGGCCAGCAGCGGCTCGAAATCCTGTTCGCACAGATTGTGGAAGTGGATCCCGTCGACCTGCGCCATGATTTCTGGGGTCAGCTGGTCGAGCGGGAAGCCCAGCCGGCTACCCGGGCTGGAGGGATCGTAACGCGGCACCTCGCCGGTGGGATGCAGCGGGTTGATCCGCAGCCCGACATCGAAATCCTGCCCTGCGGCGCGCGCGTTTTCCATGATCAGCGTCGCGCGTTCGAGCTGGCCGGGCGAATTGAAGATCACATGGTCCGACAGGCGGCAGACCTCGTCGAGTTCCTCGGGCTTGTAGGCCGCCGAATAGGTCGCGATCTCGCCGTCGTAGAACTCGCTCGCCAGCCGCGCTTCCCACAATCCGCTCGTGCACACGCCATCGAGATATTCGCCGATGATCGGTGCGGTCGACCACATCGAAAACGCCTTGAGCGCGCTGAACATCTTGATCTCGGCGGCATCGCGCACCTCGGCCAATATCTGGCAATTGGCGCGCAATTTCGCCGCGTCGACGACGAAAGCGGGGCTGTCGACGCGGTCGAGGTCGAATTGCGCAAAGGCGCCCGGATCACCGGCTTTGGTTTCCATAGGGTTCAATTCTCTCTTGAAGTATCGGCCACCAGCGCATCGACCTGGCGGGCGATCGAGCGGCGTACGGCGGCAACCTGTTCGGCGCCGATTTCGTTCCATCCCATGATCGCCTGCGACACGCGCCTGCCGCTGGTGAAGGCGATCATGTTGGCGATCAGCAGCAGCGCATCGAGACGCGCCTCCTCGCTGTCGGGATCGCTGCCGCGCGCGGCGCGGATCAGCTGCGCGGTCAGTTCGGTCCCCGGCTGCCACAGCCGCTCGTAGAGCAGCGCGAAGGCATCGCCCGGCGCGTTCATCTCGCGCGCGACGAACCCCGCCCACAGCGCCGCTTCCTCGCCCATGACGAGCGTTTCGACCAGCGCATCCATCAGCTGACGGAGCAGATCGTGCGCAGTGGCGCGGTCGCCCTGCCCCTGCGCAAGGAAAGCGACTGCGGGCGCGGTGGCGGCCGCCATGCCGTCGGCAAAGCGCTCGAGAATCGCCTGCGCGCATTCGAGATAGAGCGCATCCTTCGACCCGAAATGATAGTTCAGCAGCGGCTGGTTGACCCCGGCTGCGGCCGCAATCGCGCGGGTGCTCGCGCCTTCCAGCCCGCTTTCGGCAAAGGCCACGATCGCCGCATCGAGGATGAGGCTGCGCGTCTCGCTGCTCTTGGCATAGGTGCCGCGGTTGGCGGGTGGGGATTGGGCCATGCGCGGCCCATAGGGCAAGCGGCGGGCAAGCTCCATAGCCTGCCCGCGCGGGTTACAGCGCGGGCTTGTACTGGCTCGCGTCGGTGACGAAATCGGCGTGACCGTAGGTCTCGAGCAGCTGCCGCAGCTTGCGCACCAGCCGCCGGTCGGCCCAGTCGCGCGTAACCGGAATGGCGGCGAGCGCCTTGTACCAGCGGATGTGGCCGTGGACGAAAGCCAGCGCGCAAATCGCCGCCAGCCGGTCTGCGGCACTCATCGTAACGCCCACGCTGGCAGCCAGTTCGCGGTCGCCGCCCATGAAGTGCTGGATGAAGAACAGCTTCGAAAAACCGCCCTCCATCCAGCGCTTCGCCCCCGCCAAGGCCCCCTCTCCCTGGGTCATCTCGGCGTCCATCGTCGCGCGTAGCAGCGCGCCGCAGGTCTCGGGCTCAAACTCGGCGCGCAGCGTGGCCGAGCGCGTCAGCCACAGTTTCTCGATCCCGCGCGGGGTATCGCTCAGCAAATCCTCGGGCAGGCCGAGCAGGAAGCAGCGATAGCGCGCCAGTTCGACCTTGGCGCGTTCTTCGGGCGTGAAGGTTTCGCGGCCGCTGTCGAGCACCTCGCGCGCCATCAGATAGGTGCCGATCAGCCCGGCGGGCATCTGGTCGACCTGCGGGATCGGAATGCCATAGACGCCGACATCCCATTTGCCGCTGCGCATGATGTTGGCGCGGACCATCGAATGCATCAGGCGGACCTTGGCCGCCGCCTTGAACCCCGCCCCCGAGCGGCGCAGCGCACCGGGCATCAGCGTGCAGGTGAAGAAGCTGCCGGTTTCATAGGCGCGGCGCGAAGCGGTGTTGTTCGACAGCGTGCCGGTCAGTGCCATCGGCAGCGCGCTGTATTTGTTCATGAAGGTCGCGATGAAGGCGCCGCGCAGCACGAAGGGGGTCAGGTGGACATGCGCATTGCGCTCGGTCCGCGCGCCCTGCTCGACCAGTTCCATGTCGAGCCACTCGGGAGTGGCCTCCATTGCGGCGATGAAGGCGCGCAGTTCGGGCGGCGCATCCTCAACCGTCTCGAGGCCCTCGTCGCAGGCGCGGTCGAGCATGTCGACCAGCGCGCGAAAGCCGTATTCGGGCATCAGCGCGGCATAGGCATCCGCCGTGCGGTCGCCGGTCATCGTATAGGCGCGAATGGTCGCGAGGCATTCGCTGTCGGCGAGCAATTCGGCCCGGCGCGAGGCGAAGCGCGCGGGCATCTCGACCTGGTCGGCAAGATCGGTGGAGAAGCGTTCGGGCAGCCGCTTGAAATCGACCGAGCCGTAGATCGCTGGGATCGCCTCGCGCTGCGCCACTACCTCGGGCGGAAAAGCTGCGGTGGCGGGTTCGAGCGATTCGACGTGCGCAAGCGTGGCCATGAAGCGGCTCCCTTCACGCGCCAATTTATATCACTCGATCAAACCGTCAACCCGTTGCGCGATCCTCGCCGCAAACGCGCGGGATACCGCCAAGGAAAACGGGGCGGAGCAGCGCCTGCTGCCCCGCCCCGCCGGGAATTTGCGATCCGCTCAATCGTCCTTGTCGGGACGATAGACCAGCGCCCGCACGGGACCTTCGTAGGAGAACCCGCGCGACATCATCCGTTCCTGGCCGCTACGCCAGTTGGAGGCACCGAAGCCCGTGTAGACGGTGGTGGTCGACGTGTTCGACACGATCGTATCGTGGCTTTCGCCGACCGGTTCGGGATCGACAGTGACCAGCGCATACCGCTCGTTTTCCTGCGGTACGAACTGGATCGACAG
>LWDU01000558.1_pt1 | contig 10541 bp, 6 predicted proteins | sample 727161 | NCBI WGS metagenome assembly LWDU01 (sample SAMN04566230, study PRJNA314399) | hydrothermal vent metagenome | isolation source: deep sea hydrothermal plume seawater | place: Mexico: Gulf of California, Guaymas Basin | collected 2004-07-11 | reverse complement strand
CCAGAGCTTGCTGAAGACTTGCCAATGCAACAGCTGCAGGCGACAAGATGTCAATTCCCTCTATATCTTCGAATAGTGTTTTTGCCGCGATTGCATCCTTTTCTTCAACAATATATGTTTGACCATTTGATTGTTTTAGAGTGTCGTATACACCCCCAGCAGGTGAATAACAGGGTGATTTGTTAAGAAGAAAGTCAGAATATACTTCTACTTCGTGTGTAGGAAAATCCGAATCTTGGAGAGTTGAACGCGCATCCTGCCAAGCGTTATGAATAGGACAGTGCTGAGTATTTTGAGAAACATGCTGTCTTGGCAATGGTCCTTCGAAAATTTCAAAATCAATTAATCTACTTGCCATTTCATTTACACCGATTGGCCCAGGACCGCCACCAATTCCTTGGAAGTAATGTGTTGGTAATGCGCCGATAGTAAAGGCTGCATCTAGCATTAATGTGCCAATTCCATCTCTACGGGCGATATTGTGTGCACCTCCTTCTAATTGCCATCCTTCAAGTTTCTGAGCCAATTTCTTGGAAACTTTTGTTGCACTCCAATAATCTCCGTCCTCTATTATCACTATTTTGACCGAGTGACGCGGATGATTCTTCGGCAACCACAATCTATGTGCATGTGAAGCTCCAAGGATTACGATGAGGGGTGTATCTGACAATCCACAATAATATGAAAACGAACGAGCAGTATTTCCTGCACTAGCACAAATTATTCCCTTACAATCATGGTCTGCAATTCGCACTAATGTCGGAACTGCCTCCATGTCCTTGAAAGTACCAGTTGGGCAAAGTCCGCCCTTTTCAGGCCAATAGCCATGAAATGTTACCCAAAGATTGGACATACCTAGGGCTTCTGCCAATTCATTTTCAGAAGTGGTACTGGTCGGTAACCAATCTGCATATTTCCAAACACCCAATAAATCTCTCGGGTTTAATTTTCTTGAATATTGCGTACTGAGCAATGCACCATCTGTGTGATGTAATGTATATTCATCATCAATAACATCACCTGTTATTAGGCAAACTAACTTATGATGGAGCATTATTTTCACAATCCATTCGGCTTTCCAACGGCGTGACAAATCCATCCCTTTTCAGTAAGGTCATTTAAATCAAGTACTCTTCTTCCATCATACAATAATGGTGTTCGCATATTCGCAGCAAGCTTTTCCCAGTCGATTTGCAAACAGGCTTTATGTGCTGTGACTAATATTGCGGCATCATATCCTTGAGCAGTATTAATATCATCAATAACATCAATCCCTTGAGGAAATTGTTCGAGTTCAAGATGAGGATCCCATGCGCTGACTTTAACGCCCTTTGATAGCAATGTTTCGCTAAGAGGTGTTGCCGGCGTTTCACGAGGATCTCCTACTTCTGCCTTGTATGACCAGCCCAACAATAATACGCGGGCATCATTAGGATTAACTCCATGCTTATTCATTAATTTATAGATTACATCAGCAACATGAACTGGCATGTTACGATTTACTGCTCGCGCTGCAGTAATTAACTCAGCAGGAACTCCGACATCAGCCGCTCTTTGCATCATGTAATATGGGTCAACTGGAATACAATGACCTCCGACTCCGACACCGGGTGTATATCGGTGGAAATTCCACTTAGTCGCTGCCGCTGAAAGAACATCTTCAACATCAACATCTAATGCAGGGAAAATTCGAGCAAGTTCATTGACTAATGCGATGTTAATATCGCGTTGAACATTTTCAATAACCTTCGCAGCCTCAGCAACTTCTAGTTTTCCGACATAACGAACATCACCACTCGTTAATTTTGAATATAGAGAAACCAAACTCTGTCCAACTTCTTTGTCGTCACAGCCAATTACACGGGCAACTTGCCTAACGCCATGAGCTGCATCACCAGGATTGAATCTTTCTGGACAATATGCGATTGAGACATCCCGTCCTTCATCTAAACCCAATTGTTCAATAATCGGAATCCAAGTATTTCTAGTGACACCAGGATAAACTGTTGATTCAAGAACTACTATTGTGTTAGAACCCCTTTCTATTGATTGGAAAACCTCTCGCCCAGCACCAGAAACATATGTTAAATCAGGTTTCAAATCTGCAGTTACAGGTGTTGGAACTGTGACTAGTACTACATCACAATGTGGAACAGCCTCGGAAGTAGAGGTCGTAATATTCCACCTTTCACTATTTGGTGCGGGAACAATATCATCAACATCAGGGTCTCCTGTTGGGTTTTCACCTTTATTGACCATGTCTACAGTACGTTGTGAAATATCTACGCCCCAAACTGTGAACCCGGCATCATGAAAACCGATTGCAGTAGGAAGCCCTACATACCCTAAACCGATGACTCCTACAGTCAAATCACTCATATTTGCGCGATTTGAGAAGTCAAGACCCCCTTCCATGTCATCTCGGCGTATTCCCTCGCCTATCAATTCAATGGTAACTCTTCACCTTCGTTCTATATTATTACAATTATTTAGTAAAGTGAAAGCATGGAAATAATTCAATTGAGATATACAATAATGAGGAACACTTTTATGCAATTTGAGGCAACCATGAATTGTGAAGTTTGCTATTTTGGGGAGTTGCGTAACCCGTGATATTTTTTCAGAATTGGGCTTAGATGAATATGTTGGTGAATATCGGGCAAGAACATCCCTACACACTTTTTTTGAGGAACCCATTGGCATTGAAAGAATGCCGAATTTGGAAATAATCACCTCTTCTTTTCAAAGAAGGATGGTCGAGGCTGATTTTAGAAAAAAGGACATTGAAATGGAAGATTGTGATTATTTGATTGTTGATTTCATTGATGACCGCTTCAATATCGCTTTGTTTGAAAATTCAAGAGTCACACTCTCTCTCGAATTATCAAAAGTAATCGACCAAATTGGCGATACTATTCTCGCCTTTGAGAGAGGGTCAGATGAAGATTTTTCGCGTTGGCGCAAGTCGTGTGAAAAGTTTTCAAAACATTTTACTGGGGCTAAAACCATCTTGCATTCAAGCCGCTTCGCAACCCATCAATTAGTGGATGGTGAGTTAAAGGAAAATGATAAACAAAGTATGATTCTGAAGATGAATTATTTACTCGAAAAATACGAGCAGATATTCATTGAAGAGGTCGCCCCAATTTGGATAATGAAGGTTGACCAAGAAAAGATTGTCAGTAATGTACAACATAAATGGGGTGTTGCTCCCTTCCATTACATATTACCTTATTATCGGGAAGCATTCGACAAATTGAAAGAATTCTATTCAAAGGACAAATAGAACCATCATCCTTTTGATTAAGATATAGCGCGAGGTAAAATGATGGGGGAGGTCGACCAAGCGTTTCCGCAACTTCGCGAAGTTGATGCAAAGACTTCAGTTTGGAAGGCCCCAGTTTCCACTATCAGTGAACTATTTAGCCACCGATTTTTAGTTCGTAATTTAATTCGAAGAGAGGTGCGTGGGCGTTATCGCAATGCGATGTTAGGCTATCTGTGGACGGTAATTGAGCCGGCACTTCTGGCAATTGTTTACTGGTTTCTGTTTGTAATGCTGGCAGGAAAGCCAGATGAAATGTATCCTGTATGGGTACTTCTAGGTGTAGTCACTTGGGGTTGTTTTGGTAAATCATTAAGTGCAACAGTAAATTCTCTCACTGGAAATGCTAGAACTATTCATTTGGTATATTTCCCAAGAACGATTTTTCCCGTTACTGCAGTGGGAGCCAATGTTGTTGTTTCATTAATGGGCAGTCTTGTCATACTACCGATATTGTATATTTATCAAATCCCACCTACTATACATCTCATATGGGTTCCAATTGGTATTTTTCTGTCAGGATTGATGGCACTTGGATTTGGGATGATGATGGCGCCATTGAACTGTGTACAGCGAGATGTAGCCCATTTCACTAGATTTTTGACAAGAGCAGGTTTCTTCGTATCGCCTGTAATGTGGACTGCTGAAATGGCAATGGAGAGGGGCACATGGGGCGCTTATGCACTGTGGAATCCAATGGCGACACCAATCACTATGGTTCGCCATGGATTGATGGGTAAGTCAATTGACCTACCGATGCAGTATGTCTGTGCTAGCATGATTTCGATTCTATTATTCTGGATAATTGGTACTATGATTTTCAACAAATATGAAAGAGGGGCGGTGAAGTATCTATGAGCGAAAACGCCATCGAAGTCAGAAATGTAACCCTTCATTTCCCAAAGCAAAGAAATGCATTTATCATGTTATTAGATGTGTTAAAAGGTAAGAAGCGTCGCTTTACTGCATTAAAAAATGTTTCAATTGAAGTTAAACGAGGAGAAATAATTGGAATTATCGGCCGTAATGGTTGCGGAAAATCCACACTACTACGAGTGATGGCAGGAATATATCCGCCAGATGAAGGCAAATCATTTGTTGCGGGGGAAATCTCTCTTCTCGCAGGTTTAGGAACAGGTTTCTCGCCTCATCAAACAGGTAGAGAAAATGCAATTTTATATGGATCAATATTGGGCCATAACGAAGAAGAAATGAAATCTAAGTTACCAGAAATAATAGAATTCAGTGAATTAGGTACTTTTATTGACGAACCGATTAGGACTTATTCTGCAGGAATGAAGGCGCGTTTAGGTTTGGCTGTTGCATCGGCGATAAATCCAGATATTCTATTGATTGACGAAGTATTAGGAGTGGGTGATCCAAACTTCCGAGAAAAATCCAAGAAAAGGATACTGAGTATGGTTGAAGGTGCGGGAACTGTAGTAATTGTATCTCATTCATTTGGCTTAATGAAGAGTATTTGTGATAGGCTAATATTGGTTCACGAAGGTGTTATTTCTGCCAATGGAGACCCTGCAGAAGTCATCCAAGCTTATCATACTATGAATGATTGAGGTGATTATTTGGGCTTTGGTGGTTGGTCTCTTCAATATAAAACGCTTCAATTGATGCGTGTATTAGCCGCCAATAAAGGTTCAATATTGGAATTTGGTAGCGGGGAAGGAACCAATGAATTGGCAAAACATTTCACCGTAACTTCAGTAGAGCATGATTTTAATTGGCTTGGAGTGTGCCCTTCTTCGAATTATATTCACGCCCCGCTGCAAAGTAATGAAGATGGAACTCAATGGTATTCAACAGATATTCTAAAGGATAAGTTACCTAAAGAAGTTGACATTATTTTTGTTGATGGCCCCCCAGGATTTATCGGGCGCGAACCATTTATTGATAATCTAGACATAATGCCCGTTTACAAATTTCTTATTCTCGATGATACAGAAAGAGAATCGGAAAGAAAATTAGTTGATAAAATAAAAGATAAGACTGGGCTGATGCCAATTTCGTTCAAATGTAATGGTCGAGAATTCACCCTATTTTGCAATCAATCCGAATTACTGAAATTGCCACCAACTGCGAAAAAAGAATGGTTCCAAGAGCGTTGCCGGCTACGATTTGGCCCATTTGAAGGCAATGGGCATTCTAAACAATTCATATCCGATATGCATAAAGAGAGAGGTTGGATGTTCAATGAGTATTCATCACCGTTTTCTGAATCAATACAATTGGAAACAGGTGCATTTTCAAGTATTGAAGAAGCGCTTGAAATCGCCCAAGACTGCCAAAATTCCGGTCTGCCGTTGATAGATATTGTCTCCGATTCCGATTTGTCTCCGATAATTAAGGCTAAGGATGACATGAAAGAAATACGGGAGAAGTGGTCTCAAAAAAGCAATATACTGACGCTAAAAGCTGAAGAACTTGATGTTCATTTTGAGATGCCGGATGAATGGGAATTTGATAACACACATCCAGACTTATTCCGACTTGCAGAATTTGTATTGCGCCACCCTTGGGATAAGACTCTGAGAGATAATTGGAATCCAAGCAGAAAACCAGGTTCGATGCCAGCATTAGCATTTTCAGGTGGTGTTGATTCAACTGCTGCGATGTGCGTAATGCCAAAGAATACAATTCTCGGCTATCACCAAAGAAATTTCGAATCATTGCTGGATCATACCAATGCAATTAGAATGATAGAACATTTACGCTCTAAAGGTAAAACGATACATATCACTAAGTCTAATCATGAATTGATAAGGACATTTCACGGAAAGTCAGCAGGTTTTAGTTCCGATTATGCTTGTGCAGTCCATTTGATATTGTTGGCAGACCACCTTGATATTGGTGCTATTGCAGTTGGTATGCCACTAGAAAATTCATACTTATTTGGAGGTTATAAATACCGTTCATTTACAAATACATGGTTTTGGAAATTATATGCCCCACTATTCAAATCAATAGGTTTGCAATTGATTCAACCAATATCCGGTTGTTCGGAAATACTGGCCATGAAGATAGTACAATCAGAGGGGCTTGAAGAATACGCACAATCTTGTTTACGTTCATCATCAGCGGGACAAGTCTGTGGTAAATGTTGGAAATGCTTCCGCAAAAATTCGCTATTGGGATTACCTTGGCAGATGAGTAATGAAATCAATACCTTTCTCGCAAAAAGACCATTGAAGATGGCGGTTTCAACCCTTTATTCTATTCAAAAGATGATCGAGCGTGGTGAAAATACAGATTGGTTAGACGAGTATCCGGATTTACTTGAATTGATTGAGAAAGATTATTCTTGGTTAGAGAATCATTTTAAGATGTCAGAGGAATTGATTCCACGAATGTACAAAGAAGAAATACTAGAAAAAATACATGCAATCGGTCAACCAATTGGAATCGATTCGCCAATGGTGGGGATGAAATTATTTGAAGAGGTGGCATGATGGTACGCAGTAGAGATAATGTAGACCAAGTGATGAAATTACACGATATTTCTTTTTCATCCGATATTGAACAATTAGAGTTCAATGATTGGATTCATTCGGATCAACAGGTGGTTGAGTATAAAAATAATTATGGCGATTATGAACATTCCGATATTAGTTCAAATTGGAGAATATACTCTGAAAATGATGGTAATAGTGAAATCCAACTTTGGATTGAAAAATTCTCGTTATCTATTGGTGAAGAGTTAGTTTTACATCTTGCTGCAGAGAAAAAAAATACTGGCAAAATTGAGATTTACAGGTTGGGATGGTATGATGGACTCGGTGGTCTAAAATTATCTACCGAAAAATTAGAACTCTCCAAAGGGAACTTATGGAATATTGGCGATACTATGCCACAATGGAGAGAATGGCCAGTATCGAAAACAATACTAATCAATGAATCATTTCAACCTGGATTGCACCTTATCAAAATCACCAACTCTGATGGCAATTCAGTCTTTAATCCATTCATCGTTAAAGGTGAATCAACACCATTCAGAACCACAGTATTGGTTCCTTGGGTTGGCCATCAATGTCTTAATTGGTGGGGAGGAGTTTCTGCGCATGGAAATATTCGTGGTGGTGAATGGAAAGGATATGTGGACCATAAAAGAGATATTTTCAACAAACATTCGATGCCAAGTGAGGTTAATTTAGATATTAATAGACCATTTTTCAACGGTCGCGGTGGGGACTTAATCAAATATTTACACAGAGTTATCGCTTCGCTAGAAAGAGAAAATATTGATTATACTCTCGTTACAGATTATGATATTTCAAAGGGTGAAAGCATTAGAAAAGGTAGTGATATTATCATCGCTGGAAGATTGCGCTACATGATCGATATTGTCACAAATGAATTGAATATTGCCAATGCCAATGGAATGACAATCATCTACCTAGATGCAATTCATCATTGCAAATCAGTAGAGATTAGCGATGAACGAACCGTTACTATATGCAAAGGAAATAAGTCTAAGTTTGATTTGCCTATTGTGCCAACGGGTCCGATAAAATTAACCGGATTGAATTGGGGTGATATCAAACCTCCATTAGGAAAATGGTTGACTACTGATTCTTGGGATGTTTCAAAGTTACCAACGAATTGGGAAATGAATATCGTTCTAAAAACTGATATTGGCACCCCCGTTGGATTGCTACTAAAATCACCAAATCGTTCAAAATTATTCATGCTGGGTTGGTCCGGTTGGAATTCTTGGTTCGATGGGAATGGGAAAATATGTTTACCGATACCGATGCATAATTGGCTAATTGAATCATTGGAACAACCGTTGTTAATGGAAAATATACAAGATATGCCTTTGGTATCAATAGTGATGACTGCATTTAATGCACAATTAACAATAAAGAAATCAGTATTGTCACTATTACAACAAACATATAGGAATCTTGAATTAATTATTGTTGATGATTGTTCAAACGATAATACAAGTAATATATTGTACGACATTGCTAGACTCGATTATCGGGTACGAGTAATTCGTAATCCGATAAATCGCGGTACTTATTGGTCAAAGAATTTTGGTTTGTCACAAGCCAAAGGTTTCTATCTTTCCACTCACGATGCAGATGATATTTCCGCCCCTACTCGAGTCATGATGCAAATGAAGAAATTGATTGAAAATGATAATGCATATGTGTGCATAGTGGATTATGAAAGGCGTGAATTAGATGGCACACTTGTACTAAATAGGGGTGTGAGGCAAAGACTTTCTTATCAATGTATGATGTGGAAACGCCACCCAATTACCTCTACTCTAGGATTTTTTGATAGTGTTAGAACTTCAGCTGATGACGAATATTATCATCGCATTAGGTTATTTTATAAAAAAAATATTGTCAAGGCATTGATTCCATTATACCACGCTATCGTTATTGAAGGTTCCTTGACTATGGACCCTGATAATTTAGCCAAATTAGATGATGTCAACCAATCAAAAAATAGCCACCTCAGTGATGTTCGCAGTTCTTATGTAAATAGTTACAGTGATTGGCATTCAGGTGTTAAGCAAGGTGAAAATCCATTTGTTAGATTTCCTCTTGTTGAGAGAAAGTTCACAGCACCTGAAAAAATCTCTATCAAAGATTGGCCGCAGGCAGATAAAATAACCATCTCAATGGCCACCTTTCCGCCTCGTCAAGAAATAGTTGAATTAGTGATTAGATCTCTTCTTCCACAAGTAGATCGCATCAACATTTATTTGAATGATTATGACACAATTCCACAATTCCTTCAGCATCCAAAAATAAATGCAGTGCTCTCTAAAGATGCAGACGGCGACCTAAGGGATAATGGTAAATTTTACTTTTTAGAGCAAATAGAAGAAGGCTATCACATCATGGTCGATGACGATATTAATTATCCTGAGAACTATATTGCCACTTTAATTTTAAAGATTGAACAATATGGAAGAAACGCAATCGTCGGTAGTCATGGAGTAATTCTTGACAATCCTATAACTCGATTTTTCCAAAATAGAACTGTATATAATTTTACAAAATCATTGGATAGAGATTGTTTTGTCAATCTTCTTGGCACTGGTACCGTTTGTTATCATACTTCAACGATTTCAATGCAAGACTTTTCAGCCAAACATACTGGAATGGCGGATGTATACCTTGCATTGCTGGCTCGCCAGCAAAATGTTCCAATGGTCTGCATTCAAAGGCCAAGTGGCTGGATGTCAGAAATAGACCATGGCGGAGGCACTCTTTGGGATGAATTCAAAATAGATGATAAGAAACAAACAAGTTGATAATTGGCATCAAGTTGAATATAGTGATTCATTCATTAACTATTGTAGGCAATTACTGGAAATTCACAACTCGATTCAGCTTGCCAGTATGGGTTTTGATGTGCTAGCAATTACGAGAATAGGTCTGCTAGAACTAACCGGAATTCAGAGTTTAGGAAGTTGATTATTTATTCAAAGCCACAGAAAGTACGTCGGCACCATTATTTTGTTTTGGCAAATCAATTATCTTCAAAGCGAGTAGTGATTTAACGCCATTGGCAATATTTTCTTCTGTTCTATTTTCAACTACGATGCCCCACCCTTCTTGTGATGACATATTACAGCGAGCAAGTTGATCATCCATTCCCGTATTCATATTTGGATAAAATAATGCTGGTAATCCAAATCGTCTTGTTTCGTGGTAAGAATTGTATCCCCCTGCTTGCACAGTAGCATCAAATGCATTAAAGTACATTGAATTTGGATAGTCTCTTATTACTATCACACCTTCAATATCTATGTTTAATCTCTCTCCTAACATCGATTCCCCAAGTACAACCTTGCAATTATTTTCTAATAATGAATTGATTGTCATTCTTACTTCACTATCGATATCATTTATTCTCCCTGCCCCCAATTGTACATAAACAACTTTAGCTGATTGTTCAATACCTAATCGTCTAAGTGCACTTTTCCGAGACATCAATTCCTCCTCATCCAATAGCGTAATTGGGGGGCAAGTCATTACCTCAACCCCATGCTCAAGTTGTGAAGTTTGCATTGCAACACTATCTTCTGGGTGTATTAACAAATTAAAATGTGCGATACTATCAATTGGGACTTTTGAGCCTTTACGAAATGTTCCTCTTCTCATCCAATATTTTTGCATGTCAGTTCTTCCCTTGATTGCATTCAGCATTCCTCTATAGGGAAAGGCCCCATCAAAGATGA
>LWDU01039668.1_pt2 | contig 10542 bp, 8 predicted proteins | sample 727161 | NCBI WGS metagenome assembly LWDU01 (sample SAMN04566230, study PRJNA314399) | hydrothermal vent metagenome | isolation source: deep sea hydrothermal plume seawater | place: Mexico: Gulf of California, Guaymas Basin | collected 2004-07-11 | reverse complement strand
ATTTGGCGCGCTGGCCTCAACCGAACCGCCGGGCACCAAGGCCAATTCGGTGTGTGGTCCGATACCCATTCAGCAAACGCCTCCTTCCACCATGCGACCCGTTTCGGCAAGCTCATATTTTCGACAAAGACCATCGGGGATTAATCCGCAATACCCCACAAGCGGCGAATCTCGGCTGCTTGTGGGGATTGAGATCACCGCTCCAAAATCCCAATGGATGCAGGATAAACGCTCGCTCATCTACATGCTGCCACTCGGGCGCCGGCAGCGGCCAACGCAGATAAAGACCCACAAAGAACAGAGCCAATAAACCGAGATAGCAGTGAATATCCCTTTTGCCGTCGACCTGGGACATCTGCACTATTTGCGCCCTAAATAAGCGCGAATCTGTTGCGCTCGTGGATGCTTTGGCTCCATCTCCAGTGCTCGTTCCATACGCATGCGGGCTGGTTTCTTCAAGCCGTGTTGCTCATAGGCCATACCTAACATAAAATGAGTTTCTACATCATCTGGGTTTAAGGCGACGGCTCGTTCTAATGCGGCAATTGCCGCAGCAAAGTCTTCTTGTGCGAGATAAACTTGGGCTATATTAAAAAATAGGCTCGCATCTTCCGGAGCTAAGTCCAACGCTTTTTTATAGGCGGTTATAGCCTGCAACCAATCCTGCCGATTATAGTGAACATTGCCCAGACCCTGCCAGGCTCCGGCATGATCCCCATTGAGTTCGACAACTTTGCTCCAAGAGGCCAATGCCGCTGAAATTTTTCCCTCTTGGTACAACACATTACCCAAATTGAAATGCGCCTCTTCATATGCGTCATCCAACTCCAGAGCGCGCTGCAAATGTTGACGGGCTTCTTGTAATCGCCCGAGACGAGCATTCGCCACCCCTAGATTCTGATACAGCACCGGGCTGTCGTCTTTGACTTCAAGTGCCATTCGCCACATGTGCGCCGCCTGTTCAGGCCGCCCCATCTTGTCGTGCGCGATGCCAAAATTAAAGAAGTATTTATAATAGTAGTCAGAGGAGAGAATGTGATAGAGTGGCAAGGGCGTTTTCCATATCGCTTCGTAGAGCTTGAGCACCGCCGGCCAGTCCTCCGACTTAACTTTCTCTGCCCCCAGTAAGATGCCGTGTAAAACACCAAAAAACACAGCCGAATCAATAGCGCGCATATCTGCTCTTACCGGCACTTTCCCCAAGCGAATCTTGGGGCCGGTCAAATCGACTGAATCAAAACCACCCATCGGCACGAAATACCAATCGATCGCCTCGTAGACCGCGCCTGTTCGCCAACCTCCATATTCTCCAACCCAGTCGACCCCCTTATCTAAGATCTCGGTTTCTCCATCCGTGAGCGCAGGCATAACCGGATGCTGATACCACAAGACATAGGCATGGCCGCCGGCCTCGGCTTCCCGACCAACCCGCTGCGCTTTAAGCCCTTCTGTCGAGAATGTAATATATAGCGGAGGCAAATCCTGACGCCGGCTCAACAACGCATAGGCGTCGATTAGATCCGCGTGTGGATAACTCAGCAAGAAGCGGCGCTCATGTGAGTAAGCCAAATCTGGATTCACAACCCTGATATTGCCGATAAAGGGAGGTATATGAAGCAACCAAGCACCTGCGGGAGCCTCTTCCGCCAACCGACGCTCGACTTGTTCCCGGGCGTCATCGCCAGCCAAAAGGGCACGAGTCTGCCAGGAAGCATATAGCGGTTCAGAGACTAAGGCCAAAGCAGCCAGTAATGCCAGTAAAGGCCGCAACGCCAGCAATGGCCGCACCCACAACAATGCTACCATCGGAGCCAGTGGCAACGCGTAGCGCATAAAAACCGATTCGGCAGCCATCACAAGGGCAAAAAATACGACAAACGCCGCAACGACGACCCATTCCTCCCGACGGCGTTGCAACGGCCGCCACAACAGCCCCGCCGCCAAGCCGAGCAAGCCGACGGCACCGATTCCATAGCGCAACCCGTATTCGAGATAATAACGCCAGGAAGCTATATCCGTCTTGGCGTAATCAGACGCCATATGGAACTTGCCCATCTCCGCCAGATCCTCCCAGGCGCGCTGGACATCGAGTATCGCATAGGGCGAAACTACGGCGAAAACCAGGATCGCCACGGCGCCAGCCACCCAACCCCCCCAATGCCGCAACGTGGGCCAATAGAGCAAGCCGGCGGCGGCCACCGGGACACCGGCCAGCGCCGCCGGATACTTGGTGCCACCGGCCAACCCAACGCAGACCCCAGCCCATACGCAGTCGCGGATGCGCCCCTCCTGCGCCATGCGCACTGCAAAAAACAAAGCGCAGGTGATCCACAAGGCCGCTGGGGTATCGGTCGTGGCCAGATGCGCGAAACGGACGGACAAGGGCAGCGCGGCGAAAAAGAGCCCGGCCAACACGCCAGCCGACATCCCGTATAGCCGCCGGCCGATCGCGGCGACCACCACAGCGGTCGCCGCCGATAATAGCGTATTAAAACACCGGGCGACCTCGATCAAGCCCGAACCGTCGACAAAAAAATAGTAGGCGACGAAGTCCTCTAATGGCGCGCTATGGCAGCACAGATAGTAGAGATAATAGAGGATCGAGGTCAGGTAAATGTGCAGCGTCGGATAAATAAAAAAGTGCGGATTGAGATCACCGCTCCACAATTTAAGCGGATGGAGCAGGAAGATCCTCTCGTCGATATGGATCCACGCGGGCTCGGGATAAGGCCAGCGCAGGAACAAAGCCAGTAGCCATAACCCAGCCAGGCCCGCATACCAGAAGCGACCATAACGAGCGGTGGAATCGGTAAACGTAGACATCCCCTAAAAGAAAGCAGAGGGAAGCATTATTACAAGCGGCTCTTAATTATCGCCGTAGAGGGCGACGGTCCCCTTGTCGATTTTGGCCTTGCGCTCGGCTTCGGGTAGATCATCCAGGCAGCCCATATCCTTGTAAAACTGGGTGTCGTAATCGCGCGTTCTAACGACGACGGGCATCGGCACCGCGTGGCCGAGGATAAGAGCCTGTTGCTTCGAATCGAGACTCGCCAGCACGCTACGCAATCCTTCGGTACCGCTGACCCCGGTGAGCACCGCCTGGATGTCTTTCTCATCATTGAGCAAGGCGGTGATCCGAGTGCCGATTTGCGACAAGACCTCATCATCGATGCTCGAGGGCCGTTGGTCGACGACCAACAACGAGACATAATATTTGCGCATTTCGCGAGCGATGGTGCCAAAAATAGTCTGCTTCGCCGCCGTTGGGTTGAGGAATTTGTGCGCCTCTTCGATCGTAATCATCAATTGGCGCGGCTGGTCCTCTGTACGCTGGGTCGCGTAGAAACGCTCGCTCTTTTTCACATACATCTCGTGGATGCGGCGAGCGATGATATTAGCCACCAGTAAATAACAGAGCATGCTGGTCTGCTGGCCAAATTCGAGCACGACATTAATGCCCTTGTCGAGATATTCCATAATGCGGTCGACGACATCCCCATCGGTGAGTTTCGAGACCATAAAGGGGAAATTTTCTAAGCGTTTGAGTTTGCGGTGCAAGGCGACCAAAGACCCGGCATGCGCCCCGATCTCGCGAGCGAATTCCTCGACGTCGGGCCCTTCTAACGCCAAGAGTGTGCGCAACCAACGCTCCTTGTAGATCGCATAGACCAGGTAGGCCGATTCGACCGCGGTCGGGTTGAGCTTGAGTTCGTCTTGCAGCGGGGCGATATCTTCGACCGTGATCTGGTCGTAAGAGATATAAACTTCGTGGTCGGCCTGCACTCCTCTGGCACGGGTCGATTGGGGGTCGAGCGAAAAAATCGCCACCCTTTCTCCGAAAAGCTGCTTTAGGCCTTTGACGAATGTGGAGTTCGAGCCGTTTTCCTTCATGGCCTTGAAACCATATTCGTTGTGCATATCGAAAATCAGGTTGACCGCCTTGTCGTAGTGAATCAACCCGCACAACGCCAAGCGCGTCAAAAAAGACTTGCCGGTGCCCGTCTTGCCAAAAATGCCATTGGAGCGCTCGGCAAAGCGGATCATATCGAGGCAGACCTGGGTGTCCATATCCAGCGGGTTGCCAATACTGAAATAGCGGCCCTCCGGATCGCCCTCCTTACCGAAAATCTTGGCCACATCATGCTCCATGGCCTCCTGGACTTCGGAGAAATGGCTGGGGATCGCTTTGACCGGGCGCGGACCGTCGTCGTCGATAGCCCCTTTCGGCATCATTAGCATCGGCCGTAAGGAGACTATATTGTAGGTGCTAGTCCCGGCGAGAACTTTGCGCAGGATATCGTCCTCCTGGCCGGGTGGATGCAATAAGACCTCTTGGTTGTTGGCGTCGAGCCGCATATCGGTGACCATCGAAAAGAAGTCGTTCTTATCGCCTTCGATAACCACGAATTTTCCGGCCTTCATATCCTCGACATTCTGCGCCGAATCCAGCTTCATCTCTAGGCCCTCGACTAACGACCCCTTGGTGATCACGCCGATCGCCTCGCCGCGCGTCTTCGCTGTCGCGCCATTGCCCTTACTTTTGGCCATTTTAGTTCGCCACCCGTCGAAGAACCGAACTCAGTCGGTCGTAGTCATCGCCCATAAGCCTGGAAAGCTCCTTGCCCATGCGCACGAGATAGTCTGGCGAGTGCTCATGGGCGCGCAAAGTATGGCGCAATACCGCGATTAACAACTCATCGGTCGGCACCTTGGAGGTATTGAGAATGCTGCGCAAATAATCGTCGTTGCCAGTAAAGAATTTTACTTCCTCATCCGTACATAGATGCACGAAACTGTGGATTCTAGCCGGTTGCGGCGGTAGGATCTGCACCGGTGCACCACCGTCGAGATAGCCGATAACCAGCGCCTGGAATTCGGTGCGCAAAAGCTCAAATATCTGCGGCTGCTCCAACCGCAATTCCTCTTCGGTCTTGCCATAGGCGGTTGGGCGGCGGTTGGGCTCAATTGAATGGGTAAAGACGTTAAAGATGATCCCCAAAACCGGCAGATCGGCCTCGATTCGGATAAACTGCCCGAAAGAAGGACTGCCGTGCAGTTCCCTCGCCTCGGCAGTCAACTCGGTCGTACTGCTCTCGACAACCTCGCCCACATAAGTCTGCTCCGCCCCGGCATCGTCGCGCTTGGCCATCTCATCCGGCATAAAGCGACTTAGCGGACTCGGTTTTCTTTCTTTGACGATTCCCACTCTGGTCATTTCTCCTAGATGCCCACGTAGCGTTTTTTGAAACTCTTGACCGACACACTGGTCTGGATGTCGTTTTTAACGAAGGTATCGCGCAAAAAGCGATAGAAGGTCTCGCGATCAGCACCACGGACCACCGCCCGTTCATGCGCCTCGGCCAAAGCCACTGGATAGCCCTGCCCCTTATCGGCCTGATCGCACATACAGGCGTGCACCAGCTCGAGCAATTCGGGGTCGGTCGCGACCCATTCCGGAATTTCCACTCTTCCGATCTCGGCACCGACGTGTAAATAGAAATAATAAATGCGGTGCGCCCCATATTCATTGAGAATTTTTGAAGTACTCAAGTAGAGCGGCGTACGCTGCCCCGGACTAAGCACATGGCTTACCAACACCGCATCATTGAGTCCTTCTAACGGACTGCAGGGTAAACCGTGCCCTCGCCACAAATCGCCCTGCAGCGCGCCAATTTCGTCTTCACTAAAACCAAGCTGATTTTCAGCCTGCCAGGGACAGCGGTCGCAGTCGGCGACCTCAAGCGGACAGAGCCCCAATTTGAGAGCATTGATCAGCTCCTGGCTACCCGGTTGACTGATATAGCCCGCCACTGGAATCCGCGCATCCCGCAAGCCGTCCATCGCTTCAAGCGTCGTCTGCAAATACGATTCTTTAAAGTCCTGCGGCTTACCTTCGAGATTCCATAGAATCAGCGTACCGTCGGAAAAGGCAACAACCGGATGGCCTTCGGCATTCGCGGCTAAAGCCAGGTCTGCGAGCTCGGTGAATTCCATTAAGCTGCGTTTAAAACCGACCAGATCGCGGTTGACGAACATCCGCCGCCCCCCCCATTCTTCGAAAATCTCTTCTTCGCGATAATACAGCGTCGGCTTGCTGCTTATCAGCGGTTTTTCGCCCGTGCCATAATGCAAGAGGATATAGCCGATATTGATCAGGAAACAGGAGGACACTTCGTGACGGTCGGGGAAAATCTGTGATCCATCGGTAGCCGCGATGCTAATCTCAGCGGGGCGTTCAGGCCGTTCAACACCGCCACCTAAGCCGTCGGCCATACCTGGCAACAGCCAAGAGGTCCGACTCTTATTGATCTTAGTCGCCAGCGTCTGCCATTCGGGTTCCCAGCGCCGGTATTCGGCTAGGGCTAACTCGAGCTTGGCGCGGAAATCTTCCTGGACCCGGCGCTCGTCCACCACCATATCGTCTATTTGTGTTTTTATTGCATAGAGGTCCAACATGGCATTAGCCGATGCCTTTCTTACGATCTTGGATTTGCCCCGCCCGAGGGAACGCGAATGGCGCATAGCCTATTCTACCTCTGCCCACGTTTCACCTCCGTCCTTAGAAAAACGCGTGTGCATTCGCCAGGTCTCTTGATCGTCCCCGTAGCGGGCGAGATCTGCGACGGTCGTTTCGGCTATATGGGCTCCAACTTCACCGCTGCCATCGGCCCGATTCGTCTCTATGCGCAGTATTTGAAACTCAACAACGCCCTCGAATATTTCAAAAACTCCGCGCTGCACCGCCAACAGGCGAAGCTGCAAGACCTCATCGCCAATATCCTGCACCCTCAACCTCAACTGCAAACGCTGTAAATCCTCGTCGAGAGCAATGCCATAGAAGACACCGTATTTATCGTTGATCAGCTTTTTGAGACGGGGTAGCTCGTCTAATAATGGGGATATCGGCTCGTCGCCTCCCCGATCATCGGCCAGGTCTTCCCGCTCTTCGTATCCATCAAGAGAAGGTCCCCAGATCCACCCCTCAACACGAAAACGGACCCATTTACCCTGCTCGCCGATCTGCTCAATCTCGGTACCCTGCAACAAGGTCCCGAGCTTGGCACCATTGGGTTCGGCGCGGAAGTTCTCGACGCTTTGCGCAATGCTCCACAAATTGTCGAGGCGCTTATTGGCGGCTAAGGCTCCTAAGCCAAAGGCCAACACCAAAACCACCGCCGATAATCTATTCTTATAAAATCGAGACATAATAATACTGCCGACCGCCACCGGCTACCGAGCCATCGCGCAATCGGCAGACCAAACCCATTCGCTGCAGGGCATTTAGACGATTACAGACGATATTGACATTTTTGTTTAAGACATCGGAAACTTCGGCTGAGGTCGCGCATTTGCGCTCCAGCAAGACATCGAGCGCTTCGCGCATTGGGCGCTTGAGCATACCCAGCAATTCGATCTGGTCTCCGCTGCGATATAACACGGCGAGCTCACGCAGTTGCAATACGGCTTCAATGGTCTCCCGCACAGAAGTATTGGCAACCTTTATATAAACGTAGCGGCTGCCCATTTCGCCGCTGCGCAAACGCAAAAGCAACTTATTGAGCATCTCATCCGCGCAAGAGACATCAATAAAGCTAACCTGGGTAAAATCGAGCGGAGTCGCAGCATTATCGGGACCGCGCAGCAGATGCCCCATTAGATCCTCGAGCAGTTCAGCCCCTTTGGGCCGACCACTGAGTATGCCTTGCTGGACCTCAAAGCGATAAGTTGGAGCTTCGCTTATGGCCTGTTGTTCTGCTTGCTCTTCAATGGCTGAGTCCATTGCAACTTCTCTTTTTAAATACTTGAATAAAAAGCAGCTTAACTGAATTCAATTAATAAAATAATAAGCGGTGTCTCCTTCTGCTGTCAAGCGATTTTTAAATGGCGACAGCTACTAAATAGTCAACATTGCACTACATCGACATCTATATGGAGCGTAATAGTCTATTCACCGCCTACAAACAAAACACTGATACCTACCATAGGCGACCACTACCCAAAAGGCGATGATCACCGCCAGCCCCAGCAATATAAAGGGCTCGAAGCGAGATGTTTGGGGAAGCGCATCGCATTCGCCAACACACTAGATCCCGCCATCCCGCTGATAGAGCGTAATGGCGATTTGCGTTCCGGGAAAATGCGTCGACACATGCTCCCAATGGCGCTGGCCACGAATGTAAACACGGGTATCGCCGGAGCGGATGTGCAACGAGCCATTGTAGCGACTGCAAATCTGATTGACGATATAAAGCCCCAATCCCCGAGCCTCGTCTCGCGAGAAATGCTTTCGCAGCGAGTTAAGGATGGCTTGGCCGTGCGTCCACTCTCCCGCATCGTGACGCACAGAGAGGCTTTTCTTAATGCCAATCCCAAAATCGCCCACTCCAATAACGACGTATTTCTTGCCAACCCGCGAATCCGAATAGCGCTGCGCGGTCAAATACCCCCAATTCTCACTGTGATCTAGAATATTGTGACATAACTCAGCGACGACATTCTTAAACTGGTTGATCTCCACTTCCGTATATCGCAGTTCCTCGGCCAAAATTACCTCAACCCGCTGGCCAATTTTGCCCAAGACCGCTTCGACATCAATGCGCTCCTCAATACGGGTGATCTCTAATAGCGCTTCGCTTTCTGCCTTTTCACGCCCCTGATCGACGAGTAATGTCGGTCCCTGTAAGTCGATGCCATCGACCGCTTCCGCAAAGCGCACCCGACCCAGATAGCTCCTCAAAGCATAAGCTTGCGGCAATTGAAAAACCACACGCGAAGACAAGGTGCGGGCATAACGAGCCATCAAACACAGAGACAACAAGCCATAGGGATCAATAAAATGCAATCCGCGTAAATCGACCTCCAAATCCTCACCGGCAGCGGCTTGATGGGCATAGCTGAGAAAACCCATGAGAAGTTCATCTGCTGTGCGCGGCGTCAGCTTGTCTGTTTGAACCGTAAGTGCCACTGCTTATTCCTTTGACTTTGACCTTTTATTTAGGTAGTTTTAAGTATCATAATATACAGGCGGATGAAGAGGATTCACAGACATCTTCACCCGCCTCTCCCACATCGCGAATGCCCGATGTTATGGCCGATTTTTCCACACCAACGAGACCTAGCCAGACCATGGGTCAAGACGATCTAGCCCAGGCCATTTTAGATCTTGAAAATGGACTCGTTGAGCCCATAGAAGATCCACAGCTAGCCTACCAACTAGCCCATCACGTCAAACCAGTAATCGACCGCATGACAACCCCAGGCGCAGTCGATGATATCGGTCTCGACTCACTCGCCCCCGAAGCAAGCCTTGGCGCTTCCGAAGATAGAACAAGGCGTCAACGTCGAGCAATCAAAAAAATGCCGCAACTCGACGGTCCGCTGCCCGAGATGGAGACCTTGTCAATTGAAGACAAGGCTCGTTGGATTCTTATGGAACGCTTTATTTCACTCGAACAACACGAAGAGATTCTCGGCCTGCAATTCAACGATGGCGAGCGCGAAGCCCATCTCCAAGACTTAGATCAACTGCTAGAAATGCTCTTTAGCCTCCCCCGTGTCGCCAAGCACTTGGCCGCCGCCAACATCCCGGGCCTACAAAAGATCTTTGCCTCGTCCATACTACTTTTTCGCCATCCCACCCTCCATGTTGATGGTCAACAGCCTTGCAACCTTGAGAACCTGAGACTAGCCTATCCCGATTTCTTCTATAAGAGACTCAAAACACCCAACTGGTACGAAGCCCAAGATTTTTATACCGATCGCATTGAGCACCCGCATTGGGCCCTATGCGACTTCGACTATCTCAACTGCACCCTGCGCCGCCCCGAACGCAAACTGACGGGATATGCCAGACAGTGGTCGCTACCAAGTCCCCATGTCCGACAAAAGTCGGTCCTCGAAGGCATTTACGATCGCATCATCAGCGGCGAAGCTTTGCAGGAACATATCTTTGAACAAAACTGTAACGCCTGCACCTCAACCCATTATAAAAATAGAGGTCGTGGGCCTCTACGCATGGTTTATATCGTGCAGAAAGATCAGAAAATCGCCATACACGGCAAAAACGGTTTGCCCCACTGGAAAACGAGCAAACGCCTTTGGCCAGGAGTATTCCCCTCAGTCACCGCCAAAGAGTCGCAGCGGGCCGAGGCGCCGTCCATATGAGCCAACCCGCCGTTCACCCCTTAGCAGAAATAGTGCATAAGGAAGAAAAAAACTTCCTTATGCAACACTATGCCCGTCTCTTAATAGAACAAGTCCAAGCAGACGAGCAACTACGGGGGAATATAGTCGAATCACTACTCATCGCTCGCTCTTATGTCGATCCTGAGTTGGCATCGCGCATTGCCGATCTGCTCCGACCCCACGGCCATGAAGAGGAGTTAAAGGATTTCCCTCTCGAAGAAGAGGGAAACTCCCTATCAGAAGAAGGCGAGAACGAGGCAATAGGTCTCTTTGAAGATGAGGACGAGGACGAGGACGAGGGCGCAGCAGATGAGGAGGAGGACGAGGACGAGGGCGCAGCAGATGAGGAGGAGGACG
>LWDU01001313.1_pt1 | contig 10543 bp, 15 predicted proteins | sample 727161 | NCBI WGS metagenome assembly LWDU01 (sample SAMN04566230, study PRJNA314399) | hydrothermal vent metagenome | isolation source: deep sea hydrothermal plume seawater | place: Mexico: Gulf of California, Guaymas Basin | collected 2004-07-11 | reverse complement strand
TATAACTTTGCTAGAGTAATACAAGAACAGACTAACAAGGGGTGGTTCTTTGATGTAAAGAAAGCACAACGCCTTCATGTAGAACTACACAAGGAAAGGGAACAGATAGAGGTTGAATTATATGAAGTGTTTAAGCCGATCTATTTTGCAGGAAAAATTAAAGAGTACAAGAAAGGAAGCTACAGTAGGATGTGTCAGGTTACAAATGTAAAGGTCGAGTACTTTAAACATACTCCTGTTACTCTTACTGAGTTCAATCCTAGTAGCAGACAGCATATAGTTAAGTGGCTTGACCGTAGGTACAACTGGAAACCTGTTAAGAAGACAGAAAAGGGAAGTCCTATTGTAGACTCCAGTGTGTTAAGCAAGTTGAAATACCCTGAAGCACAGTTACTGTGTAAGTACTTTGACTTACAGAAAGTAGTCGGGATGCTGATTGAAGGTAAGAATGGATGGCTTAACTTGGTCAATGAAGAGGACAGGATCAATGGACAGTTAGATACACTAGGTGCTGTGAGTGGCAGGTGTACTCATAGGACTCCTAACTTAGCACAAGTACCCAGTGGTAGGGCTTTCAAAGGGAAGGAGTGTAGAGAGCTGTTCACTGTACCAGAAGGCTATAGGATGTTAGCTCACTTCTTGTACGAATTTGATGAAGGAGAGTATGCTAAAGAGGTTGTCAGTGGTGACATACATACTACTAATCAACTTGCTGCTGGCCTTGAAACAAGAGACCAAGCTAAGACGTTCATCTATGCATTCTTGTATGGTGCTGGGGACGCTAAGTTAGGCTCTATTACAGGCAGTAAGAACAAAGCTAAAGCGGGGAAGGCACTTAAGTTTAAGTTCTTTGAAGCCCTCCCTGCTATAGAGGACTTACTAGACAAAGTACAAAGGAGTGTAGCAAAGAGGAGCTACATAGTAGGTATAAGTGGTAGGAGATTACACATACGGAGCGCACATAGTGCATTAAATACATTACTACAGTCAGCAGGAGCGTATGTAATGAAGTACTATACTGTTGAACTGTTTAAGAACTTAAAGAAGTATGGAAACAAGGTACACTTTGTGGGTAACATCCACGATGAGGTGCAATTAGAAGTTGCTAAAGAAATAGCGGAAGAAGTTAAACAGATATGTGAATCTACTTTTGCTACTGTTACTGATATACTACAGTTTAAAGTGCCTCTTGAGGGTGAAGCTAGTATAGGACGTAACTGGAATGAAACACACTAGGAGACTGAATGAAACCTGTAGAAATATTTGTACCACTGCCTGTCATTAGAGGCAAGAAAGGAACGTATGTACCACTGAGTGCTAACCTGTATAGGAACTCATACTTCCATACCTTGAACAATAGTAAGGTACAGTACGGTAAAACTGTAGAAGATATAGTAAAGGACTTAGAAGAAATAAGAGTACCAGTGAAGATAGACTTTAAGTTTTTCTTTACTAATAAAAGGAGACGGGACATAGATAACTTCTTATTCCCAATCTCAAAGTATCTGTGTGACATTCTTGTAAGGAAAGGAATCATGGAAGAAGATAATATGTTATACTATCCAGAGATAAGTGCTAGTTATGGTGGCATTGCTACTACTACTAATTATGCTCAGGTAACTATAACTGAAAGTACAGTGGACGTAAGCTCACTACAAGTAAACAAAGTGGAGACTAAATGAAAAGAACAGAACTAAGGTCAGTAACAAAAGAGATTATAGACTGGAACGCGTGTAGAAATTACCTTCAGCTAGACAAGAACCTAGAAGAAGAGATGCTAGGTGAAGAACTTAATGAGTTCATGGTAGCAGTATCAGTAGAAGATCACATAGATGCTTACCTAGATTTCTTATTTGTATTCGGAGGCACAACAGTTAAGTTCCTGAGTGCAGGAGTGCCTACAGAAGAGTTATCTAAGTGGTGGAATGGTACAAGGAGATGGGCTGAGTCAGCTATCGTATACATGGGGGACATGTTAGATGAACACTTCCAAGAGTGTGGTCTGAACGAGCGTGAAACACAACGACTACTATCAGACTGTATGGCTATTGTAGTAGAAGCAAACACCCTTAAGGGCTTAGACAAAGACAACAAAGGCAAGGTAGTTAAAGGACTAGCATGGAAAGACCCAGCGGAACAGATCAGAACACTAGTAGCATCACGGACTACAGTGAAGGGACTACACTAATGACATACATCCATAGTAAGCTGTACCATCCTCCTTCTCCTACTGTAGCTGGTAAAAAGGAAGATGCTATTAATCCTAGTTACTATAAGCAAGGGATTGAAACAATAGATTACATTAACTCAAAACAAATGAGCTACCTAGAGGGCAACGTAGTAAAGTACGTCAGCAGATATAAAAATAAGAATGGACTAGAGGACTTGTTAAAGTGTCAGTGGTACATTAATAAATTAATTGAATTAGAGAAGGAGAATTAACATGAAGGGATATGATGAGTGGATATTAAATGAAAGGAAACACCGTTTAGTAGACTCAGAGTGGGAGATAAACATAGCTATTTATATGGAATATTTAAACTTACAAGGGTATATAATTCCAGTAGAAAAATTAATGGAGGGGATAGCAAGCAGTAGAATGGCAGCAATCTCAGCCGATCTTGAGTTGATGTAGGGAGACTAGATGAAGAATAAAGTAATTAAGTTTGGGGCTGATTGGTGTGGTTCTTGTGTTCGGTACAAGAAAGAGTGGACTGAGGCAACAGACAAACTAAGCACAGAAGAATGGGACATTGTTGAAACAGAAGTAGGCACTGAGAACCAAGACGACTTAGACCTAGCACTGACCTATGGTATCAAGTCATTACCTACTACTGTTATTGTGACAGATGACAATGTTAAGATTCTACACGGCTACCAGACAAGCTTCCAACTAGAGTATGAGCTAGGTATGCATGAACAGGAGGTTGCTGTTGAGAGCGTTAATTGATGCAGACTCTATCTTATATAAGTACGCCTCTATTAACCAAGATACAATTGAGTGGCAAGAAGGACAAGTATCAAGCTTTACTAATTTAAGGGACGCTAAGAAGGGAGTAGAGAGACACATCCTTGACATCGTAAGGAACAGTAGAGCTAAAGGAAAGCCTTTACTTGTACTTAGTCCTACTAGTAACTTTAGATACGATGTACTCCCTACTTATAAGCACAACAGGAAGGCAACCAAACACAAGCTTGAGCTACTAACACCATTAAAGAGATGGCTCTATAAGAAATATGAAGTATACGTTCCTTGCTATGTAGAAGCAGATGATTACTGTGTATGGAGGATGATACTAGAGCCAAGGAAGTGGGTCTTATGTCACATCGACAAGGACTTAGATCAAGCAGAAGGAAAGCATTACAATTATAATACTACTAGGAATTATAAAGTCACAGGTAAGCAAGCTGAGTTAAAGTTCTATGACCAGACACTCACAGGGGACACTAGTGACGGGTACAAAGGATGTCCTTCTATAGGACAGAAGAGGTCTAAGATTATACTTGAAGATGAAGAAGATAAGCGGACTATGTGGGAACGTACCCGTGATACTTACCTCCATAAAGGGCTTACTGAAGAGGATGCATTACAACAAGCTAGAGTAGCTAGGATGCTTACACCTGATGAGTGGGACGGTGGGAATAATATTAAACTGTGGAGGCCAGATGAAAGTTAATATAGATTACAGTAGGGATAACGACCTTAGTTATTTTAGTTTAGCAACGCTCAGAGACAGGTATTTAACAGAGGGTGAAAGCCCTCAAGATGCTTTTGCTAGAACAGCCATAGCATTTAGTGACTCAGAAGAAATGGCACAGAGAATCTATGACTACGCCAGTAAGAAATGGTTTAGTTTTAGTACTCCTATCTTAGCTAACTCAACTACTAGTACCAAGGGACTTCCTATCAGTTGCTTCTTGACTTATGTTAACGACTCAATAGCTGGACTAAACGAACATACTATAGAAAGTAGGATGTTAAGTGTAGCAGGAGGGGGTGTAGGAGCGCACTGGAGCGCAGTACGAGGGCATACAGATAAAAGCCCGGGCGTTATACCCTTCCTTAAAACACAGGACGCAGACGTACTAGCATACCACCAAGGCAGTACACGTAGAGGTGCTTATGCTGCTTACATGCACATTAGCCATCCTGACATACAGGAGTTCTTAGGTGTCCGTAAGCCTACAGGTGGAGATGTTAACCGTAAGGCACTCAACATACATCATGGTGTAATCATTAACCAAGAGTTCTTAGATGCTGTACGACATGATGCTGATTGGTATCTAGTAGCACCTGAGAATGGAAAGGTAGTAGGTAAGTGTAGCGCCCGTGACTTGTATAAGAACTTACTTACTACTAGACACCAGACAGGTGAGCCTTATGTAATGAATGAGGATGTAGTACACGACTTACAACCGATAGCACATAAGGAGCGCAACCTAAAGGTACACGGAAGTAATCTGTGTGCTGAGATCATGCTTCCTACTAATGAAGATCGTACCGCTGTCTGCTGTCTGAGTAGCCTTAACTTAGAGTACTATGAAGACTGGAAAGAAACTGACATCGTTAAAGACCTTGTTAGATTTTTAGATAATGTGCTACAATACTTTATTGATACTGCTCCTTCTGAGGATTACAAGAAGGCTATCTACTCTGCAACACAAGAGAGAAGTATAGGCATTGGTGCAATGGGCTTCCATTCTCTACTTCAAAAGAAAGGCATACCCTTTGAGTCAGCCTTAGCTGTAGGATTCAATAGAAAGATATTTAAACTAATCAAACAACAAGCATTGGCGGCAAGTCAAAAACTTGTAATAGAGAGGGAAATACCTAATGACATCTATGGAACAAGCGAAGTGTATCGTAGGAACACTCACTTACTTGCTATCGCTCCTAATGCTTCTAGTAGTATCATCGTTGGTACGAGTCCTAGCATTGAGCCTTGGAAAGCTAATAGTTTTCTTCAGAAGACAGCATCTGGTTCTTATGTAGTAAAGAATAAGTACTTGGGCAAGGTACTAGAAGAGTACTACGCAGGAGAAGAAGAGGAATGTTGGAACTCTATCCTAAACAACAATGGATCAGTACAGCATTTAGATAAGCTACCTGATTGGGAGAAAGATGTATTCAAAACTGCTATTGAAATTAACCAGAACTGGGTAGTACAGCATGCAGTAGACAGACAAGAGTATGTGTGTCAAAGTCAATCAGTTAATTTATTCTTTCCTCCTGAAGTTGAGTGGAAGTATCTACATAAGGTACACTGGAAGGCAATGACTGAGCTTAAGAGTCTTTACTACTTAAGGACTGAAGCAACAAGACTAGAGACACTATACAGTTAACTAGTGATGATACAGAATGTTTAGCATGTGAAGGCTAATTAAACAATAGGAGACAGTATGAACGTAGAAGTAATAGATTGGATGGGTGATGATCTTACAGTAGTCAACGCGGCTAGAGTAAGCATGGATAAAGAGAGTGCATGGGGTGGTAAGCAAGCTGATTGGGATTTACAGGACAAAGACAAGAAGCTAATTAAGTACTTGGCAAAACATAAGCATTGGACTCCCTTTGCACATCCTCAGATTACAGTAAGAGTTGAAGCTCCTATCTTCACAAAGATACAGTGCTTTAAACACAAAGTAGGGTTTACTGAGAACGAGATAAGCAGACGCTATGTATCTTCATTACCTACCTTTCATACTCCTACTGTATGGCGTGAGAAAGCAGACAACGTGAAGCAAGGAAGTGCAGACTCAGGAAGGACTGATATACAGGAATACACTAAAGAGTCATACCGTAAGCATATTGACGCTAGTGTAGAACTTTACGAGTACTTACTACATTCAGGAGTATGTGCTGAACAAGCTCGTATGGTACTCCCTCAGAGCATGATGACTGAATGGTATTGGACAGGCTCACTAAGCGCGTTTGCAAGATTCTACGTTCAACGAACACATAGTACTAGTCAACGAGAGACAAAGGAAGTAGCACTGATGTGTGGTAAGATCATACAACCTTTGTTCCCAGAAAGCTGGGCAGCATTAACACAGGGAGAATAGGATGAGTACTAATGATATAACAGGAGACAAGTTAGTAAGCAGAGGCAATACTTCTACTTATAGAGATAACTATGATTTGATCTTCAAGACAGAGCCTACTTCTTTTCCTATTAAAGACGAACCTAAAGAGTTAAGTTCTATCTTTCAAGACAGAGACTCCTACAAGCCCTTCAAGTATGAGTGGGCTTATGAGAACTTTAAGGAGCATGAGAAGATGCACTGGACAAGTGAGGAGATTCCCTTACATGAAGATGTTAAGGATTGGCAGACTAGGCTGAGTGACGAAGAGAAGCACTTGATTAGGAATATACTCCTTCTATTTACACAAGCAGATGTGGATGTAGCTAGTGGTTACTATGATAAATTGATTCCTTTATTCCCTAGTCCAGAACTAAGGATGATGCTTGGTTCATTTGCTAACAGAGAAGCAACCCACATAGATGCATACTCTTTACTTACGGACACATTAGGATTCAGTGAAGACATTTACTCAGAATTTAAAGACTATCCTGTTATGTCTAATAAGCATGACTATATTGGTAGATTTAATCCAGACAAGTACAGCCCACAGGAAGTAGCTAAAACAGTAGCAGTATACTCAGGCTTTACAGAAGGGCTTCACTTGTTTAGTTCTTTCGCTATGTTACTTAATTTCCAACGCTTCGGTAAAATGAAGAACATGGGAGTAGTAGTAGAGTGGTCTATTAAAGATGAGACTAAGCACATCGAAGGAATGACACAAGTATTTAGGACTCTCATCCAAGAGAACCCTGAGTTGTGGACAGATGACTTCAAGTTAGAACTCTATGTAATAGCGAGAGATATGGTTCAATTAGAAGATGACTTCATTGACCTAGCTTTCGACCAAGGAGGCATCCAAGGTCTTACTAAAGAAGATATGAAGCAGTACATTCGGTATATTGCAGACAGGAGACTGATGCAGTTAGGACTTAAAGCTAATTGGAAAATAGAAACTAATCCTCTTCCTTGGATAGACGAGCTACTAGGAAGTGTAGTACATACTAACTTCTTTGAAGCAAGAAGTACAGAATATAGTAAGGGCGGTGTTAAAGGTGACTTCAGTTCACTAGACTTCCCTAAAATAAAAGGCAATAAATAAAAAGGACACTACAATAATGGAACAGCTACCATCACGAACCATTGATTTAATTACATTACTTGAAGAACTTTATCCAGATAACTTTCCAATTCATGAGCTAGGAATTACTAGTCCTTATGAAATGGGAAAGAAGGCAGGAGTGATCGAGCTAATACACTTACTAAAACAACTAAGAGATAAAGGAGAAGAGTAATGGGCGGTTCACCATCAGTACCAACACCACCACCAACACCACCAGCACCACCACCAGAGGAACCTATCGATTCAGCTATTTTTGAACCTACTGCGGACGGAGCAGAAGACAAGGAACGAAAACTAAAAGCTATTAAATTAGGCAAGAAGAGGTTACAAGTACCTGTAAGTGCAGGAGAGTCATCGGGTGTTAACACTTCATAGGGAGAACAATAATGGGTGGTATATCCTTAAATGAAAATGCTATAAAACCGTGGAGAGGGGCAGACCACGCTCCTTTTAAAAATACAGAATATAAACAGCAAGCAGCAAGCAGCAACCGTGTTAAGCACATCCCTGGGGACGACTCACAAGTAGTGGGTAAACGTCTTAAAATAAGAAGTAAGGCAGATAAAGGGGCTGGATTACAAACAGGAGAACAATAATGGGTGGAACACCTCCTATAATCAAGACAGCAGCACCTTCCCCAACTAGAGGAAGCTTCGGAGCATCGGATGATTATGAACCTAATAAGGTCAAGAAGAAACCAATGAAGCCAGATACCTCAACTAAGGACTTAAAGATAAAACCAAAGTCAAGACAGGGAACTGGAACAGGTGTAAAATATTAAAGAGCAAGAACTGACTTAAAGACAGGAATTAAAATAAATGGCTAAAGAGAAGGAAGATGAAACAACTCTAAAGTCTAGGTGGTCTAAATTAGAAACAAGTAAAAGTACAGTCCTAGATAGAGCTAGGGCTTGTGCTGAACTTACTATTCCTTCTCTACTTACTGCACAGGGACACAAAGAGCAAGACGTACTAGCTACGCCTTATCAGTCCCTAGGAAGTAGAGCTATCAACCATCTAGCAAGTAAGTTACTACTTACCTTGTTACCTCCTAATGCTCCATTCTTTAGGCTAATGCCAAATAAAGATGAGCTACAGGACTTAAACGAAGAACAACTCGTAGAGTTAGACCAGACCCTAGCAAGCCTTGAGAAAGACTTGTATACGTTTATCGAAAAGAAAGCATACAGAGTTCCTTTGTTTGAAGCACTTAAGCTTCTTATTGGAACAGGTAATGCTCTCTTGAGACTAGAAGAAGGAACGCTTAGAGTATACAACCTAGAAGAGTATGTAGTAAAAAGAAATGCTCTAGGAAAGATTATAGAAATCATAGTAAGGGAAACAGTACATCCTACTGATGTTCCTGAACTAGAGTTATTAGAAGAAGAGAACGACTTATACACTTGTTGTAAGATAATGGAAGACGGTAAGTATTCTGTCTACCAAGAAGTCAACGAAGAAGTAGTTCCCGGATCAGAAGGTGTATTGAAAGAAGATGATATGCCATTTCTCGCATTAAGGTGGACAGCTATTAATGGAGAGAATTATGGACGAGGACTAGTAGAGCAATACTTAGGAGACTTAAGAAGTCTGGAAGCACTTAGCCAAGCTATGGTAGAAGGGGCTAGTGCAAGCTCTAAGATTGTTTTCTTGGTTGATCCTACTGCTACAACAAGAGCAAAGGATTTAGCTAAGGCTAGATCAGGTGATTTCGTACAAGGAAGGGCTAACGATGTTACTACTCTACAGGTTCAGAAGGGTAGTGATATGCAGATTGCTTACCAGCTTGCAGAACAGTTACAGCAAAGACTAGCGGCAGCTTTCTTACTTACAGAAGGTGCTAGACGTAACGCTGAACGAGTCACAGCAGAAGAAATCAGATTAGTTGCAGGAGAACTGGAAGATGCCCTAGGTGGTATCTATAGTATCTTAAGTCAAGAACTGCAATTACCATTAGTTAAGATAATCTTTAAGAATAGTAAGGTTAAAATTCCTGATGGACTAGTAGAACCAGTTATTGTTACTGGACTAGAAGCACTAGGAAGAGGCCACGATTACAATAAGTTAGTTATGTTTGCACAGACTCTACAACAGTTACTAGGCGCTGAGATATTCGCACAGTACACTAACGTAGGTGCTGTTATTGACCGTGTTGCTACTTCACTAGGAGTAGACGTAACAGGCATAATTAAAGACCCACAACAGATGCAACAAGAACAGCAACAGCAACAGATGCAGCAAGCTGGACAAATTGGAGCAGACTCTTTAGCTCAATCAGCAGGACAACAAGCTGGAGCTATGGGAGCGCAACAGGCACTAGGCGGTTAACTATGGGGGAAATCAGATACACAGTATACACAGAAAGTGAGATACTGTTTCAGGAACAGGAGACAATAGAAGATGGCAGAACTAAACCCAATCGAAAACGGACAACAACTAAGCGACCACGATCAACAGATGATGGACGCAGTAGACCGAAGCGAACAAGCAACAAACGAAAACCTACGGAGTGACCTTGATAAAGCTAGTACTGTAGTACCTGAAGAAGGTGAGACAAAACTAGCTGGCAAGTATAACACTGTAGAAGATTTAGAAAAAGCTTATACTGAGCTTGAGTCTAAGTTAGGAAATAGAGAAGCACCTTCTGAGGAAGATACTGCTCCTACTGAGCCTGATGAAGCAAAAGAAGCAGTAGAAGGCGCGGGGCTAGATTTCTCTAGTCTTGAGAGTGAGTACGATACGAGCGGTGAGCTTAGTGAGAAATCATTCAAACAGTTAGAACAGGCCGGTATACCTAGAGAAGCAGTAGACCAGTATATCCGAGGACAAGAAGCCATAAACAACAGCTTTGCTGACAGAGTTCAGGCAGAGGTAGGAGGTGATCAAGAGTATAACTCTATGGTTGACTGGGCTAGTACTAACTTAACAAGCAGTGAACAAAAGGCTTTCAATAGCGCACTGTCGAATGAGGACTCTGCTAAGTTTGCAGTTCAAGGACTCTACAGCAGATACAAATCTGCAACACCTAACCTGATCGGAAGTAATCGTATTTCCGGTCAACAATCCTCATCATCAGGCGGATATGAATCCAAAGCTGAAATGATGAGAGCTATCGGAAGCAATGACTATAAACGTGACTCTACATACAGAGCCAGAGTACAAGCTAAGATAGCAAAAACTAATTTCTAAAGTACAATTATAAATGCCCTATCAAGGAAACTGAGGTTTTTAACATAGGATACCGTTTAAAAAGTAATATAAGGAATAACTACTTAATTTAAACAAAATAGGAAATAAAAGACAATGGCATTTACAACAAGTAATCCTAACTTCGCCTTCG
>LWDU01040165.1_pt1 | contig 10546 bp, 7 predicted proteins | sample 727161 | NCBI WGS metagenome assembly LWDU01 (sample SAMN04566230, study PRJNA314399) | hydrothermal vent metagenome | isolation source: deep sea hydrothermal plume seawater | place: Mexico: Gulf of California, Guaymas Basin | collected 2004-07-11 | reverse complement strand
TACGTAGCGGGGATAGATGGTTATATCTACGCTCTCAATAAAGAGAACGGTAGCCTGAATGACGGTGGCTGGCGCCGACCCAAAGGGTTGGTGGACGAATTGGATCCCTTAGTGGCCGGACTGGCTTATGACCCAATGAACGACATCATATTGTCGGGCAATGAAGATGGTCAGCTAAATGCCTACACAGCAGACTTTGGAGAGAACTTCTGGGAGAAACCGTTCCAAGCCGGCGACACCATCTGGTCCACTCCCGTCATTGAGAATGGCACTGCCTATTTTGGATCCCATGACCACAAGGCCTACGCTGTAAGACTGAGCAGTGGCGAAGAAATCTGGCAATACGAGACAGACGGCGTAATCGCCGGAAAGCCTTTATTGTTTGACGACAAGATTATCTTCGGCTCCTTCGATAAAAGCCTCTATGCCTTATCACAGGATTCCGATGGCAATGTGTCTTTAGACTGGTCTTATGAAGGTGACAATTGGTTCTGGGTTGGGGCTGTAACAGACGGAAAGACGATTTTCGCCCCTAATATGGATGGCAACATCTACGCGTTGGACACCAATGGGAACTTGCTGTGGAAGCATAACGTCGGCGCTTCCATCGTGTCTCAGCCCGTTGTAATCGATCGGGGCTTAGTGGTGGTCAACAAAGATGGTGAGTTGATAGTGCTGGACACCGGTACCGCAAACCGAGGTATCGGCCGTGAACTGTCAAATCCAATCAAGTTGGACGCTCAAGTAAATGCGGCGTTGTTTGCGGTTGGCGACTCTGTATTCGTTGGCTCCCAAGACCGCCGGGTCAGACGTGTTGATCTGAAGGTCGGAGAAACCGCTTGGTGCTGGGACACCAAGGAGGGTTCATGCAACAACTAATGCAACAATTTACCCAAAAAATCAAACGAAATACTCCGGCGTTTTCGCTGGTAACAAGGTAGGTCTCCTTGGAGATCATTTCAATCCTTTGGACCGAAGTAATTATTCGGCCCATGCTCAACATGCTGGTGGTGCTCTACACCGTCCTATTTAGCCAGATGGGCTTGGCGATAATCGTTCTGACTGCCCTGATCCGTCTGGTCACCATGCCGTTGACGCTGAAGCAACTGAAGCAGATGCGGGCCATGAGCTCGCTTCAGCCAAAGATCAAAGAGATCCAAGACCGTTACGCCAGAGACCGATCTCGAGTCTCTCAAGAGACAATGCGCCTTTACAAAGAGGCTGGTGTAAGCCCCTTTGGCTGTCTGGGCCCAATGGTTGTCCAGATGCCCGTTTTGATTGGACTGTTCCGGGTTCTGATTCAAGTGGTATTTTCCAGACCTGACAACCTGGTTGGTCTATCCGAGAAGATGTACACCTGGATACCCATAGCGCCCATCTTCTCGGCGGCGCCAATGGACTCCGGGTTCCTTTGGCTGGATTTGGCAAAATCCGACCCCACCAACATCATCATGCCGGCGCTCGTCTTTGCCTCCACCTGGGTTCAGCAGAAGATGACCATGCAGCCGTCTACTGACCCCAGACAGGCCGGAAACCAGGCAATGATGCTCTGGCTGATGCCTCTGATGATTGCTTTCTTCTCGTACACGCTACCCAGTGGTCTGGCCCTGTACTGGACAACATCAAACGTAATCGGTATAGCAATTCAATATTTCGTAACTGGTGGTTGGGGACCCTTATTCCCATTGTTCCCCAAAACTGCTCCGCAAGCAGCGCCGGTGGCGGCAGGTAGTCCATCCCAAAATGATTCTCAGGAGGAGATGGTAGAAGATGGAAGAGATAGTGAGGAGCGCCCGAACCGTCGACGAAGCAATAGAGCTAGCACTGAAAGAGCTCGACGCCGACCGAGACGAGGCCGAGGTAGAAATACTAAGTAGGGGTAAAACTGGCTTCTTGGGCATTGGTTCAGAACTAGCCCAAGTCAAGGTTACCCGGATCTCCGCAGACCGAAACGATGCCGGAGTACCAACTACATCAGCAGGTGAAACTACTGCCGCAGGAGTGGCCACAGATGCCGTGGGCCACATACTAGAAGCAGCTGGTGTCAACGTCACTCGGACCCTTAGGTCCGCCCATGACCCTGAGTCAGGTGGACCCATCATTGACCTAGCCGGAGAAGACTCTGGTTTACTTATTGGACGCCGCGGCCAGACACTACAAGCCCTACAGTTCTTGGTTAATCTGATTGTCAGAAAGCAATTTGACGGCGTCAGGGTCGTGCTCGATGTTGAGAACTATCGCCAACGAAGAGAGGCTTCCCTGCGAGAAATGGCTACCAAGATAGCTGAACGCGTCGCCCAGACGAACCGGAGCATAACCCTGGAGCCCATGCCTCCAGCAGACCGTCGCATCATCCACACGACCCTTACGGACCACCCCAGCGTGGCCACGGAAAGTACCGGAGAAGGCGAAGGTCGCAAAGTAACAATCCGACCTAAGGGGGACTAAGAGGCCACCATTTAGGTACTTTGGTACCTGTTTTGTAAGCTAGAATCACGGCATCATGGTTATCTGAGCTCTAATTTACATCGATGTAAAATCAATAGGGATTGGAGATTCCAGTTCGGCCCTAGTTTAACTTATACTGAATAGCAGCATTCGAAAGTCATTTAACTGGTGTTTTTGATGTTGACCTCTGCGATTTGGATTACATAAAATAATATCGTGAGTAGCGAGTTCGATTTTTCCTTCGGCAGCGTCCCGTTTGATACCCCCAACGAAGAGTGCGGGGTAGTTGGGCTATACACCCCGGAAGGGGATGCTAGCCGGTTGGCATTTTTCGGCCTTTTTGCCCTGCAACACCGTGGGCAAGAGAGCGCTGGAATTGCCGCCGCCGACGGCGAAAATGTTGTAGTCCATGCCGACATGGGTCTGGTGACTCAGATTTTTAGGGAACCGGATTTTTATCCCCTGGTCGGAGACATGGCCATCGGCCATACCAGGTATTCCACCAGCGGCAGCAGCGAACTCTGCAACGCCCAACCCCTATTAGTTGATAGCCAGCACGGTCAATTGGCCGTAGCCAACAACGGCAATATCATCAACGCCGTCCAATTGAAGGACCAGATCCAGGACGAATGGAACACCACCTTCACCTCCACTACAGACACTGAAGTCATCGCCCAATTATTGGCCCATGCGACCGGTGCAACCTGGGAAGATCGTGTTTTCCAATGCATGCGTCAACTGGAAGGGGCCTATTCCATTGTCATCCAGACCAAAGACACCATGATTGCGGCCCGAGACCCCCTGGGAATCAGGCCACTGTGCCTGGGCACGCTGAACGGCGGTTGGATTGTAGCGTCCGAATCCTGCGCCCTAGACCACCTTGGCGCTGAGTACGTACGTGAACTTGAGCCGGGTGAGGTTATCGTCGTCGATGGCAATGGCCTCCACACCGCCATCTGGTCTGGTGGCACCGGGCGTAGCGCTCTCTGCGTTTTTGAACTGATTTATTTCGCCCGGCCGGATAGCATCATGGCCGGACAGTTGGTCCACTCGGCTCGACAGAAGTTGGGCGCTCAGCTAGCCCGAGAACACCCAGTGGATGCCGACCTCGTGATTGGCATCCCAGACTCTTCCACCGCCGCCGCCGTGGGTTACGCCCAAGAATCTGGCATCCCCTTCAGTGAAGGCTTGGTGAAGAACCGCTATGTGGGCCGAACGTTCATTGAACCCGAGCAACGGCTGCGGGATCTTGGTGTGCGTCAGAAGTTCAACACCCTGGTGGAAGTAATCCAGGGCAAGCGATTGGTGGTGGTGGACGATAGCATCGTTCGTGGCACTACAACCCCTCATGTTGTGAACCTGCTGCGCAAAGGTGGGGCCAAAGAGGTACATATGCGGGTGTGCGCTCCGCCCATCAAGCATCCTTGTTTCATGGGCGTGGACATGGCCTCTCGTGAAGAACTATTAGCCGCAAACAACACCCTGGAACAGATTCGCGAGAAGGTTGGTGCTGACACCTTGGGCTACCTAAGCGTTGAGGGTTTATTGAAAGTGGTCGGCGGTTCCAAAGGCGGCTTCTGCGACGCCTGTTTCACCGGCAACTACCCTGTGCCCATCCAATTAGAGCTGTCAAAGTTCGCCTTGGAGCAGGGTAGCACCAGCGCTGATTAACCCAGGCAGATCTATCTCTGACTTAGCTGCGTTATTTTTGGCTAAACGAACCTCATTTACCCTCTTTTCCGACCGTTGCAAAACCCTGGGTAACCCCAAATGCCCCTTGCCATTGTGCACCCTGTGAATTAACCTTTTACAGCGGCAATTCACTCTGCCTGCAGCCGGGCGGATGGGAACGGGAGGATTCTAATTTTGGCAAGTGATGCATACCGGGAATCGGGCGTTGACCTGGACCGGATGGACGGCCTGAAAGAGCGAATCAAAGGGTTCGCCGCCACTACCCATAGTCCCCAAGTATTGGACAGTTCCGGAAGTTTCGCCGGCCTCTACCAACTTTCGGGGTACCGGGCACCAGTTCTGGTTGCCAGCACCGATGGCGTGGGCACCAAGATCAAGGTTGCGGCCCAACTTGGACACTTTGAGTCCGTGGGACAAGACCTGGTCATCCTGAACGTCAATGACATCCTCACCAGGGGCGCCAAACCCCTGTTTTTCTTGGACTACGTGGCCTTCAGCAACCTGGACACCCAACGGCTGGATAACCTCATGCGTGGAATCACCTGGGGTTGCCTTGAGGTTGGCTGCTCTCTGATCGGCGGCGAAACGGCGCAGATGCCTCAGGTCTACACTGGAGACGAAATGGACCTGGCCGGATTTGTGGTCGGTGCAGTGGAACGAGACCAGCTGCTCGAGTCGAAAAACATCAAGGCTGGCCAAGTTTTGATCGGCGTTCCATCCAGCGGCCTCCACACCAACGGGTTCTCCCTGGTGCGACAGGTGTTCAAAACTGATGAGAACCCCAACATTCTGTACCAACGTTTTGACGAGTTAAAACACCAACTCGGCGAAGAACTCCTGATACCCCACCGTAGTTACTACCCTTTGATGGAACCGGTGTTGAACCTGATTACCGGTCTGGCGCACATCACTGGCGGAGGGCTGCCCGGCAAACTCCCAGCGATACTGCCCGACAATCTAACGGCTGAGATTAACCGTGGGTCGTGGACGGTATTGCCCATCTTTGAATTGATTCAAAAAACGGGCGGAATCAGCGACGAAGAGATGTACAGAGTATTTAATATGGGTCTCGGTATAGTCGCGGTCTGCCCAGAAGAAAATGTTTCCAAGGTACTAGAATGTCTCCCAGACGCGGTTGTCATTGGCAAGATGATTGACCGAGGCGAAGGCGAGCAGGTGATCATCAAAGACTGACCGGCCTAGAACCCCGATTTAACCGTTGGTCACTGACTGACCAACCATTTACCGCGCAAATTTCATTAGAAGACGGAGAAGATGTTGAAAGCACTGCTCAGCGTCTATGACAAAACTGGAATAGTTGAATTTTCCCGCCAGGTGGTAGCTGCCGGTTACGAGCTGATTAGCACCGGCGGCACCCACCGAACGCTAACCGAGGAAGGCGGCCTCACGGTGGGACAGGTGGCTGATTACACCGGGTCGCCAGAGATTCTGGAGGGTCGGGTCAAAACCCTGCACCCGTCGATTTACGCTGGCCTTTTGGCCCGGCGTGACTCTCCGGACCACATGGCCGAATTAAAGGCCCAAAACCTGGACACGATCGACTTGGTGGTCGTCAACCTATACCCCTTTGTTGAGACCATCAGCAAGCCCGGCGTAACCCTGGCCGAAGCTTTGGAGAACATCGACATCGGCGGGCCGACCATGCTCCGCGCTGCGTCCAAGAATTTCCCATCGGTCGCCGTGGTAGTGGACCCGTCCGACTACAGTTGGATTGGCGAGAAACTGGCCAATGGCGGACTTTCCGTTGAAGACCGGCGAGGCCTGGCTGCCAAGGCCTTTGACCATGTTTCCACCTACGACGCCGCCGTCACCGCTTATCTCATAGAGAGCGAGGGTTCCGGAAATGAATTACCCGAATCGCTGACCATTTCCTTGAAGAAGATTTCCGGACTCCGGTACGGCGAAAACCCGCATCAGAACGGAGCTCTCTACGCTCCGACCTCTAACCCCGTTGGAATGGCCGGCGCCCGCCAACTGCACGGTCGGGAGCTTTCCTACAACAACCTGATGGACGCCGACGCCGCATGGCGCACCGCGTCCGACTTTACCGATGCCACGGTCTCCGTGGTGAAGCATGCCAATTCCTGTGGTCTGGCCAGCCGAGAAGACATCGCAGAAGCATACCTGCAGGCTTACGAAGGCGACACAATCAGCGCCTTTGGCGGAATAGTTGCCTTCAACCGCACGGTGACTGCCGCCGCTGCCGAGGCCATGGAGCCGGTGTTCTACGAGGTGGTCATCGCTCCGGACTACGAACCCGCCGCCTTGGAGATACTGCAAAAGAAAAGAAACCTGCGGGTCTTGGCCATCGACAAGCAGCCGGAGACCGCAGCCTATGACCTACGACCAATCACCGGGGGAATCCTGGTGCAGACCGCAGATGTCATAGACGAAGACTCCAGCACCTGGACCGTAGCTACCCAGCGCGCACCCACAGCTAGCGAAATGAATGACTTGGCCTTTGCCTGGAAGGCCGCCAAGCACATCAAGTCCAATGCCATTGTCTTTGTTAAAGACCTGGCCTTAGTGGGCATGGGTGCCGGTCAACCCAACCGGGTGGTTAGCGTGCACCTGTCCCGGCGCGCCGCTGGAGACAAGGCCAAGGGCTGCGTGCTGTCATCAGACGCGTTCTTCCCCTTCGCCGACAACATTGAGCTGGCCGCCGAGGCTGGAATCACCGCCATCGTGCAACCGGGTGGTTCCATCCGTGACGATGAAGTGATTGCCGCTGCAGACAAAGCCGGACTGGCCATGGTATTCACTGGCGTCCGCCACTTCCGGCATTAGGCCGACTCTGGAGCGCCAGATGAACCGCAATAATGAGTCATAGCACGGGTATAGATCTATTTTGTCGAAACCTGCCCTGCCAGTGAGCGCGACAGTTGACATAACCATTCCCGTTTACAACGAGGAAGAGGTTCTTCCGCGCACCATTAAAGCCCTAACTGAGTTCTTGGAAGACAACCTGCCCAACCCATGGCAGGTGACCATTGCCGACAACGCATCAACCGACAGCACACAATCGGTGTCCGAGATGCTCTGCCGGGAGTATCCTGGCGTTAACTATCTCCGCATCCCTCAAAAGGGCAGGGGAAGGGCGTTGCGGATAGCTTGGCTCGACAGTCAGGCCGACATTGTCAGCTACATGGACGCCGATTTGTCCACTGACCTGTCTCATTTCCCTCAGCTGATTCAGGCTCTGGAGTCAGGCAGCCACATCGCCGTTGGCAGTCGACTTAGCAAAGAGTCAAAAGTCAGCCGGGGATTCAAACGTGAGTTCATCTCCCGGGCCTACAACCGTCTGATTAACATCATGTTCTTCACCGGCCTGCCCGACGCCCAATGCGGCTTCAAGGCCCTGACCCGAGCCACCGCTGAGGCCATCATCCCCAATATCGAGAATAACAGCTGGTTTTTTGATACCGAACTGTTGGTCATTGGCGCCAAACGCGGGTTTAAGATTGCCTCTGTGCCCGTCAAATGGGACGACGACCCAACTTCCACCGTCCACGTGGTCAACACCGCCAAAGAAGACATTAAGGGCTTGCTGCGGCTTCGGTTCGGTGGAGTGCCACAGGTCAGCCCCCCAGAACCTCTCATTACAGATTCATAACCCGTCTATTGCCCGCACCCATCAGGTTCTTTTCCGTAACACATAACTGCAAGGAGATTTCCCATGGAACTTGGACTACGGGGTAAACACGTCATCGTCACTGGCGGCGGCACCAACATTGGCCGCGCCATCGTCCACGCATTTGGCACAGAAGGTTCCCGCATTTCCATCGCGGAGTTAGTGCCAGAGCAGGGTGAGAAAGTCGCCGCNNNNAACAACGTGGGTTGGACCGTCGACCGGCTGTTCATGGAGAAACCCCGCAGTGAATGGGAGCGGGAGGTCCAGGTCAACCTCTGGGGAGCCATCAACTGCATCCACGCCGTGCTGCCCGGAATGATCGAACGCGAGTCGGGATCCATCGTCTGCATCAGTTCTGATGCTGGCCGGATGGGCGAGTACCGAGAGGCGGTCTATTCCGCCTGCAAGGCCGGGGTGATTGCCCTGAGCAAGTCGGTAGCCAGGGAAACTGGCCGCCACGGTATACGCCTCAACGTAGTCTGCCCCGGACTGGTGGTGCCGCCAGACGAAGAAGAGATTAGCGGCGAGAGTATGTGGACCGAGATGCGTTCCATATTCACCGAGGAAGTCAAAGAAAAGGTAGAGCGCAACTACCTGTTCCGCCGCATGGGCAAAGCGTCAGAGGTAGCCAACGCCGTAATCTTCCTATCCTCCGACGCCGCCAGTTACATTACCGGACAAACCCTAAGCGTCAGCGGCGGCTACACGATGATGTAGGTGTGGGTTTCACAAGCAGACGCAGAAAAAGAGTCCTTCCCGACAACGTTGGGAAGGACTCTTTTAAATTGCCGTGTTAAGCGGGTTGCGGGTTAGCTGTTGTTGGCAGTAACCAAGTCCCAGGACCGCTTTTCGATCTTGGGCATCAATTCTTGAATCAGACTCTCGTCCAACTCAGAAGCGATGCTGGGGTAGCCGGCGCGCTCAATCATGGTCTTGAGCTTGCCGCCCTTGAACTGGTCCAGGGTCCACTTCAGGGTCTCACCGGAGGTGGTGACGTCCCAATAGATGCGGACATCCTGATTTCGGGGGCCATAATGATAGTGGGGCGCAACCTGGAAGCAGTCAAAAGCCAAAACTTCAACTTCTTGCCCTGCGATATCAGACAGTACGTGGATGGCCATCCCTTCGTCATTAATCTGAGGCAGGTGTCGATACTCTAGTCCGAACCGGATGTTTCCGGCTTCAATCTTATCTCCGTCAACCAACTCGGGCATCATGTGGTGGACGGTGCGGCGCTCTTCCCGTACCATCTCGCGGGCCTTGTCCTCAACCTTGTTCAAAACAGCCTTTTTGACCGGAGTCTTTTCTAGAGAGTCGGCCAGGTCTTCGTAGCCCGACCGGCGCACCATGTCGGTCATATTGTTACGTAGATTGTTAATGGTCCAACCAAGAGGGTTTCCCGACGTGGTCTTGTCCAGGAACAAGCGTATGTTGTGGTTTTCCGGCCCGTAGTGATAATGAGGGGCTTGGTCGAAGCAGTCGAACCGCAGAATCTCGGTGTCGGTGCCGTCAATCACGGAATAAACCTGCACGCACAGGCCTTGGTCGTCCATAATTTCCTTGCGATAGCTCATCGCAATTTCTATTGAACCAGCGTCAAAAGTTGTTCCACCTTTATCCATCTTAGTCCTCCCAAATTTCTCTGTTTGAATTGTCTCGGTGACTGGCTAAACAAATCAACCAATCCAGATGTAATTTGGAGAGATTATAGCATGCAGATTGTTCTTCGCATATCGGTAAGTTACTGTTGGCGCAGACTATTTTTGCCGGAACAATCACCCGGCCTCTTCGTCGTTCTAAAACTTGAATGGCCTATTGATAATTCGAGGGATTGATTGAGCGGCAAGTTGCGATTATCCGCAGCGGTTTTTGTGTTGTCTTAATGGAGTTGGCCATTGGATGCTCAGACACTCAGCCAAACTGAACGCTGGTCTTTTCAGTTTGGGATTCAAACGCCTCGCAGCCAACGCCGACTCTAGCCCCAAACGTGATTGCCACGCCTACGTTGCCGCCAACACCAACTCCGTTTCTCGAAGCACCCATAGCCGCATTTGAGCCCACTTTCGTAACCGGCGCCGCTACGCCCGATCCAACGGCAACAACAACACCGGACGGCTAGTGTACCTACCACTGCAATTCCAAACATGACTCCGTTCCAATTCCCACTCCGGTGCCCACAGCAAAGGCCATCCCAACTGCGTCACCAACTCAAACATCGTTCTCGACCATAGTTCCCACTATCGTTTCGATCCCGCTCCAACACCGACCAGTGCATCGATTGCAACCCGAGCTCCAACTGCTAGTCCCACCGCCGTTGCTGCGGACGTAGTCGTCCAATGCGTGTTCTTTGACGGGCTGGTGAAGACTACTGAAGCAGACGAGTATGTTGAAGTGCTGGATCAAGGTACTGGGGCGGTGGACCTAGAAGGGTGGCAGTTGATTGACCAGTCCGAAGGCACACCCCAGTTGGTGTTTCCCGCTTATTCGCTGCAACCTAAATCGTCCGTGCGGGTTTATACCAACGAGGTGCACCCGGAGTCGGGCGGGTTTTCCTTCCAGCGGAGGACTTCAATCTGGAACAATTCCAGCCCCGACACCGCCGCACTGATCAATCCCAGTGGCGAGACGGTGTCCACCAACGATTACCCACCAGGCTGCTAACAAGCTTTGCCGAGGAACGCACGGCGGGCTTATACTCGCCTGCGGTCATTGCATAACAATGTTGATAGATTAATTGACGCTTTTTGGGAGGCA
>LWDU01035107.1_pt1 | contig 10547 bp, 8 predicted proteins | sample 727161 | NCBI WGS metagenome assembly LWDU01 (sample SAMN04566230, study PRJNA314399) | hydrothermal vent metagenome | isolation source: deep sea hydrothermal plume seawater | place: Mexico: Gulf of California, Guaymas Basin | collected 2004-07-11 | reverse complement strand
TTGTGGATGTGGTCCGTTGAGTGCTTCGATGGCCTTAAGAATGACGCTTTCAAATAGGTTGATTGCCTAAAAATATAGGTTCAGTCGCGCCATAGCACTGACGAGGCATGACTATATCAGGCTGTTTGGTTACAGCAATCAGGAAATTACCGAAGATCGTAAAAATCCCGCAGTAAAACACCGGGGCAGCCGGCAGTTGATAGCGGGCCCGTTGCATCGACCACCCGGTGGCCGTTGACCCAGACACCATGCAGGCCCACCGCGGGGGTGTCCACGCGCGTATTACCGCCTGGCAGATCGCTGACTCGGCGCCTTGGGCCGCGGCCAACTTGATTGCGATCAAACAATATCAGGTCTGCGTAATAACCGGGGAGAAGACGCCCGCGATGTTTGATGCGGCAAATGTCAGCTGGTCGACTAGTGACGGACTGCACCGCTTGCTCAAGGGTCATATCACTGCGGTCGCGCGCCCAGTGTCCGAACAGATGTAGACCAAATCCGGCGTCGCAAAGAAAGGACAGGTGGGCGCCCGCGTCCGATAACGTGATAGCGGCATTCGGGTGGTTGAGCAGAGTCTTGACCCTGTCTTCTTGCGTGTTGAACAGTTTGCAGTCCAACATTGCATCCATCTCGCCATCTAGGGCGAAATCGAGCAGCCAGTCGAAGGGGTCTTGGCCTGCTACAGTAGCGAGGTGACCAATGTTTTGTTGGACCAGCTCCTGGTGGCGGGAATCCGCTACGCTCATGATGGTTAGGTGATCAAACTGGTGGTAGGAAAATCGATTGGGCACACCCTTGGTGTTTGCCTCGGTCTTAATGGCTTGTCGAAAAGAGGGATCGCGAAGAATACGTTCATACGCTGATTGGTCCTTAGCTTCAATGGCGGGTCGCCACGCGAGAAAAGCTTCGAGTGGATAAGGGTGTCGAATCGTAAACTCCATGCCCAGCGGAAAACATCCGACCTGGCCCCACAGTTCTCGACCCCGGCTACGAGCGGTTTCAATCTCGCTGAACTCGCGAAACACTCTTTCGGGATCGTTAGGGTCGACGAACATAGCGGCGATCATGATGGGTCGCCCATTGTTTGCAGCAATTTTTTCAAGAAACGGAATCGTCGTTGTCATGCCTTTTGTTAGCATAAATACTCCCTTACCGGCCTCGCCGAGCGCGCCGGTTAACTGGAGTATTTCGTGTTCATCAGCAAGATGTGAGGGCATCGGAATGCCGTTCTCACCGTTATGTTGCTCGAGGGTCGAGGTAGCAAAGCCGACTGCGCCGGCGGTCATGGCCTCGAGCAGTAGCACCTTCATCTCGGCGACTTCCTTGGGAGTCGCTGCCCGGCTTGATGCTTCTTCACCCAACACCCAGATACGAAGCGATGAGTGGCCGCAGTACGAAGCCACGTTGGGCACCATGCCCTTTTGTTCTAACAGATCCAGATATTGAGGATAGGATTCAAACGCCCAATCAACGCCCGCCCGCAAAGCATCCAGGGACATTCCTTCCACATGGGTCAGGTTTCGCAACGTGAGGTCGCGATGTTCGGGTTTGCATGGTGCAATCGTGAACCCACAGTNGAGGGAGTTGCGAAGGAGTCCCATGTCAATTGCGCGTCATAGTGCGTGTGAAGATCAATAATGCCTGGTGCCAAGGTCATGCCATTGGCATGCACTTCTTTCCGGCTTGAACCCAATGCTTTGCCAATGGAAGTAATACGGTTGTCATCAATTGCGATATCTCCGTGCCGGGCAGGCGCACCCGTCCCATCAATAATCTCGGCGTTTCGAATAATCAAATCGTGCATGAGTCGTGGCTTCAGCGAGGTGGAATGATTAGCCTTTCAGTCGATCACTCACTGTAGTTCGATTGCAAGGCTTGTACAAGAAAAACAACGGTGGTATCAACAGTGTTGATAATATCGAGCTTGGTTCACTAGATCAGAAAGACCGATGAACACCAATCGAATTGAGCGTACCGCAAGGCATTTTCATACTGCGCACCGTGACGGTAAGCAGTATGAGGGTGCGCCCGTTGAATACCGCCCGAAGAATCTTGAGGAGGCCTATGCGGCGCAGGACCGGTTTCTTGAATTGTCCTCGACTGGTTCGCCATCAGTCGCGGGTTACAAAATAGCGGTCACGAGCCAGGTCATCCAACAGCTGGTTGGCTTGGCGCACCCGTGTCTAGGCACAATACGGGGCGCCTCGGTGCATGCGTCGCCCGCCCGTCTGGCCGAGTCCGGGTTTCACCATGTAGCGGTCGAATGCGAAATTGCGTTCACACTAAAAAATGACCTGGTGCCGATTCGCGGTGAACAGGATCGAGAATCAGTAAGGGCACTGATCGAAAGTTGTCATTCGGCATTCGAGCTCATTGAAGATCGGTATGCGGATTATTCAACGATGGATGCGTTATCGCTGATTGCGGATAATTGCTGGTGCGGTGGGGTGGTATTGGGACCGGCGATGACTGATTGGCAAACATTGGCGCTGGATCAGTTGACCGGGACACTTGAAATCAACGGTAAAAAGGTTGGGGAGGGGGTCAGTCGGGACGCTTTGGGACATCCGCTGGAAGGACTTGCCTGGGTCGCGAATACCCTTGCTGAACAGGGTAAGTCGCTCAAGGGCGGTATGGTCGTTATTACCGGCAGCATCATCGCCACTGAATTTTTAAGCAGCGGTGATGCAGCGGTTTTTTCGGTCGATGACCTGGGCCATACCGCGCTCAACCTTTATTAAACTGCCACCATGAAGAATGGTTATTCACTGGGCGTGCTGGTCTTTTTTCTCGGGGTCGCGATGCTCATGATCACGGACGAGAAAATTTGGCATTATGTTACGTTTTTGCTGGCAGTCGTTTTGGTCGTGATTCAGATGGTGAGTGACAAGCGCAAGCAAGAGCGCGAGTGATTGCTCGCTTGCGTTTCAAGCCGGTTCGAGATCGATAGTCAGCGACGTGATCTTACGACACAGATACCGGGGAAATCGCATCCATGAGCCAACGGGCATGGCCGGCCAACGGCCAATCACTATGGGCCTGGCCGATTAATTGAATGCCAGCGGGTAGGCCTCTGATCCCCAGTAACGGCACAGTAATAGCCGGCGCCCCGAGTGCGGAGGTGGCCGCATTAAAAGCGGGGTCTCCGGTCTTGAACGCGTACCCGGGTTCTCCAGAATCTGCCAGGTGATCGAGTGGCGGTGCCGGGCCCACACAGGACAGCGTGATCATTGCGTCCGCCAGCGGCGCGAGGGCGCGCAGGGATTGACGCATTGTCTCTCGCTGTTGCAGGGCGTCACGATAGTCCTGCGGCGTGAGTTGCTCCGCCTTTTCAAGCCAGATACACAAATCCTCGCTGAGCAAACCCGTGTCGCGGTAGTTTCTAAAAGCCCAGCGTAATTCGTAACTGCAGACTATTCGGCAAAGGATAACGCTGGCTTCGATGGCCCGTTCAAATCGTTCAATGGTGTTATCGTCGCGTCGCGTGATGAGGGTAACGCTCTGATCGTTTAACTGGTCAAGCACCTGATGAAAGGCAGATTGGGTCATCTCGTCACACCGGGCCCAGCCCTCGGTTTCCAAAACGATAAGGCGACCGGGTCGTTGGGCGGGGGCTAGGTGCGCCGGCCCAAAGAGCCCGGGGTAACCCGGATCAGCCCCTGCCCGTTGGGCAATCTCGTGTGCAACAGCCCACAGGTCTTCGAGCGACGCTGCGTGCACACCAAGATGCAACTGGCTTAGGCTTAAGCCTTCACCGCCATGCAGCGCCCCCAGGGTGGGCTTGATCGCGAAGTTACCGCAGAAGGCGGCTGGACGAATAATTGAACCGACCACCTGGTTGCCGAGCGCCGCCGGCACCATGCCGGCACCGACAGCGGCTGAGGTGCCACTGGACGAGCCCCCTGGTGTCGCGCTGGAGTCAAAAGGGTTGGTGGTTGGGCCCGGGACCACGAAAGCAAATTCCGTGGTGACTGTTTTCCCCACGATGGGTGCGCCGGCGAGGCGCAGCGCGTTGACCGATGCGGAATCCATATGGGTCTCGCGGCCTTTGAAGATGGGGCTGCCCATTTCGGTTGGCATGTCACGAGTCTGAAGTACATCCTTAATACCAATCGGCATGCCATCAATCGGTGAAAGGGGTTTGCCACGACGATAGCGTTGGGTGGATTCCTCTGCTGCTCGGCGGGCGTTGTCTTCATTCAGCGTGACCCAAGCCTTAACGGTCGGTTCTTTTTGAGCGATGGTGTCCAGGCATCGCTCAAGGTAATCCGTTGGGGTATCGGTTCCGTCGAAGAAAGCCTGGCGCACATCAGAGAAAGTCCGCATACGGTGACGACTGGGGTCATAAATCGGTTGGCCATGAAGGGATTGTTTGGTCATGAATGGGGCCTCCGGCCAGTCAGCGGTGATGAATTAACGACTAGGATACTTTAGCCTAACGTACCTGGAACGATCTGGGATGAGTTTGCGTGGCGATGTGCGCCTCCATTGAGGCGATCGTGATCCAACAGTTAGCGGTAATACCTTATTAAACAAGGTTTCGATGGGTGAACCGGAATCAGTAGTCTCGATTGTTTTTTCGACGGCGCTCGTTTGATCCCTGTAAAGGACGGTAGGCGAGGTCATTGTGATTACTGATCGGTATGGCCAGCGTTTGGTCGAGTGGTTAAGGGGGGGTTGTTCCGATAACACCGGGGCGGAAAGAGTCAATACCGCGCTCGTAAATCAGGAGCAGAGTAGGAACCAGCAGCAACACCAGAAACGTACTGAAGGCGAGACCGAAGGCGATCGATGTGGCCATGGGAATCAGGAACTGTGCCTGTAGCGACGTTTCAAACAACAGCGGAGTTAGGCCCGCGATGGTGGTGAGCGAGGTGAGGAGAACCGCACGCAGACGCTGACAAGCCGCTTCAATCACTGCAGCATCCGCCGTCATACCGGATTCTCGAAGTTGTTTATAGAACATGACGAGAATAATCGAATCGTTTATCACAATACCCGCGAGGCCAAAAAAGCCAAACATCGACAGGATCGTCAGATCGATATTCATGAGTTCGTGTCCCCATAGGCCACCCACGAGGCCAAACGGGATGATCAGCATGACCAGTAGTGGCCAGCCGTAAGATGCAAACACCCACGCGAGAATCAGATAAATCAGTACTAAAGCGAGAATCGCCCCTTGTTTCATGTCGGTTAGGGTCTCTTCTTGGTCGGCCTGACGTCCCTCAAAGGAGAATTGGACTCCGTATTCCCGTTCGAGGTCGGGCAAGGCGCTTTGACGCAGGTTGGCGATAATGCGGTTATCGTTGTTGACTGCGGCATCGACATCTGCTGTGACGGTGACCGCAAGCTTGCCATCGGTATGACGAATCGAGTCGAAACCTCGGCGGGTGGTTAGCGTGACCGCGTTCGTGAGCGGCATGGTTTTCCCACCGGGAAGAATGATGTCGAGTTCCTCAAGACTGGATAGGCGATCACGCCCGGCATCCGGCAGGACGGCCCGGACTTCCAGTTCATCATCGCCATCGGCCAGTACCTGGATCAGATAACCTTCGAACGCTGCCCGAAGCTGTCGACCCAGGTTGTCGGCATTCAATCCCAATGCCTCGCCAGTGGGCGTGAGTCGCAGGATGACTTGTTCTCGACCGTAAGGCATGTTGTCTTCTATGCCTGAGACGCCGCTGATTTCACCAAGCACATTCTTGAGATCGACAGCGGCACTCTTAACCGATGTAAGATTTGTTCCGATAATGCGAACGTCAATGTCACGCCCGGGTGGGCCACCTGCGCGCTCATTAATCGACAGGTTTTCAAGTCCAGGTAATAGGGGAATGCGCGATCGCCACGCATTGATAAATTCGCGATTGCGAACGTCTCGCTCATCAGGTTCTAAAAGCTCTACCAGCACGGAGCCCACGTAATCGCTTTTTCGCCGCTCAAAGTCACCGCTTTCCGCCATGCCGTGGCGCACGACGGCTGTCACGAGCAGGCCACCACCAAACTGTTCGTTCGTGTCCCACAACGCTTGCTCCATCTCCGCCAGGAAATCTCGCACGTCTTTTTTGGGAGTGCCGGAGACGAAGTCGGCGTTGGCGTAAAGAATAGTGGTTTCAGCGGTTGGGAAAAAATTAAAAGCAATCCGACCGCTTACCACCCAGCCAATAGTGATAATCATAATAGAGAAGGCAGCGGCCAACGTGGTCCAGCGGAACCGAACCGCTGTCGTCACGAGTGGTCGAAAAATGCGTTCGCGGAACCGATTGAACTGTGCATCCAGCGTTTTTCTAATACCGCGCGGTTGGTAAGCCTTCATTCTTGTGAAGGTTCCCCTGAGGTGGCCGGGCAGAACCAGAAAGGATTCGACCAGCGAAGCCAGAATAACGCAGATCACAACAACCGGGATTACGCGCAGGATAATGCCGATGACGCCCCCGATTAGGAGCAAGGGCATGAAGGCAGCGATGGTCGTTAACGAAGACGCTACGACTGGCGCCAGCATGCGCTGGGTGCCTTTCTCGACGGCATCGAGCGGCTGCGCTCCATTTTCAAAATGGGTTACTGCGTCTTCACCAACGACAATCGCGTCATCTACGATAATGCCGAGGGTCATGATCAGGCCGAATAGGCTGATCATGTTGATCGACCCCCCGTAGAGGTAAAGCATGCCCAGCGCAGCGAGGAAGGAAGTGGGAATTCCTATAGTGACCCATCCGGCTGCAGGCGCATTTAGGAACAAGAACAGAATAATGATCACCAGTATCAGTCCGGTGGTGCCGTTCTTTAGCAGCAAGTTGATTCGGTCTTGTATGTATTCCCAGCGTTCATCGTAAAGATAAAGACCCACGCCAGGGGGTAGCTGGGGACGGGTTTCGATCACCCAGTTTTCGAGAATTTCAGCTGCTTCGAGACTGTCCGCTTCCTTAGGCTGGCCTCGATAGGTCACATCAATTTCGCTGTCTTGGGGGCGCCGGGTTATCGTCGCGATGTCACCTAGTGTTAACAGGCGACCGTCATCTGTGGCAATGATGGGCAGTGTTTCGAAGCCGAGTTCACCGCGGCGTTGGTCGTTAAACCGGAGTTGTCGAGCCGATTCGCCCCGTCCCACCACGCCGACGGGAATGTCTCGCGAAGCGGCGCTGATGCGCTGGCCGATTTGATCCAGAGACAGACCCAGCTCACGGAGCGTAGCGGCGGGGACCTGTATGGCGATTTCTTCTTTTGGTAGGCCATAGATACGAATACGTGAGATACCCCGATCAATCAACTCGCGTTCAAATCGGCGAACCAGTGCGCGAAGACCCTGGGGATCATCGGGCCCGGTCACGAGCACACTGGCAACCGTCTCGTAGTTGATAATGCGACTGACCTTCGGGGGCTCGGCGGTACTGGGCAGATTGCGCACCAGATTGACGCTCTCTTTTACCTCGTCGACAGCGAGGCCCATATCGGTGCCTTCTTCGAATTCGAGGATAATGACAGCTCGCCCGTCAACCGAATTTGACAATATTTTTTTAACACGGTTGACGTTGCGAAGTTCCTGTTCCAATGGAACCGCTATCAGTGTTTCGATGTCTTCCGCGCTGGCACCACTCCACGGTACGGAAACTGAGACGAAATCGATATCGAAATTGGGAAAGAATTGGGTGTTGAGCTTGGACAATGCCCATACGCCAGAGACCAGCATGATGGTCATCAGAAGGTTGGCAGCCACCGGGTGGCTGGCCAGGGTGGTCAGGAGGCCCCGCTTCACAGTGATCACTTAATTACCGGTGGGTGCGGATGCCACCTTAAGGCCATCGACAGCCCCGGGTAGTTGGTGGCTTAACACCGCGTCACCCTCTTTGATAGCGTCTCCCGTGACAAGGACCCAACTCCCCTGCTCGCCGTTGTCGTACTCACCGACGCGTTGAACGGCCACGCGATCAAGACGGTTGTTGATCACTCGGTAAACCGTGTTGGCACCATAGATCGCGGTGGCGGGTAACGGGATGACCTGGGCTTTGGCGGGGAGTTCGATGGTTAGTGCAATCGTGCGCCCAAGTTCTATCGGTATGGCATGGCCTCGAAAACTGAAAAACGCATCGACCCCCCCTTGCCCTGGTTCAATCTTGCCGGCCAGCCGATCGAGTCTGAGGGAGCGCACTCGACCTTCAATGTTGGCTGTGGCGGCGATGTCAGTACCTGCACTGAGGCCATGCCGGAGAGTTGGCAGGTGACGGTTGGGTATCTGTGCGCGGACTTCGATCAGGCGGGTATCGAACACATCGACCAGTTGATCGCCTGCGCGGACTCGATCACCGGGAGAGACATGGACCGCAGTGACTTTTCCCGGTGCCAATGCCCTCACGGCGGTTCGCTCTAGGTCGTTGCGTACTTGGTCGTGGAGCGCCTTGGCACGTTGCTGTCGGGCACGCAATTGTGCCAGCCTGGGATTGTGGTCGTTAATGGCCCGTTGGCGGTTAGCAATCGCCAGCGTTTGGGCGTGCTGTGCATATTGTGCTTCATCGACGCGAGCCGCTGACCCCGCCTGTGTTCGCGCAAGTTGTTCGGCGCGGGCCAGCGCTTTTTCGCCCAATTGCAGCAAGGTCTTCTCGATTTTCAGTGCTTCAAGATCGGCCGCGTAACGGCGTTTCTCGCTCTCGATTTGCGCCTTGATTTCCAGCAGGTCACCTTCTCGTTGTCGTAGCAAGAGTTGGAGCGACCGATCATCCAGTTGGACCAGAAGATCGCCTGGGACAACGGTAGTTCCTGCGAGTACGGGTACTTGTTGCACATCAGCTGAAATGGCGGTGCGGCGGTGGGATTCGTGTGGTGACTCGATTCGTCCATAAAGGCGCACCGTTGGAGAAAGGGATTGACGCTGTGCACTAACGGTAGTGACGGTCCAGGTCTTTTCAATAGCTTCGATCGGTTGGTCCAGCACTTGGCTCGCTTCAAGCCATAAAAACACGACAAGGCTTCCCCCCAGTAACAGAACAGGCAAAGAGAACTTTAAAAGGCGACGCATAACGTAAGTGGAGTTGGTTAATTCGGCATAACCTCGAGAAGGGGAGGATTTTACACTTAGATCGTAGTCATTGTGTGTCAGGAAAAATTCTGCGGGCCATAATGTTTGGCTAACTGCACGATCAAGTGATTAGGGGCCATCAATCAAATTCCGAGAGCTAGGCTAGTGCTAGTAAGGTTCCGGAAAATAGTGGCACTAACTATCCCAACAGCACAGTGATGTTGATGTGAAGATACCTATGCACCGCGTTTAAAGTTGCTTAACCAAAGGCAACGGTAATTCGTGTATTGTTGTGAACCGCGCTGCCTCGCGCGGTAGTTTCAGAAGTGAGTTATTGGAATCGCGCGCAATCTGTCTGTACATTGAAGCACGATGAAAGACAAAACTTATAGGATCTCGAGTAACGTGAACCATGTGTGGACGCTTTGATCGTCACCGCGAATTAGCCCATTTCATTACGGCAATGGGCGGGGTTGACTGCTCTGGTGATGCCGCGTTGCCATCCAATTACAACGTTGCCCCATCGCAATCGGCTTGGGTCGTTCACGGGGCAAGTGGAGGCACAGCGGTGTCTGCCATGTCGTGGGGGTTTGTCCCTGAGTGGGCAAGTGAAACCAGATTTACGCGTCCGATCAATGCCCGATCCGAAACCGCTCACGAGAAGCCTATGTTTCGCACGGCGTTTTCGAAACAACGTTGTTTGGTTCTGTGTGATGGTTACTATGAATGGCAGCGTTTGCCTAAGGGCCACAAGCAGCCACATTATTTTTGCCTGCCGTTGGGCGCGCCAATGATTCTGGCTGGACTGTATTCAAGTAACGATCGCTTGACGGGTAATGTTTTACAAACGTTCTGTGTGTTGACGGTATCGGCAAGCTCGGCAGTGAATAGGGTTCATCATCGGATGCCGGTCATTCTGGACCAAGGGGGTCAATCAGCGTGGCTTGACCCAGCGCGACGAGAGGAAGTGGCATTACGCTCGTGGTTGCGTCCGTGGGAAGGGGAGATCGAGGTTTCCCCTGTGAGCACGTTTGTTAACAGTCCGGTCAACAACTCTGCGCAATGTATCCAACCGTTGCAGGCAGATAGCGCCCCAGTATGACAGCGCAAAAAACAGTGGCGGTTATCGGTGGTAGCGGCCGATCTCTGCCCCGATTGGTTAATGCCGGACACCGAGTCACTGCGCTGGCCAGAAGCTCGATCGCTGAATCCGGGCTGAGACAAATCGCGGGTGTGCGAGTGGTCAGGGTCAAACTTGAAAGTGATGAAGCCTTATCCGTGTGTCTTGCAGGGCAAAGGGTTGTAATAAACCTGGTTGGCATATTGCACGAGAGCCGAGAGATTGATTTTGACGCAGTTCATGTTGCATTCCCTCGCCGTTTGGTGCATTTGTGTCAAGCAGCCGGCGTCACGCAATATCTGCACATGAGTGCATTAAATGCCGATGCTGCCAAAGGGCCTAGTCGTTACCTTAAGAGCCGCGGTGAAGGTGAGGACGCAGTTCACCACGCCTGTGGTGGGGTCACGGTAACGAGTTTTC
>LWDU01031793.1_pt1 | contig 10547 bp, 12 predicted proteins | sample 727161 | NCBI WGS metagenome assembly LWDU01 (sample SAMN04566230, study PRJNA314399) | hydrothermal vent metagenome | isolation source: deep sea hydrothermal plume seawater | place: Mexico: Gulf of California, Guaymas Basin | collected 2004-07-11 | reverse complement strand
GGCGACTCTGTGAATTCTGCTGCAATCGCCGATCTCGCGTCATCATCACCATGAAACAAGACGACATGCCTGGGCTCGCACGCACGCACGAAGGAGACGAGATCAGAATGACCTGCATGATTGGATAATTGGAATTGTGTGACTTCGAGATCTATTGTTGTCTCGTTACCAAATATCCTCAAACTACCTTTCTCCAACAATCGGTGCCCCCCCGAACCCTCTGCTTGGTAACCAGTCAGGAGAATTGCGTTGGCGGAATCATGACGAAGTCGATTTAGATACCATATAGCTGGCCCGCCATCAAGCATCCCACTGGTTGTTACGATGACGTCGGCATCCAGGGCTTTCTTCCGATCGGACTTGCTTGACACTATGCGTGCCCAATTCCATACTTCTCTGAGATGTTTTGGTTCATCGATGTGCTCAGGATGAGATAGCCAATGACGAGTGAGTCGTGTGCCCATCCCATCAAAATGAACGTTAAGATGAGGTGCTGCGCGATGTAGGATTCGAAGGATGTCCTGACATCTACCGGATGCGAAGGCGGGCACCAGCACCACCCCCCCTCTACTCACAACTTCCTTCACTCTACTGACGAAACGCGCCTCTTCAGTTGCCCGAACGGGGTGTTCTCTCCCTCCATAAGTAGCTTCTAGACAGAGAATATCACAATTGATTGGTTCCGCTCCTCGAACGTTGGGGCCATCTCTGATGTCGATGTCTCCACTCCACAACAACCGCAATTCAGGGGTCTCGATCTCGATCATGATGGCTCCAGGTATGTGCCCAGCCCGATGGAATCTGCATTTCCACTCACCAATCTCGAACCATTCCCCCACATCATGAGTCTGCCAAGCATTGAGGGCAGCATCGAGATCCCTCTTATCCCAAGGTAATGGATAGCCTTCAATGCTGGAAACTTTGTAAGTGTCTCTCCACATAATTTCTGACACAGCAGCTGTGAGTGTCGTTCCATGAAGTGTAGCCCCATGTTGACCAACCAACCATGGTGCCATGCCAATATGATCAATATGTGAATGGGTAATGATAGTGTGTTCGATTGGGGGGCATTCCTTCGGGTATCGTGGCGGTCTGGTCGGTGCGAGTCCATAATCGATGAGTACTCGAGTTCCGGTCCGATCCTCAAGCAGGCATCCGACATTACCCACCTCATCTCCACCTCCGAGAAAATGTAGTCGAATTCCAGACTTGACCCGTTCTTCTGGATATCCTGATGTCCTGCCTGGTGTGTACAGTACCATGACCGTGCGAAGTGAGTGATGCTCATCATTCAACCGGCGGTCCGAGTAGGGGAACCCCTGAATTTCTTCTGGAGATGTATACCGATTCAAACAACTCGAATGGAAGCGGGGGTATGGCTATTGTCCGTCAGCGATATACTTCAAATGACTATCGAAGATTGAGTTAAAAACAATGATTCTATCGATATCTTTGACCCTCATCACTTCTCTAATGGAAAACAAGGGGATGGGGTATTAATTTGAGAACAATAACCCCCTCCGAATCACCATGGCCCGCCGAACCGACGAGACTCTTCAGCTCGATGAGGGGAGGTGTTTCGGTTGTGCGGCATGTGTCGCTCTCTGTCCGATCGACGTCTTGGATCTTGAAGGACTCTTGATTAATATCAATGAACCAGAATGTACTCATTGCGAACTCTGCATTCCGGCTTGCCCCGTCAACGCATTATTCTTTTCTTCACCCCACCAAAATGAGTTGGTTGCTTGACTCCAACTATTGCAATTCTTGGCTCTGACCTTCAAACACTCGCCTGCGCCCACACGATTCTCGACGAATTGCCGACCACATTGATTCATATTATCGTGAAGGAAGCAGAATTTGGTTTGATGAGTGAGGGCCCTGGTTTACTCGAGAGAGATTCTTGGCCGATTCTACCAGAATCTTGGTTAAGCGATTTTCAATTTCAACAACCTGGAGAGACATCAACAGCGATTCGAAGATCATGGTTAGAGAAAGCATGTGCAATTCACCTCACCTCTCGGGGTGTGATTTTTCACCTTCTGAGTGACTGCAGTATAACCACAAAAGACTACCTCATCACTATTCAAGTGAAAGGAGGGGGGCATTCCAATCAGCAGTCAATATTGGTAGACGGAGTCCTCGATCTACGAGTTGAGGGAATGAAACATGATCTATGGGAGGGGGGAATTCGTCTAGGTGAGTTGAAGGGTGTGGGAATCGAAGGCGTTCGCCCCGATTTCCTCATTGAGACTTGGTGGAAAGGTGAAGAACCAACAGGGGTCAATTGGCTGCAACGAATGCAGTGGCGAGGAAAAGACCCGAGACGGTCAATGAGTGATGATATTCACAACGGTGTAGCCATCGCCAGATCCTTCCTTGAGCATAATGATGCCGCTGAAACACTTAGACGAGGAGTGAAGCACGCAACATCATGACAAGTACCGCAGGCCCGACCCTGCGCTATGTCCAGAACACATCTGATGGGAGTAGGCATGCCATTCTCATCGACCCTGCCGATCAGACGCCCGAAATGGCTGCCAAACGCTGTGTAGCAGCGGTCTCCGCAGGTTCCAAGATGGTCTTGGTTGGTGGTTCTACAGGTACAGATATGGAGAATGTCCACAACACCGTGGTGGCGATTCGAGAGGCATTGGAACTTGTCAGGTGGGCATCCACACAGGATTCAGGATCATATGAAGACAGTTGGACGGCACCCATCGTGCTATTTCCAGCAGGAGCTGCCGCACTTTCCTCAGCCGCCGACGGAATCACCTTCATGATGCTGATGAACAGCACTTCAACCCGATTCCTGATCGATGAACAATTCGAGGGTGCACCATTCATACGACAAGCTGGCGTTGAAACCCTACCGATGGGATACATCGTCTGCGCACCTGGAGGTAGGGTGGGAAAAGTGGGTGAAGCAACACTGATTGAGAAGGGTGATGAAGATAGAGTGAGTGCTTACGCGATGACAGCACAAGCTTATGGTTTCCAACTCCTCTATCTTGAAGCGGGCAGCGGCGCAGCAACGCCTGTCGATGCGGGCCTTATCGCAGCAGCCCGCGAGGCCTGCAACCTCACTCTGATCGTTGGAGGAGGCATTCGTGATGGTGCAGCGGCGAAGCGAGCGGCTGCTGCGGGTGCAGATTGGGTGATCACCGGGAATCTGACCGAATCATTCGATGATGCCGATGAATTGCAAGAGGTACTGAAAGACTTCATCGATGAGATGAATTCTTGAAGATCAAGCAGCGTCTCTATTCTGCAACTCCTCAACGAGGGCCACCAACTGGTCGATCTTTCCTTCCATATCCAAGATCAGCAGCATATATTCCTCTTCTCGTTGAATCGAGCGCACATTCTCTCTCTGTAATTCGTCGAGACGCCCACCACCTACAAGCTCCTCAAGGTCACTCCTACGGACCCTCTCATTCTCCAACATAGTCTCTAATTGCGCTCTTCGTGCCTCCGCCACTCGAAATCGTTCCCGCAATTCTGCAACATCCCCTCTTCCAACACCACGTGCACGCAATTCACCCAGTTCAGAATCCAAGGCGCGTGCACGTTGTCTGGACATCGCCAACGATCTTTCCATCTCACCCAATTCTGTCCACATCGTCATTACCTCGGTAATCAAGCGTTCTTGTGAGAATGTGGTGAGCTGTTCGGTGAGCTGTTCAGGACTCATAGGGGCCATATCCTCAACCCCATCAGGGTCGGCATTCCGAACACTCACACCAATCACACAGCATCACCGACAGTCCATTCTTGAACCTTGAGGAAAGGCCGGTGCCAAGTAACATGGTATTGGCTGGGAGAGAAGGAATCGGGATACCGAAACCCCCTCGTCGCGTTTATATCGAGACCTCCGGTGGGCCGCGCCATGAAGGCTTATCGCGCATCGGGAACATTCCGCAATGGCAGGACCGTTCAAGAGTACACTCTCGACGTCGTCGCCGCAGACGAGGATGAAGCTAGGCACTACGTATTATCCTACTTCGGCAGCCGCCACCGCACACCTCGCCGATTCGTCATCATCAATTCACTCGAGGAAATCAAACCTTCAGACTCGAGTGAACCTCGAGTCATCGCCCACTTCCGAGAACAGTGAAGCGCATCGCGGCGTTCAAGGCCATTCACCCGACCCGACCAATAGGGGGGGGGCTTGTGCACAGATTCAATCAGACCCCGAATCTACTTCTCGTAGGCGGACCGAAGACAGGCACCACCTCATTGATGCATTGGCTACGAGCCCACGATTCGATATTCCATCCTTGGCCGAATGAGAGCCATTTTCTGATGGCAGGGGCGGCGGAATTTCCGACTTCCCCCCTTCATCCCAGAGGCTCTGCCATAATCGCCCCCCAACCGGATTACCACAAATACACCGATGAACCCTGGATCATCGACAAATCAGCATTCCACGTTTATTCAGACCGAGCCCTGTCTGCAGTGCGTGACCAGATGCCCACAGCTCGAGTCATCATCACCCTGCGCGACCCTGTGGCCTTGATGCTGAGCATGCATCAAGAGCATTCGAAGCGATTGGTCGAATACAACACTAACCAGACAGATATGTTCGACCTCGCTGCATCGCGAGGCTTCAAAGCAGACATCGAAGACCCCCTCACTTGGAGTTTCCTAGGATTCCCTCGGCTGAAGGATCCTACATTACGCTGGGTCGAAGCATTGGGCAATAATGTCCGAGTGATTCCCCTCTCTTCGATCAAGAACGACCCTCTCGCAACGATGAATGACGTCCTAGAATGGCTCGACCTCGACGAATTACCCCCCGGCACTGAATTCCCTCGCCACAACGAAGGAGGCGACATGAACCCCGCCGGTTGGGCGCGATTCTTACGGCAACCACCTGATTTCCTCATCAGCGCAGCCAAAATCCTCCTCCCCTCACATCGACTGCGCCGCGCAATCTTCGACCCTCTGCGCAGCCCTGGATTCAAAGCCAAAGCAGCAGCGCGTGAACCGATAAGCGAGCAACAGCAAGCCATTCTAGAAGCCGCATTCTCAGAAGAAGTCGAGTTCCTAGCAGACCTCGAAGCCCACATCGATCCAGCGCTCATCATCTCTCACTGAAACGCCGAAACCCCCCAAGCCACGGAATGGATGTGGTGAACGACACGGGTGCGTAACGGTGAAAGCAGAAGGCAAGGAGCAAATCATGTGTTGAAGAAGGCAGCCATGCGTCAGTACTGGCGCATCCAGCAGAGCCAGACCCTCATCTCGATGGGCTTCTGGTGCACCACCTTGACTCTCCTCCTCTGGCCACTTGTCAGCTGGAGATTCAAAGCGATGGAACCTCTCATGGGCATTCAACCAACCTACTTAGGATTGGCGGGAATCGGACTCGGTGTCCTCGCCATCGTGCTCTCGATAGGCTGGGTCTACGACGTTACCTTCGGCCTCTGGCGCGAACACCTAACCATCGTACAGGAACGCAACCCATTCACCACTTACAAACTGAATGCACCCTTCGGGATGATTCTCTCTCAAACAAACACTATTCTGAGGAAGATGTCTGAAGACGACGAAGAAATCCAACGGCACTGCGACTTCGTCGACCGCTGGTTGGAGTGGAATTCACAACAAGAGATTTGGGCGCGCTCGATGTCGTCATGGAAGAACATCATTGGTGAGGAGGATCCGTTTCTGGTACATCTCCCCCCGGAAGCGCGCGCAGCCCTCGAAGCTGCGGCTGATGAGATGCAAGACTTCTGATCGAGCCTTGGGGGGTTGAATTCGTGGACTTGGAAGTGATTGTGGATATCGCCATTGATGCGGGGCGAGCAATCATGGAGGTCTACGAGCGCGCCGGAGACTTCGAAATAACCCACAAAGGCGACGACTCACCTCTGACAGAAGCTGATTTGGCAGCCCATGACGTAATCCGATAGTCTCCGAAGAAGGACGGGTCGGAGACCCGCGGCTCAGCGATAAATGCTGGCTTGTCGACCCCCTCGATGGAACGAAGGAATTCATCAAGCGGAATGGTATGTTCACCGTCAATATCGCCTTGATGCGTCGCCACGGTGAACGCTGGAACCCTCTGTTCGGCGTCGTTCATGCTCCTGTGAGTGACACCACGTGGTTTGGAGGGGCGATTCACGCTTCAGAGCGCCGCGGCCCCGAGGGGGCAGGTCAGATGCTGGTCAAACCGACACAGGTGGGCGGCTCTGTGCGGCTTGTGGCAAGCGGCTCCCACCGAGGTGAGAAGGACGAGTCTTTTGCTTCGACACTCGGTGATTACGAACTTGTTCGAATGGGCTCCTCCCTCAAGGCCTGCATCGTCGCAGAGGGCTCAGCAGATCTCTATCCGAGATTCGGCCCGACATCGTGTTGGGATATCGCCGCTGCTCATGCAGTTGTTTCCGGCGCTGGTGGAATCGTTGTCGGACCAGATGGGGAAACACTGGATTATGATTTAGTCGAGAATATTCTCAATCCATTTTTCCTCGTCGCGGCCGATGAACGCTGGACTGCGGATTGGGTCGCTCATCAGGAGTGAATGCGCCAGTGATCCACATTGAAGCCGGTCAGATCCTCGAGGAGATTGAGATCAGCATTCACCTCCTCCACTAGAAGGCCCCTTTGAGCATCACCGATCTCTCGTTTTGCCGGCGCTTCTCTGGACAGCACAGGCATCTTGTAGACATTGACCCCACGACCTTGTAGCCGCATCACGATCGGTCTTTTGATAAATCCTGGTAACAGGCTTGAAGTGAAGCGAAAAATCCTGCCGAAGATAGTGATGGAGCGCCTGTCTGCAGCCACATTGGCGTTGTGTACCGAGTCGAGATCGAAAGTGTGTGCAGCCAGCTTTAGGTGAGAACAGACTTCGGCGAGAACCAACTCAGGTTCACGGCGCATTCGATTCGCTTCAATCAACAAGAACGAGTCGCGCTCGAAATACTCCAACCAGCGCGAAATGGCGGCGCCATAGAGTGTGTCGCACTGGAGCCGTGGATCTGACCACGCTTGAGCAAAATCAGACCAATCACTTCCATTCTCAACATCCTCACCAGTATCGAGAATCATATTCCAATGTGAGATGGTTCGACTGACCGGCTCGCGCAGACAGATGACGAAGCGCGCGGTCGGCCAATTTTCCGCAACACGGTGGGGTGCGAGTGGACAAGCGAGCGCGTGAACAGAACAATCGATTCGAACTCCATCAGTGGCGAAGCAGGTCGAATATGCAGACCAATCAGGCTTCGAATCATCCCGTGGAAAGGTTCCTTTGTGCGTCGCCACCATGTTCGGCTCCTTCGGCTCCGAGACACAGATTCCTGGATGCTGCGTCAGTGCCTCAGCCAACCAGGTGGTGCCTGATTTGGGGGCTCCGAGAAGAAACGCATCAACGCGAGGAACCATCGACAGCCCAACCTCCATGACTCCGGCTCAAGACCTTCCGATATAGGAATTCACGCTCTTTGAGAGACCTCAGGCAGCCGTCGCAATGAAATACAGGCCATAATTCGCCCGCTCCTAGAGGGATGAAAGATGGTTAACAAGGTAGTTTGGTTCACGGGCCTCTCCGGCGCAGGGAAGACGACCATTGCAATGGCTGCAGCTGAGCGTTTTGGTTGCGAGGTATTGGATGGGGACACCATCAGGGACTTCTTCTCCAACCACGATTTCAGCCGCGAGGGAAGGGAGCGACACTTGCTTGGCATCGCCAAGATGGCTAGGATGATATCCAAACACACACACGTTATCTGCTCTTTCATCACACCTTACGAAGACGTGCGCGAGAAGATTCTCGACAGCCTCCCAGACAATGCGATCATGGTCCACATCTCCACATCGCTGGAAGTCTGCGAGGACAGAGATGTGAAGGGCTTGTACGCGAAGGCTCGTTCCGGCGAAATCACCAACTTCACTGGCGTCAACGACCCATTCGACGAGCCGAAGTGCGCCCACATAACATTGGATTCCAGTGGTGTTGTGGGTAATTCCATTGACGACATGGTCGACCAGCTCGCACATCTCTTCGAGAAACCCAAGGCAGTCCTTCTGCCAGGCCGATGGCAGCCACTTCACGTGGGGCACGAGTGGTTGATCCAAAGAGAATTGGACCAGGGCAAGAGGGTCGTCGTCGGTATCCGAGACACACCAGTATCAGACTCAGACCCCTTCTCGACCGACACTCGGAAGAGGATGATTGAGTACAGATATGCCGGTGAGGAGGTGGAGGCATGGGTCATGCCTGACATCGAAGCAATCTCCTACGGTCGCAAGGTCGGCTACGAGCTCCGTGAGGCAGACGACATCCCCCCTGAGGTCTTCGCGGTATCAGCCACAGGCGTGCGTGGTGGCGATCGCGCGAATGTCTCCAAGAGAGTGATGGAATTCATGATTGACGAAGGCATATGGGACGGCGAGTAATCCGATACTCATTGATCCTCCACCTTACTCACACCTCGAGGTTTAACCTGCGACGGCTTCATTGCACCCGCACATCGCGCTATCCTCGATGGGCACCTCTGAGCGTAGGGCTGGCGGCGCACAAAAACCCACATCCGACCGAGCCGAGTTGCAACGTCTCGCGCAACTCGTCGAACTGAACCGCGAGCGTCTGCAGACCATCGAGCAGCAGGTCATCAGATTGGATGAGGTCAGACAGGAGCAGGCGAGGGCGCTTCTCGCCCTCGAATCCATCCCGGAGGGGGGAGCGAGCAATGTGATGATTCCTCTGGGCGGCGGCGTCCAGATCATCGCAGATGTTCCCAGTGAGTCCGGTGCAGTGATAGACATAGGCAGTGGTGTTCAAGCCGAACGAACGCGAGAAGAAGCGTTGGAGATGCTGACCCATCGGAACGAGGAACTCATTGGGCTGATGGACACACTGAAAGCCGAATTCGATGAGACCGAGAAACTCGTCATCGAACTCGCGAATCAATTCAACGACGGGGCCCAAGCATTCCAGGATGATGCCCCCGAAACCGCCGCACCGAGCCCTAAAACCCCCCCCACAGAGCAAGAGCCGATAGAGCAGAAGACCCGCCGCAGACGTCGCAAGCGCGGAACCGATCTGACATTGGATGATTGAGGTGGAATAATGGGTTTGTTCGATCGCTTCAAGAAACGTGCTGAGAAAGCGGTCGATGAAGAAGAATTCACAGTCGAGGAAGATTCTATCGAAGCCGAGGAAGCGTTGATTCAACGCCGTCAATTGATGGAGGCGATGGAGCGCGCGAAGGACGCACCCCCTCCTCCACCACCCCCCGGCTTCGAGATATTCAAAGAAGAAGTAGAGGAACAATGGGATGATTTCGTCGAGGAATTACCTGATGACCCGTTCAGTCAACCCGTTGACAAGAAATCCCGGAAGAAGGCTGTTCGGGCCGCATCCGTGGTAGCGGCGAAAACTTCGGATGAGCCCGAGGAAAAACCACCACACGACCGAATGAGAAGCACCACTGGGCGCACACTCGTGGCCACCGACAAAGCCTCGATCAAAGTGGATCTGGGTGAATCAGAAGTAAAGCGGGGCGGCCGCATCATCGCATCCAGCAAGGTTCTCGATGAGATTCTAGAGGAGTTGGAAACGGATCTTCTGATGGCCGATATGGGTCACACCGCTGTCGAAGAGGTGATGACTGCGCTACGCGGCTCGCTGATTGGAGCCCGCATCGGTCGCAAGGCCGAATTGGCCGATGTCATCGATGAGGCTTTGCGAAAAGCACTACTCGATCTGTTGGAGTCAGGTTACTGGGATTTCGATAAGACCGTGAAGTCATTCGCAGCCGAAGCAACTCCAGTCTCAATCATGATGGTCGGGGTCAATGGCACTGGTAAAACAACGACCACAGCGAAGATCGCACATCGTCTGCAGCAGAATGGCTACTCGGTGGTGCTAGCCGCCGCCGACACCTTCCGCGCAGGCGCAATCGAACAGTTGGCGAACCATGCAGACAGACTCTCGGTACGCTGCATCCGTAGTCAGCGCGGCGGTGATGCAGCGGCGATTGCACGCGATGCTTGTGAGAGCGCAGCGGCGAGGGGAGAGGATATCGTGATCATCGACACCGCGGGCCGAATGCAGAACAAGATCAATCTGATGGAGGAACTGCGCAAGGTGCACAGAGTCACGCGCCCACATCTGGTGCTCTTCGTCGCCGATGCCTTGGCTGGTAATGATGCGGTGATTCAGGCGAAGGAGTTCCAGAGGATGCTCAATTTCGATGGAGCCGTGCTCTGCAAACTCGATACCGATGCCAAAGGTGGTGCTGCATTGTCCATTTCGCACGCTACCGGCCGACCCATAGTGCTGGCTGGAGTCGGCCAAGGTTACGACGACCTTCGCGATTTCGACCCGCAATGGCTCTTGGACTCGATTCTGGGCGACGACTGAGTGAGTCGACCGCGTCGTTCATCAACAACTGCTCGTGTGTCGCGACGAGCATGACAACAGAGGAGTCGAACACGGCCTTGGTGGTGGTTGGCAACCCAATCATCGAAGGACACCTCAAACGAGTCTTGCACAAGCGTGGATGGAGCATCGATGTATGCGGTGACGGTGA
>LWDU01040927.1_pt1 | contig 10549 bp, 7 predicted proteins | sample 727161 | NCBI WGS metagenome assembly LWDU01 (sample SAMN04566230, study PRJNA314399) | hydrothermal vent metagenome | isolation source: deep sea hydrothermal plume seawater | place: Mexico: Gulf of California, Guaymas Basin | collected 2004-07-11 | reverse complement strand
GCTATTGCTAATAAAAAACTGTTTGTTTACGAAGACCCTCGTATTGACCAGGTAGACGAAATGTTGCCACAGGCTCAGTGTGGTGCTTGTGGGGTTCCTGGTTGCCGACCTTTTGCCGAGGCCGTGGTCAATCGCGTCAAACCACCCTCTGCCTGTACCGTTAACACCCCTGAAGGTAATCAAGACATTGCTAGCTTTATGGGTATCGATATGGGTGAAACTGAAAAAGTAGTGGCCAGACTTGCCTGTGCGGGCGGCACCCATGTAGCTTATACCCGTGCAAAATATCAGGGTTTGCAATCCTGTCAGGCTGCTGCCGCTGTTTCTGGCGGGGGTAAAGGCTGTAACTGGGGCTGTCTTGGACTGGCCGATTGTGCGGATGTCTGTGATTTTGATGCTATTTTCATGGATGAATATGGCCTCCCTATTGTCATTGAAGATAAATGCACGGCTTGTAATGATTGCATCGTCATTTGTCCTAAGGATTTATTTTCTTTGCAACCGGTAAGCCATAAGTTGTTTGTCGCCTGTAAAAGTCTGGATGAAGGTGACATTGCAGAAGCTGAATGCGAAGTCGCTTGCACAGCCTGTGAGAAATGCGTAGTAGATGCACCGGAAGGCTTAATAGAAATCAAGAATAATCTTGCTGTCATCGATTTCAAAAAATATGATGAAATCACGGTGGATCGCCTACCGATTGAACGATGCCCTACGGGTGCTATCGTCTGGATAGACAGTCAATTGGGAACAACACGGTCCAGCGTAGGTAAAGCTGCAAGACAATCGACCCGGACTGAATCACTCCCTCAGGCTTAAATTTGAATATAGGTTTAAATAATGTTTGTTTTATATGCAAGTCAGACTGAGCCAACAACAAAATCCCGCATTTGCAGTGATACCAAGGTTCGCTATTCGTTCTACCCAAGCAAGATAAATATGCCATCAAGGTTGATTTGATAGATAATTAAAGCACTCGTTCACAAGGTTTCCCGGTGAACTCATGTAAGCCACCCCCTGAAAAAAACATAGGTCAATAATGGCTCTTTTTGCTAAGAAAAAACAAAATAAAATCGTTAAATACCCGGGTAGCCGACAATTAATGAACGGTCATATGGCTGTCATTAGCTGTGAAAAAGTAGCCAGTGATGCCGCAGCAAGCCATCAGTCCCTTTCAGATTCAGAAATGGGCGCTTTATGGAACCTGGAAAAAAACGCCGGCCATCTGAATATCTCAAATCGCCCGCTGATATCGGTCATGACTGAAGATAACGCTTCAGCGGCAACAGCAACAGCCGGACTCTCTTTATCCGGTTTACGTGCCAGTCTGTTTAGCTCTTCTGCACAAAGCATTGCCTCCATGCAGGAATCTTTGTTTGCCTCGGTAGGGAAAAGATTACCTTATTTATTGAACCTTAGCTGTAAGTCCATCACTAAAGCGACCTCCAATATTCATTGTAGTCATGATGATTACCACAGTTTAAATAACACAGGCTTTATTCAATTATTTGCCCGTAACAATCAAAGTGCTGCCGACCTGAACATTATCGGTAGAAAAATAGCCGAATTGAGTTTAAATCCTGTAGCGATTGCTCAGGATGGTTTTTTGACCTCACAATTGATGGAACCCCTCAACCTCCCTGAAGAAGAATTAATTGCTGAATATGCGGGGCTGGCGACTGACATTATTGACACTCCGACACCGGCGCAAACCCTTTTATTTGGTAAAACGCGCCGTCGTGTGCCTGAAACCTGGACGGTCGACCAGCCTGTCCAGTCTGGGGGGGCACAAACCTCGAACAGTTATATGCAAACCGTGGCGGCACAACGTCCTTTTTTCTTTGATCATGTCACTGAAATTACCGATCAATGCCTGAATGAATGGTTTGAACTTACCGGTCGCCGCTATCACCGCATTAATCAATACCGCTGCCAGGATGCTGACTATCTGATTTTTGCGCAGGGTAGCGTTTTAAGCACTGCAGAAGCGACTGCGGATACCCTTCGTGACCAACACCAGCTTAAAGTCGGCGTGGTTGACATGACTGTCTTCAGACCCTTCCCAGGGGATTTAATCAGTCACCTTTGCAAGGGACTGAAAGGCGTTCTGGTACTGGAAAGAACGGATCAACTGCGTAACTGCATGAGTAAAGCAATTGAAAATGGCCAGAGCAAAGGCCTGGCATTTCCTGACTATGCCAGCTATAAGCAGACGAGCGATATGCCTACGCTCTATAGCGGTTGTTTTGGTCTGGGAGGGCAGATTATTCAACCTGCAGATATTATTGCAGCAGTTAAAAATATGTTACCCAAAGGCAAACAACAAAAAGTGTTCTACTTGGGTATTCGTTTTGTGGATGACAACCCTTTATCACCCCAACAAGAAATACATCAGCAAGCGGTGGTGGATGCCTATCCAGAGATTAAACAATTATCCTTGCCAGCCACGGCAGACCCAGCACCATCCATTCACTGGCGGGCTGGAACAGTACACATGCCGGTAACGACCTCGCACAAACGCTGTTTAAACAGTTTGATTTTGATATCAAGGCAACCCCGGAGCACGATGCTGAAAAGAAAGGGCACCCTACCCGTTTTTACATCTCCGCAAATTCTGGACCGCTGGCTTTCGACAGTCCAAGCCAATCCGTTAATACGGTGCTTGCTATCGACCCCAATGTATTTTCTTATTGCAACCCATTAGACGGTTTGCAGGAGGAAGGGACTTTTATTATCCAGAGCACCTTCGCGGACGCCCAAAAAGTCTGGCAACAATTTCCTGCCTCCGCACAACAAACCCTTATTAACAAAAAGATTAAGGTTTTTTTCATTGACGCCTTATCGATTGCCGCTGATGAATTTAAAGCACAGCCTGATGCAGCATTACCCTTGCAGTTTGACTTGCAAAACAGCGTCTTTAAATCCGCTTTCTTTAAAGCATCACAATTTGCCACGCTGGTCGGTAAAACAGAAGAGGAAATCCGCTCGGTCATTGATAACCGTCAGCACCTTGTATCACGCAGTTTTAATGAAGTGACTGAAATCGTGGTGTCACAAATGGCCGTTGGCAACGCCTCTTCGGCTCAGACCACACCCAGCAGTGACGTTCCTGTATTGTTGCAACAAAAACCGGCGAATGACCATGCCATTGCGGATATTCATCGCTTCTGGAATCAGACTGGTAATCTATACAGTACCAGCAATCCCTCAAATACGCTGGCAGACCCCTTTCTGGCTACCGGGATAATTCCCGCATCCACCGGTATTTTTTCTGACATGTCGGCCAACCGGTCTCAACACCCTCAATGGCTCTCGGAGAATTGTACTGCGTGTGGAAACTGCTATAGTGTCTGCCCTGACAGTGCGATTCCAGGCTTGATTAATACCGTGAATGAAGTCTTTGAAACCAATATCAAACGTATTGAAAAATCAGGCCATAGCGTTAAGCACTTACGTCGTGCCGTTCGCACGGTTGAGAAAAAATTTCACGCGTTAACGGCAGATAAATCAGTTGGCACCGTATTAGACCCTATTTTTGCCAAAGCAATCGGCGATACAATTAAGGAATACGCAGAACCGGAAAGACAAGAAGTCGCTCAGGAGTTTGAATGGTTCAAAGATGTCAGTCAGTCATTCAAATTTGCACTTACTGAACCTTATCATGATGATATGAACAGCCGTATGCCCAGAAATGGCGGTCTGTTTTCGATCACGATTAACCCGAACAGCTGTACCGGTTGTATGGAATGTGTCACGGTGTGCGAAACTGAAGCACTGGCCGTGGTGGCACAAACCGAGGAATCCCTCTTGGCCTTACGTGAGCGCTGGGATTACTGGATAGACTTGCCGACCTCTAATAAAAAATTCAGCCGTATTGATAATCTACAAGCCAAGCAAGGTGTGCTTGACACCCTGTTATTAGATAAGAAAAACCATAATTCTTACTTTAGCAGCTCTAACACCGCGTCGGGGAGTGGTGAAAAAACCGCGATCCACCTGTTTACCAGCACTGTCACGGCATTAATGCAGCCGCGTATCGAGCACCATGTTAAACATATTAACCAACTAATTGTTGATATGGAAAAACACATCCGCTTACAGTTGGTTGAGTCGCTTGATATTAGCGATATTGATGCCTTGGAAACGGCAATTGATGAAAACCAGAATGTAGATCTGACCTTATCACGGTTAACCGGTGCACTAGATAAAGACAAGGCAACTCAGCCTATTGACCCTAGCTGGTTAAAATGGGCATTACAAGTGGTCGCCAAACTCAAGCATTTAAAATGGAGTTATACACAAGGTTTATCGGGAGAAGGACGCGCCAGTTTAGGCATCAGCCAGGCAGCCAATCATGCAGCATGGAGTGAATCCTTCCCATACAACCCCTACCCCTTTCCTTGGGCCAGCCACTTATCACAGGATGCACCGGCTTTAGCGCTGGGACTTTTTGAAGGGCATATGGTAAAAATGGCCGAAGGCTTTAAAGCGATGCGGACGGCTGAACTTGAAATCAAGGGAAAATACGATAAAACCGAGCATGATAAATTCTTTGCCTATTTTGACTGGCATCAATTCAATGAAGAAGAATACTTACTTTGCCCTCCTCTAGTCTCCATCGGCTCTCAAGGAGTGAGCATAGAGTCGGGCTTTCAAAGCTTATCGCATAGTTTATTATCTAATATTCCCATAAAAATTCTGGTGTTAGATAATCAACCGTCAACATCCACCGGTTTAGCTAAAGAACTTGGCCTCATTGCCATGGCCCACCAAACCGCTTATGTGCATCAGGGTTCTATAGCCAATACCCCGCATTTATTAGAAAGCTACATAGACGGCTTAAACTATCGGGGGCCTGCACTGTGGAGTATCTATGCCTCTAGCCAGCCTGAACATGGGCTTGCCAACAACTCCCTGAGTCTGCAAAGTAAACTGGCCGTGGAATCTCGCGCCTATCCTTTGCTGACCTTTGACCCTCAGCGAGGAAAAAGCTGGGAAGAATGTATCAGTTTAACGGCTAATCCTCTGCTTGATCAGGACTGGATCGTTTATTCATTAGACTATACCGATGAGTATGGTAATAAATTTTCTATGGATGTCCCTTTAACTTTTGCTGACTGGGCACTGACAGAATCAACATTGAGCCATCATTTCAAATCGATAGCCGCTGACGCAAGCACTGATGAGATGGTTTTACTGACGGATTATCTGGAAATGGGGGCGAGTGCGCAAGAAGACGCTATCCCTTTTATCTGGGCAGTTCACCCCCACAGTAATCAGTTGCTCAAAGTCCTTGTTTCTAAAGAAATGGTTGCTAAAACCGCACAGCGCCAGGACTATTGGCATACTTTAAAAGGCCTGAGTGGTAAAAATAGAGTTGAAGTCGATACCCAAGCCATTGCTGATCAGGCAAAAGCAGAAATGGCCCAGACCATTACTGAGGGTTTGATGAGTATGATTGGCGGGGATGCCAGTGCGCTCACACGCATTCTTGCTGACACGCCTGCAATGACCACACCCGCTAATGTTAAACCAGCAGCCAGTGTTGCAAAAACAGCTGAAAAGAAACAGGCCCCTGTCGCAGCGGTTAAAAAAACTGAAAGTCCTAAAACAGCAGCCACTGAGAAAAAACCGGCAACCGGCGCAGAACCCCATGAACCGGTCTGGATAGAAACACCGGATTGTACAACCTGTGATGAATGTGTGGATATTGCCCCGGCTATTTTTCAGTACAATGCCGATAAAAAAGCCATTGTGATTGACCCAACAAAAGGTACCTTTGAAGACATCGTTCGTTCAGCAGAAAAATGTACTGCGGTTATTATTCACCCGGGTACCCCCTGGAACCTGGATGAACCTAATCTGGATAAACTGATCAAACGCGCTGAAAAGTTTCAATAAAACCGATGAATCGACCCCAACATATCAATTAATCACTATGTCTGCCGAGGAAAATAACGCTACCGCCCACCTGTTTCCAGCACAGGAATTTGATTTTCACGAAGTATTCACCGATTAAGCACATGAATCTATTAAATTTATTCGGTAAAAAGACCTTCCCTCGAGGTATACACCCAGAAGGTTTTAAAGAAGAAACACACGATCATCAGGCGCGTCGTCTACCATTCCCTGCGCAAATTATTTTGCCTTTGTCACAAAATATTGGCAAACCGGCTATTCCCATTGTGCACATGGGTCAACATGTCCGGCGTGGGGAATTAATTGCCAGGGCCGATGGTTTTATGTCTGTTCCTTTACATGCCTCGGTATCGGGTACGATTAAAAAAATTGATCTGGTTCCCAGTGCTAGAGGCGATAAAGAACAAGCCATCATCATTCAGACCTCCTTGAGTTCTACCCAGACACATCATCACGGAGACTACCAGGACTTTGAAAAGATGTCTCCTCAGGCCTTGGTTCAGGCTGTTCAGGATACCGGTATGGTGGGACTTGGCGGGGCATCGTTCCCAACCCATGTCAAAATGAAGATTCCTGATGACTGTACTATTGATACGATCATCATCAATGGTTGTGAGTGTGAACCCTTCCTGACCACCGATCATCGCATCATGCTGGAGCAAATATCATTTATGTTGCGAGGCATACGCATCGCCATGAAAGCTGTTGATGCCCCCAGAGCCATTATTGGTGTTGAAGATAATAAATTAAATGTGTTGGAAGCCATCAGGCCCCACCTACCCGCAGATGACAGCATCACTATAGAAGCGGTGGTGACCAAGTATCCTCAAGGTGCTGAGAAGATGCTGGTTTATTCTCTTCTAGGCAAGGAAATTCCATCCGGTAAATTACCCTCTTCTATTGGCGTGGCCATTTTTAATGTCGCAACGTTAGCAGCAATCGGTGAATTATTACCGCAGCGTCAAGGTTTGATTGAGCGCATTATCACCATTACTGGTGATAACTTAAACAAACCGGGAAACTATATGGTGCCTCTGGGCACCCCGCTAAGCCATATTCTTAAGCATGCCGAATTCACCGGAAATGAAGCGGAACTTATTCTAGGCGGCCCCATGATGGGAATGCCAGCAAGTTTTCTGGATACCCCTGTCAAAAAAGGCACCGGAGCGGTACTGGTACTTGATAAAAGAGCCACTAAACGTGATGATGTGCTGCCTTGTATAAAATGCTCTCAATGTTTGCAAGTGTGCCCCATCAATCTCAATCCTTCTGAGTTAGGCATGCTGGCAACTAAACGCAAATATGATGTGATGGAAGAACAGTATCACCTCAATGATTGCTTTGAATGTGGCTGTTGCAGTTATGTCTGTCCATCCAATATTCCATTGGTACAACATTTTAGAATTGCCAAAACCTTGAATCGTGAAAGACATCGCATGGAAGTTGCCTAACAACCTTCCCGTGCCTAAAATAGCGCCACGAAAAGAAACACCATAACCTCCGGGGATGAGTGGCAGCGAACAACTGTATTACACATGGGCCTCTATGGGCTAAAATTTTATTACACCTATGGCTAATCAACCCAAAATAGATATTCGAACATCTCCGTATATAAGACAAGCGCCCACCGTTGCGGAAATCATGCGCAATGTGGTCTATGCTTTACTGCCTCTAGCCGCTTATGCCACCTACCAGTTTGGTATCAGTGCTTTAGCGCTAATGATTATTACGGTACTTTCCTGTATGGCAACAGAACATCTATTCTGTAAATTATCGAATAAAAAAACCACTATTACCGATGCCAGTGCCATTATCACCGGTTTGTTATTAGCCATGACCTTACCGCCAGGTTTTCCTTTATGGATGGGGGCTGTTGCCGGCTTTACTGCCATTGCTTTAGGTAAAACCCTGTTTGGTGGCATCGGTTTTAATGTCTTTAACCCGGCTTTAGTCGGACGTGCTTTTGTCCAGGCGGCTTTCCCGGTATCCATCACCACCTGGACACCGGCGTTGACAACCGACCGCTTTATTGAATTCATTCCTTCCAGTTTGGCCTTGCCTTTTATGCAGCCCGTAGACACGGCAGAATGGACGGCTCAAGTCAGTATTGACGGTTTTAGCGGGGCGACACCGTTGGCTCTGATGAAGTTTCAACAGGTTTTCACAGACAGTTATGATCTATTCATGGGCTTAACCGCAGGATCAACCGGGGAAACATCCAGCGTATTGATTATTATTTGTGGCGCCTATCTGGTGTTTAAAAGAATGCTGGATTGGCGCATACCTGCAGCGGTCATATTCGGCACCATTATTTCAGCAGAATGCTTTTACTTATTAGACCCGGCTCAATATCCCAGCCCTGCTTTTATGGTATTCTCTGGAGGATTAATGTTCGCTGCCGTGTTTATGGCCAGTGATATGGTCGCCTCTCCGGTAACCCCCGTCGGTATTTTTGTTTTCGGTTGTTTAGTCGGCTTTTTAACGGTAATCATTCGCTTATTTGGCGGCCTTACAGAAGCGGTCATGTATGCCATTTTATTTGGTAATGCAGCAACCCCACTTATTGAGTCTTATACCCAGCCTCATATCTACGGCAGAAATAAATAGTCATGACAGATTCACCTAAAAACAACCCGAAAGAGCTACCGGCCCTGCCTTCCAGCTTTTCCTTGGTCTCCACCTTAGGTGTGGTGGCAATGATCTCTGGACTTTTAGTCGTGCTGGTCTACGAATATACCAAACCTATTATTGCTGAAAACCAGCGTTTAGCCACCGAGCGCGCCATTTTTAAAGTACTGCCTCAGGCATCCAGTCGTCTCACTTTTAAGGTAAGCCAAGAGTCCATCAAATTAGTCGATGATAAAACCAAGGGGGAACTTATTTATGCGGGGTATGATCGCCATGATGAATTAGTAGGGGTAGCTCTCAATGCAGCAGGACAAGGCTATCAGGATATTGTTAAATTACTCTATGGATATGTCCCAGCCACCGGCTGCATTACCGGCTATGATGTTTTAAAAAGCACTGAAACGCCCGGTTTTGGCACAAAAATCACCACAGATGCTGCATTTCTAGCGAATTTTGATTGTCTGGAAGCTACCGTTGATCAGGAACAAAATGGCTTAATCAATGTCATTAAAACTGTACGGCACGGAACAAAAAAGAACCCTTGGGAGATTGATGCAATTTCAGGCTCAACCATCACCTCAAATGCGGTTGGGCGTATGTTCAACCAAAGTGGACAAAAATTGCACCCCCTTATCGCTGGACATTTATCATTATTGCAATCCGCCAAATCATTAAAAAGAGACAGTCATGGCCAACCCAACTAAAAAAGAAACACCTATCACCATGGATGTATTTACTGCGGGCCTATGGAAAGAAAACCCTGTCTTTGTCATGATGCTGGGCTTATGCCCTGTGCTAGCCGTGACGAATAGTGTGGAAAACTCATTGGCTATGGGTCTTGCCAGTATTTTTGTTTTGGTTTGTTCCAATGCCCTGGTTTCTGCATTAAGAAACTTTATTCCCAAACAAGTACGTATCACCACGTATATTATTATCATTGCCACCTTTGTCACCCTGGTTGATTACATTATCCAAGCCATCAGTCTGGACTTATATAATAAACTGGGCGCGTTTATTCAGCTTATTGTGGTCAATTGCCTGATTTTAGGACGTGCCGAAGCTTATGCTTCCAAGAATTCTTTCGGTAAATCTGTGATCAGTTCTTTAGGCATGGGACTGGGTTTTACCTTAGCTTTAGTTATGCTGGGTGGCGTCAGAGAATTACTGGGGGCTGGGCAATTTCTGGGTTATCAGGTTTTTAGCACGAACTTTCAGCCATGGGTAGTGATGATTCTACCGCCGGGGGGCTTTATTGTTTTAGGCTCTTGGCTATTATTAATTAATTACATAGAACAACGCAAAACGGGCAAACTGATTGCTGAAGATTTAGCATCACATTGTTCTGTTAACCAGCATTAGGCCAGCATATGAATCCTGAATCACTCAGCTTTATCTTTCTAAGCGCCTTTTTAATCAACAATTTTGTACTGGCACTTTTTTTAGGTTTATGTCCTTTTGTCGGCGTATCAGCCAAACGTGACACTGCTTTTAACATGGCGCTTGCTACTGCATTTGTCATGTTTGTCAGCTCTAGCTGTTCTTATGCCATTAACCTGGTACTCACCGCCTTTGATCTGGAATTTTTACGCTTAATCAGTTATATCGCACTGATAGCTTCCTCGGTACAACTGGTTGAAATGATATTGAAGAAATTTAGCCCAGCGCTGTTCAGAGCATTAGGCATATTCTTACCCTTAATTACCACCAATTGTGCCATTTTAGGTGTTGCTCTTTTTCAGACCTCCCGGGGCTATGATTTTCTTCAGTCAGTTTCCTTTAGTCTGGGAGCAGGAGCGGGGTTTGGTCTGGCTATTATTTTAATGGCGGGGTTAAGGGAAAAACTGGAATTATCCAACTTACCGAATATTACTCAGGCTGCCGCTTTAAGTATGATGCTGGCTGGGATTTTATCGCTAACCTTTATGGGGTTTGCAGGTTTAGGCACAACGGTTTAAGCGAGGAAACAATGCTCAACTTATTAATCACCATCATTATTATCTTTACT
>LWDU01032616.1_pt1 | contig 10549 bp, 14 predicted proteins | sample 727161 | NCBI WGS metagenome assembly LWDU01 (sample SAMN04566230, study PRJNA314399) | hydrothermal vent metagenome | isolation source: deep sea hydrothermal plume seawater | place: Mexico: Gulf of California, Guaymas Basin | collected 2004-07-11 | reverse complement strand
ATATGCCATATGATACTCGTAGAACCATGGTATTCTGTTTATGGTCTGGTGAAGAAGGTGGAAAGAGAGGTAGTGATTATTGGACGGATACGTTAGCAGATAATCATCCAGAAGTTACAGTTACGAATTACATCAATCTAGACATGGCTGGTGTAAATTGGCCAGGCGGTGGTGGTGCACCTTGTGGTGATGAACATGGAGGTAATGGAAATTGTGATCCGGACCCGCAGCCTGATGAGGGGGGATATCCAAAAGACAGTGAAGTTTGGCCTATGAGAATCTACATTGGGCCTTCTCTGAACTACAATAAGATAGATCAGCCAGATATGGTATACCTTAGTCAATGGATTGGAGCTGATGCAATTAATGTTTCAATGCAACAAGATATTCTAGTAGGATCTGATAATAATAGTGAAAGTACTTGGAAATATGATGTGTGGCTAGAAGAAGATCGTCCTGAAATAATCATATATGAAGATACAACCGCCCGAAGTGATCATGCTTCTTTTCAGGATAATTTAGGTACCATTACTCTAGGTTATGGTGGCTTAGTAGATGGTTATTGGTGTTATCATCAAACGTGTGATACATTAGAAGAAATGGAAGATTGGATGGATACTCAAAGTAGAGATTATGGCAATAATGCAACCGGAAAGAATAACCTTGTTAACTCACTAGATATGATAACTTGGTGGGCCACTTACAGTTTTTTCCACATGGATGAAAGACCTATTTTGAATGTATACTTAGATTAGAAAAACGCCATGTATTCTTCTAAATTCTTCTTCTCTATATTTGGTATGGTTGCATTTTCAGAAGAAGACGTACTCTATATCGAGATGGATGAGCACGCTATCCTGAAGATTCGGGATGCTGGAGTAAAACTCAGTCCGATTGAGGAAGACATAATCGCCGAAATGCAGAGCTTCAAGAAGAAAGACCAACCCTTTTGGAGAAGGTGATACTCTATCCGCCATGCTCTGGCGTAGATGGAGATTAACAGTTGGATGGTTTAAACGATGGTTAATCTGGGAATTCTGGCCCCCGTGGTTATTCTACCTGCCAATCATTCTCTGGGTCAGTTTACTGTCATTTAGATATCTGGGGCCACTCAAGGCAACTTCGGTAAATCCAGGTATATCGGCGTATGGCAAGTTTCTATTAAATACCAAATCCGACAAGCTCTCGGGATTCTCTTCAGAATATGTTGCACCGTTCGAATTATTGAAATACAAGGAAGATTTAGGAAAGCGGACTGGAAAAGCCATGGATTTTGTCAAGAAACATAACTTCCCCGTAGTTCTGAAACCTAATCTGGGGGGCCGAGGCGCCGGCGTATGGATAGTCAAGGATAGCGACCAACTCAAATCCGACATCGAAATGATTGATTATGACGCAATAATTCAAGCCTATGTCCCAGGAGTAGAATACGGAATCTTCTGGATCAGACACCCCAAGGAAAAGAAAGGCCGCGTTGTCTCTATCACTGAGAAACGCTTGCCCAAGATAACTGGCGACGGAGAGAGAACATTGGAAGAACTGGTGCTAACCCACCCTCGCTCGGTCTGTATGGCCAAGAAACATCTGACCTACCTCTCGGACCGTCTTGATTATATCCCGAAGGACGGAGAGGATGTCCTTATCGGAGAGATTGGAACTCATTCACTGGGAGCCCTCTTCCTTGACGGTGGCGAGATCCACACCTCTGAATTGGATTCTCGATTCTCCAGCATTTCACAATCGCACAACGGTTTCTACTTTGGGAGGTTCGACGTCCGTGCACCTTCTATTGAGCACCTGAAGGCAGGAAAGAAAATCCAGATTCTCGAACTCAATGCCCTTTTTGGAGAAATGACTCATATATGGGACAGCCGTTTGGGTTTGCTTCATGCATGGTCAACCTTGTGTAACCAATGGTCCCAGGCGTACAGTATAGGGGCCCACAACCGAACCCATGGAGCACACAAGGCCCGATACAGGGATGCGCTAAAAGAGATATGGAACGTCTGGCGGCTCAATCGTCGCCACAAGCGGGCTACCATTTTGAGGAATGATAGAATTCAGGCTTCTTTTTTGTGAGGAAATATAACCGTAAACGTCGTTCCTTTTCCCAGTTTGGATTTCAGATCTAGTTTGGCATCATGTTTTTCCACGATCTTTCTTACGACATGTAATCCTAGGCCAGTCCCTTTCCCCGGGTCTTTGGTTGTAAAGAACGGATCGAATATCTTTTTTTGTGTGGCTTCGTCCATTCCGCTCCCATTGTCGGTCACAGAAATGGTATGGTTCTTTTTTGTGGAGGAAGTAGACAGCCGGAGCTCACCTTTAGCATCCATAGCATCAACACCGTTGTTTACGAAATTGGTTATGATTTGCGTAAGTTCCGAAGTACTCCCTAGCACAATCGGGCTTTTAGCATAGTCCTTGATGATCTTCACTGATTTCAAGTTCCGCGTGTGTTTGGAAATCTCCATTGCCTTATCTACGACGTCATTCAAATTTATTGATGATCGACCCAGAGTTCGCGCATCCCTGGCATGCGTAGAAAGGTCACCGACGATTTCCGAGATACGATTGGAAGCATCGATTATTTCCTGAGCATCATCCTGTATACGAGGTAGATCATCATCATCAACGATCGATTCAGACAAAGCCATGATTACCTGTAAAGGATTTCTTATCTCGTGGGCAATACCCGATATCACGACACCCAGGCTTGACATTTTCTCAGCTTGAATAAGTTCCTGATTAGTCTGTTCGACCTCGTCCTGAGCATTGATTTTTTCAGTTATGTCCACACCATATATGTTGACATACGAATGTTCGACTACAGGGACGAATGTACAAGCATAAATCTGACCTCCCAAGGTATGATCGACATCTAGATAGTCTCCACTTCCAAGTGTTTCTTTGACCGTTGAAAAAATCTCGTCAGGTACTTTCTGACCAACTCCTACGCCTAGTTTTTTCAGAATCTGTCTCTTGGCCGGAGTGTTGGCAAAGATAACCTCACCACCTCCCGATATTCTAATTACCGAATGCGGATTTTCTTCGGGGAACCTTGCTAGTCCCTCAATCTCTTTTTGACTATCAGTAATATCGGTGCCATAAACGTTCACATATTCATGGTCCTTGATAGGAACGAACGCACACGCGTAAATTCTTCCACCTATAATGTGGGTTTCCGAACGATAGGTTTCATCGCTATCTATGGCCTTTTTTACGGATTCAAAGATTCTCCCAAATCGGCCGCTATTCTTGCCCTCGAGCAAACTACTCTTATAATCAAAATCCTTGATGAGGGTATTCCTTGCTGAGCTGTTCGCGAATAATAGCTCACCTCCAAAGGACACTCTTATGACAGAATGTGGGTTTTCATCAGGGAAACGAGAAATATTCTCAATCTCTTTTTCAAGTTTTCTGATAATTGCTTCGTTTTCAGGCATCCTTACTCTTGTCTATTTCAGCAAATAAATCTTCCAAACTTCGGTCCGCATTTTTCAGTAGACTCTTATCGCCATTCCAATCTTCTAATACATTCATATTCTCCAGTTCAAATGCGATTAGGGCATCAGTCACAGCGTCTTCCGCATCTTGCCCAAAAGAGCCAACATAGACCACTGCCATATCTGTATAGGCTCCTGCACCAAATTTGATGTGAAAGTCACCGAACTGAATATCATTCAATGAGGAATCATTTGACGCACTCACGGCATCTTCCATAAAATCTTTTACTGCAGAGAACATTCCCCCCATTATATCCACATCACCGCCGTCAACATTTTTTGTGGTCAAGTTTGAAATTACAATGCCAGATTTTGTCAATAAAAATATGTTGTGTATCTTCCCAAGTTTGCTGGGGTGAATCAGTTTATCTTGCAGCATATTGACAAGTCTTGAGAATTCGGCCGTCTTTGCTCCAGATTCGGCAAGCCCCATTTTCTCTGGAGAAAAATTCGCGACCATTTTTTTGAACCCTTTTACATCACTTATGCCCGTTCTTTCCTTTTCCTCTTTCTCAACGATTTCAAATGCTCTATCGATGGTCTCCCTAACAACCGCAGTCCGCATTGGTTTTTGCAGATAGTCCATAGCCCCACTCCGGAAAGCCTTGATAGGAGTCGTAATATCCTGATTACCTGTCAACATAACGACTGGCATAGCCGGGTACTCTTCGCGAACAATTCCTAAAAGTTCTAGCCCATTCATACCTGGCATATCCACGTCACAGAACATCATCAAGTATTCCTCCTTGGATAGCATTTCCATGGCACTCTGAGCCTCTTCTGCCACTTCCAGTACCACATCAGTCCACTTCCTGAACATCACATTCAATGAAACTCTTACAGCATGGTCATCATCGACAGCCAATATTTTCATACTTCAACTCACCATACCCTACTACTAAAAGAATTAATGTTTCCCCTAACCTGAGGATATCTCATTCATCAGCCGTCTGTATTCGGGTTCGTTGCCCATGGCCTTTGCACGTTTTGCAGCCTCGATTAGATCACGTGACCAAGTCGCGTAATCCGCTTCTGGGAGTTCTTCTCGCCGCACGATTTTATCTTCCGACAGTAGATAGAAAACCCCACCATTAACAAACAATAACTCGTTCCGGCTGTAATCAAAGATTCGTGCTTCATTTGTTATCCCGCCTTCGAGATTCACGTTCCCATATACGTGCAAAGTGAAGAAGTTGCTTTCCCCAGGGTTGCCCATTTGATGAATTAATGACGGAATCACTTTCAAAGTAGTTCCTGATTTGACTATTTCACGGGAAATAGTAATCAATTTTTGTTTTTTTAGTTTGAATATTGCATGTTCCGCAGCACCAAATGTTTTCACTGCACCGAACTCGGCTTTCCCATGGTCATGTATGCCGCTATAATCGCCTGGCCTCCATGACATTATCATAATCTCAAAGAAACTGCCGTTATGGACCATTTTCCGGCCATATGAATCAGAGACCGGATAATCATAGTCTACCCCTCTTTCAATGTCCTCAGCCCTAATGTCACATTCTGATACGACCCCATGGACACTTTCCGTAGTGAACTTTTCTAAACTTTCCAACGTTTCCACTAGGTTTTTCACAGACATTTTCTAATAATCCACTTGCCCATAATATCTAAACATTTTCTTTCCAATAGGTACATTCTTTTGATATCCCTCGACTTCAGTCTCAGTCATCTCTCCCATCGCCAGCTTTAGTGCAAGATAAGGCGGGCAGTAATTATCGTCATAGATGAAAGTGGATATCCTTGGATTTATTTCCATCAGCACTCCGCCCCGCAGTTGGATGTCGACACAGTAATCCATCGGAATATGCTTCATCACTTCTTTTCCATATTCTACCGATTCATCATGCGATATTACCTCACATTCCATCGCCACTCCTGAAGCGAAATAAGTTTTCTTAGAGACGCTTAGTCTGTCCTTGACCGAGCAGATTAACATCTTTCCCTTTACCAAGACTGGATTTACCTTGTATTCTCGCCCGTCCAGATATTCCATGACCATCAGTTCAGGCAATTCTTTTCCTTCAATCGTCTTGCGCAATTCATCAATAGATATGTATTTGGCAAATGGCCGGTCATTGAATAGCAGGTCAAAGCGATCTGTCTTCTCAGTCATGACTCTAACTCCTCGATTTCCTTTTCCAATTGGTGGCTTGAATACAACGTCGTTCTCCGGATATCCCAGTTTTGCAGCAGCTTCTTCAAGCTCATCTATCGAGTGGACCAGATAATACTCAGGAACATCCATTTTCCCTTTCAGATGTTCATACATCAGATATTTGTTCTCACAGACATTTACCAATTCATGGTCCGAGGCCAGCAAGCGGCAGTGTTTTCTTATTTCGTCACCAGTCTTGGAAAGTGCAAACATTTCCCAAGACGTCTGTGGAAATACAATATCGATTTCGTATTTTTTTACGAGTTCGATGATTGCGCCGACATAGTTCTTTTCGTAGGCCCATGGCGTCTCTTCAAAGGCATCACACATTTGGATTCCGACTGCCTGTTCATGGGCGTTTGTTCCCAGAATGAACATCTCTGGATCCTGCAATTTGAGGTTGGTTATCAAGGCGTGACCGCCAGGGCATCCAATCCCGGTCAGTAGAATTCTCACTTTTCACCATTAGCCTTGGTTTTTAACAAGTTTTCGTATACGCCCAACGGCTTTTTTTCCTGCATTTCCTCTATCAGATAAGATTTGTAACTTGAATAAGGAATAAATTCTCTTTCTTCCACACTTGAAAGCTACTTTTTTAGATAAAAGACTTTGTATTGGCAGTTCAATAAGGGTTTGTGAACCAGACAATCGAATGGAATGATTTTACAAAAGTAGATATGAGGGTCGGTAAAATCATAGATGTTAAGGACTTCCCAGAAGCGAGAAAACCAGCATACATTCTCACTGTTGATTTTGGACCACTAGGCATCCGAAAAACCTCAGCTCAAGTTACAAACTACAAACATGAAGAATTGCAAAATCGTGAAGTGGTAGCTGTTTTCAATTTTCCTGCGAAACAAATTGGGTCTATAATGTCAGAGATTTTAGTTTTGGGTGGTGTTGAAAAAAATGGGACCGTGCGTCTTTTGAAACCAGACCCTAGTTGTGAACTAGGAAGTCGTGTTGAATGAACCGCTATATTGCCTTGACTAGGCCAGGAAACGCAATTTTAACTTCGATAGCAGTTATTGCGGGTGCTTTCATCGCTAAAGGACCAGAAGATATACTTGATTTTCAGACTGAGATTGCTATTTGTTGTGTATCTGCTATGATGCTGGTTGGTGGAGGTAATGCATTAAATGATTACAATGATCGTGAATCTGACAAAAGAAATCATCCTGAAAGACCAATACCTAGCGGCAAAATATCTGCTGAAAATGCATTGACTTTTGCACAAATTTTACTAGGATTGGGACTAGTAATACTTATCTTTACTCTTGATAACAAAATGCCTTTTGTAATTGCATTACTAGGCGTGATAACTCTAATTGCCTATGAAAATGGATTAAAAGCTGCAGGTATTGCAGGGAATATTGCAGTTGGACTTATGTCTGGAGCTGTATTTTTATATGCTGGAATGGCTGTAAATGATCCTGGACCTACCATTTGGATGTTTGGTCTAGCTATACTAGCTACAATAACGCGTGAAATTGTAAAAGATATACAAGATTTAGAGGGCGATAAGGACCGATTTACACTACCGGCCAGAATTGGGATTGGTGTGTCGCTAAACTTAGCTACCCTGATATTATTGGTGGCCATTGGACTCAGTTATACTGCCATTGGTCAATTTGAGAACATGGCATGGAATGCGTATGTTGGTGGCATAACACTAGCTAATGGAACAATGCTTTTTGGGATTTACAACGCAAATCAAGAAGATTACTTCATGGGTCAAAAGAATATTAAGCAAGGAATGGGGATTGCGATGTTGGCATTTATTGTAGCTGCAGGTTTGAATTAAGCGATTTTTTGTTAGAATATATTAATATATGTGCATTTATACATATATTTAATGAACAGTCAAATTTTCAAGGCTTTGGGGAGTGAAACTAGACTGAAAATTATTGAAACTTTAATGATTAAAGAACACAATGTTAGTGATTTAACACGAATCTCAAACAAAGATCAAACTACCGTATCTAGACATTTATCTACTCTAGTAAATGCTAAGATAATTAAACAAAAAAGGCTTGGAAGAAACATCTATTATAGCATAATTGACACGAAAATGAAGAACTGGCTAGAATCGACGATGACTATAAAAATAAAAACGGGTGAAGAAATTGCCCTTAGAAGCAAAATACAAAAATTCTTAAATAAGCAAAGAGGTGAAGAAAATGAATGAAGAAATTATTGAACTAAATGAAGAAAAACTATTGAGATTGAAACTTCTGAGCGAAAGATTAGATGATTCAATAAAAATTCCTGGAACAAATCAAAAAATTGGAATTGATGCTATTGTTGGGATAATTCCTATTTTAGGAGATTTTATTGGCGTAATATTTTCAACGTATATCATGTATTCCGGAATCAAAATGGGTGTTTCGTCTAAAATTGTAAAAAAAATGGCTACAAACATAGCTATTGAATTTGTAATAGGATCAATACCAATTATTGGTGATATTTTTGATGCTTTATGGAAAGCAAATAAAAGAAATGTAGAACTTATAGAAGAAGCAACGATTGAAAATCAAGAAAATTATAGACTGAACTATTTGATAATGACTTCGCTAATTGTTCTCATACTAGGCTTAATCCTAGTAATTTTAGGAAGTTTATCCTAAAAATTGTGAGTGTAGCAACTATTCAGTAGACAAAAAAATGCTTTTGCTACTTGATTATGCTTTACCGAGTATACGATACATACCGGTGCCACAGGTGCCGCATTTACCTTTCATTGCTTTACGACCGTTCTTCATTGTGACTTCTTCTCCGTTATCTATCTCTCTCTTATGTTTGCACTTTACGCAGTATCCTTCCATATTATCTAAGCACAGAATAGGAGATATAAAGCAAGCGGGTGGATGTATTCAATAACTGGAAGTAACAATTGTTGTCAAAAATACTAGAATCATACCTAATATTACCAACCAAACTGGAGACTCATGTTCGTGTTCATGACTATGAACTTCAGGTAAAACATCAACTGTTGCAACATAGATAAAAGTCCCTGCTGAAAATAGCAGAGCAAATCCTATATTCTCGTCGGTAGCAAAGGAAGTATCTTTCAATGCAAAGAAGGTTAAAATAGCTACAATTGGAGAAGATAATGCAAATAAAATTAGGTACCTTCTTGATTTTGTATCATCTATCTCGATATGCTTTAAGAAAGAAGTAAGACCAAAAGCCGCAGGACCTTTGTGAAGCATGATGGCAACGAACACAATCAAACCGGTTTCAGTGCTGCTGGAGATTGAAGCACCCACTGCAAGGCCATCTGCTGCAGCGTGAGCCACTAGGCCAATTGTGGCTGAAAGTCCCAAAAGATCCTTATCTTCATCATGATGAACTGCGTGAGGGAGTCCAAATATTTCCAGCAAAAGCATCAATACAAAGCCACATAGAATTGCCAAACCAATAGTTGAGGTTTCTACTTTACTTTCTTCGTGTTGAAATTCAATGGTTTCTAAACCTTCAGGAATTATTACAAGAAACGCTGAACCAATCAGAACTCCGGCACCTATCGCAGTAAGTTGTTTTAAACTATCTGATGACAACTCTAAACTCAATGGAATGTAACCAAATGCTACAACTGCAATGAACATTATTCCTGCGAATACAAAAATCAATGTTTGTGGAGTCATTATTTAGCAAATATCATTTCGTCTCTATTAAAAGATTTAAATTCAAGTGCATTTCCGCAAGGATCCAAAAAAAACATCGTAGCTTGCTCGCCTGCTTCTCCTTTAAATCGAATATGGGGTTCTATAATGAATTTTATTTCTGATTCTGTCAAACGCTCAGCTAAATCCTCCCAATCTTTCATTTCAAGAATCACGCCAAAATGACTAGCTGGAACCTTATCTCCATCAACCGGATTAGTTTCAACATTATCGATTGTATCAACTAAATGAGCAACCACTTGATGACCATACAAATCAAAATCAATCCATCTATCAGAACTGCGCCCTTCGTTACATCCTAAAACTTTAGTGTAGAATTCACGTGTATCTGCCAAATTGGTAACTGGGAAGGCTAGATGGAAAGGCCGCATAACATAACAATAATCTGCTCTTTTTAGGAATTCGCTTAGGTGAAATAAGCCTGCATTAACCCGAAAATTCTTCAACCTTCTTCAAATATACATTAAAAAACAAGAATATAATTAATACTAAAAAGAAAATAGCTTTGGGAATTGTAAATTTTAGCATTCCTGTATAATCTACACTGTGTCTTTCTCTCATAACCTCTCTCTCTAATAAAACCATAGATGCTGTGATTAACATTATTAACAACATGGTTAACCATTGGAATTTTGGAAACAGCACCCCTCGTGATGACGAAAAGAATAAATCTAGGGCAATAAATATCACTGAAAGTGTTGTCAGGAAACCCATAAATGCTGAGTAAAAAGAAAGACCGAAAGATGTCAATGCCATCTCCTGGTCCTTGCCTCTTGTCTTTATCCTTTGATTAAGTCCATACTTTAGAAAGGCAAAATTTGCTATAGTAAAAGAAATCAGAAGTAACCCAAAATAGAGAACTGACCTTTTGTAAAATTGCGTCATTGGACTTTCCCAACCTACAAAATCCTCCTCGAAGATTGAATCATGAAGATTGTTTGCTCCTTGTTGTGTAACGTCAAGTGAGGTGAAGACTAAGACGTAATTATTATCTGGATTAACGATTATTCGCTGACCGTGCAAACCTGATGCAATGTAAAATCCGTCATGTACCCACCATAAGTATCCGTAATCACTCGGTGGACGAACCGAGTACACAAAATCCACATTCTCTGGCATATGCTCTGATGTTGATTCTTGAACCCATTCCTTAGATACCAATTGTTCCCCTTCCCAAACTCCAT
>LWDU01000422.1_pt1 | contig 10550 bp, 12 predicted proteins | sample 727161 | NCBI WGS metagenome assembly LWDU01 (sample SAMN04566230, study PRJNA314399) | hydrothermal vent metagenome | isolation source: deep sea hydrothermal plume seawater | place: Mexico: Gulf of California, Guaymas Basin | collected 2004-07-11 | reverse complement strand
TTAGTTCTGGTGTGGATATGTTATGGTTTGCAGTTTGTTTAGGGATAGTTATACAGACTGCCTACTTAACACCACCCGTTGCGTTAACATCATATTATATAAAACAGGTCGTTCCAGAATGGGACTTGGGTATGATATTTAAAGGTATGATGCCTTTCATGTTGATACAAGTACTTGCTGTAATAATTCTTTTTATGGTTCCTACTATAGCAACGTGGTTACCAACGTACCTAAATAATTAGGAAGTGATTTGAATAAGGAGTAATCATGAAATATATTTATATGGCTGCAGTTGCCATCCTATTAACCTTTTCCCCAGCATCTGCGGGCACAAAAATCTTAATCGCAAGTTCTTATCCTGCTGTTAGTACTTTCAATGAACAAGCAAAGTTCATTGCAGATAAAGTTAAAGTTCTGACTGATGGTAAAGTTCTGATGGAGATTAAACCTGCTGGTGCTTTAGTCCCAGCCTTTCAAGTTCTTGATGCAACAGCATCTGGTGCTGTGGGAGGTGCATGGACACAGAGTTATTATTGGGTGGGTAAGGATAAAACTCTTGGACTATTTAACTCTCCTTTAGGAGGCCCATATGGAATGGATGGTATCGATTTCTTAGGGTGGATGTTTCACGGTGGTGGACTAGAGATGTATCGTACATTCTATCAAGAAGTGTTGAAACTGGATGTAGTCCCTTTCCCTGTTATGCCTACTCAGAATCAACCTTTGGGGTGGTTCCATCGTCCAATTAAAAACCTTGCAGACCTTAAAAACTTTAAATGCAGACAGACAGGTATTAATGTAGAACTATATGCACGTATGGGTATGCAGACTATTGGTATGCCTGGTGGAGAGATTCTTGCTGCTGGACAGAAAGGTGTAATCAACTGTGCAGAATTTGTTGGTGGATTAGAAGATGAAAGACTAGGGTTTCCAACTATCTGGAAATATTACTATCTAAATAGTTTACATGAACATAGCAATACTGGTGACCTTCTTATTAATGGTGGTATCTGGAGGAGTCTATCTGACTCTCAACGTGCCGCAGTGCGTTCTGCTGCATATGAGTCCTATTTGTGGTGGCTCACTTGGATACAATCCGAAAACGCAAGAGCGTTATCAAGAATGGTTGAAAAGCATGGGGTGCGAATCATGAAGACACCACCTGATATTCTTGTTGCAGAATTGAAAACCATAGATATTATGTTTAAAGAAGAATCCAAAAAGAACAAATGGTTTCGGAAGGTTCTTGCGAGTCAAAAGAAATGGGCAAGTAAAGTTGTTCCTTATAAGAACAAAGCATTTACACCTTATAATTATGCCGCAGATTATTACTGGGGAAAATAGCTGTACTATATACAACCAATCTCGTTTGAAGAGATATATGAGGTGTGGAAGTCGGACTTATGGAAAGGTAGAGAAGATATTCCTCCCCTTAGTACATGGACTTTGGAAGGGAATAAAGTAATAAAACAGTTGGATATTAAAAGATATCGAAAAACTTCTGTTTTTATCGCAATTAAATATGTTAGTTATTATGGAGAATCATATGAAGAAATAGTGGGTGTTAACTCAGGATCTCAATGTGGACTTAAAATGTATAGGTCTAGGGGGTTATGGGTACATCCTAAACATAGAGGATTAGGTCTATCAACTTGGTTATTAAATGAGACTATAGATTATGGAAGAAAAAGAGGATGTGAAATTATATGGTCATATCCAAAATTGAGTGCTTTATACGCATATACTGGGGTAAATTTCGTCAAACAGAGTTACTTTGACGGTGATAATTGCGTAGTAACTAGACCTCTTCTTTTATAAATATAATAAAAGGGTAGGAAATTATGGCAATACCAACAACAAAAGCAACATTTAAGACCTATTGTCTACGTGCATTGGGTTATGGGGTGATTGACATTAATGTGTCAGATGACCAAACAGATGACCGTATTGATGAAGCACTTCAGTATTTTTCACAGTATCATTATGACGGTATAGAAAGAATGTATCTCAAACACCTAGTGACCGCTGCAGAAGTTACTAGAGGACAGGCTAATACAACCACTACAGGAACAGATATAGTAGATGATACTATTACCGCAGATTGGTCTGAGGGTAATAATTATATACCATTACCTAGTTCAGTAGTTTCTGTAGTACAGGTATTTCCTTTAACTGGAACTGGAACTGGTGCAAATATGTTTGATGCTAGATATCAGTTGCATTTAAACGATTTGTATGATTTGTCTTCCACCTCTGTTGTTCACTACCAGATGATGATGAATAATATAGATTTTCTAGAACACATTCTTGTTGGTGAACAACCTATTCGTTTTAAAGAACATACAAATCGTCTTTATATTGACGCTGATTGGTCTAATGATTTTATTGCTGGTGAAGATTATATTGTTGTTGAATGTTTTCGTAAACTAGACCCCACGGTATATACAGACATTTATGATGACATCCATCTAAAAAGATATGCGACAGCTTTAATTAAAAGACAATGGGGGGCAAACCTATCTAAGTTTCAAGGTGTTGCAACATTAGGTGGAGTTACTATGAATGGTGATACTCTCTTTACACAAGCTCAGGAAGAAATTAGAGAAATAGAAACAACGATATTAAGTAATGAACCCCCAATAATGTTTGGTATAGGATAAATTATGGCTGTAAATTCATTTTTTCATACTAGTAATGCCCATGCAATTGCAACCGAACAATCGCTTTACTCTAACTTAGTCACAGAGGCAATTCAGATTTATGGACATGATGTATATTACCTAGACAGAACTTTGACTAATGAGGATACCCTCTGGGGTGAGGATAATCTCGCACAGTTTACTACACAAAATAAGATAGAGATGTATGTACAAGATGGTGATGGTGGGTTTGCTGGTGAACGAGAAATGATGACCCAATTTGGTTTACAAAATCTAAGTGAGATTACCTTTGTAGTAAGTAAGACAAGATTTCAAGATTTAACTAAACAGGTTACAATAGAAAGTGGCACTGATACTTTAAGTGGTTCTATATCATTAGAGTCAGGAACTTTAGACAGTACCGTTGTAGATATTAGTGGTTCGTTTGAAGGAGGTTACTTAGTTTCAGAAGCAACTTCTACAGATTCTGATAGACCCTTAGAAGGAGATTTGGTATATCATCCTGTTATGGATAAGATATTCCAAATAAACTTTGTAGACCATGATTCACCTTTCTATCAATTAGACAATAATCCAGTATATAAATTAAGTTGTAGACTATTCGATTATAGTTCTGAGGTTATTGATACAGACATTGTAGCGATAGATGCGATAGAAACAGAACATACAATGGATGCTCTTGGTTATCAGATGACCTTAGAACAAACTACTTTTGTTAATGAGAATATACGATTAGAAATCGGTATAAGTAGTAATGGAGATCAGGGACTCCTATTAGAAGAGACTAGTGGAGATAACCTCATTGGTGAGAACGATACAAGTAGTGTTGGTGAAAGTATGTTATTAGAGAACCCAGCAGATAGTGGTGACGATGCCTACTTACTCAATGAAGATTATGTAGTGGGTGATATGTCGCAAGATAAGACTACACAAAATGAACTGTTTGATTCCCTTGATGATGACGTATTAGACTTCTCCGAAAGAAATCCTTTCGGTGATGCTGGAGGAACATAATAATGTTAGGACAACAATTCTACCATGAAACAATGCGAAAAGTAGTTGTTGCATTTGGATCTATATTCAACAATATACACTTGGTTCGTAAGGATGGTACTGGAGCTATAGTTCAGACTATGAAAGTTCCACTTGCATACGGGCCTAAGGAAAAGTTTCTAATCCGATTGCGAGAAGATGCAGACCTTACTAAACAGGTTGCAGTTACACTTCCACGTATAGGATTTGAAATTAAGAATCTAGAATACGATGCAACTCGTAAACTTAATCGTGTACAGAAATTCAAAAAAGTTAAGGGTGCTAAGGCAGACCAACTAGACACACAGTATATGCCTGTTCCCTATAATCTAGGATTTGAACTTTATGTAATGGCGAAACAATCTGAAGACGCACTACAAATTGTGGAACAAGTTTTGCCTTACTTTCAACCCGACTATACAGTGACTATTAATGATATGTCAGATATGGGAATTAAAAGAGATATTCCTCTAATTCTTAATAGTGTATCTTATGAGGATAGTTATGAGGGAGAGTTCGCAGCTAGACGAGCTATAATCTATACATTAGTTTTTACTGCTAAGTTTTATCTCTACGGCCCAGTTAGTTCTAGTCGTGTTATTAAAACCGTACAAGCAGACCAGTTTACAGATTTACCTGATAAGTCTCCAAGGAGAGAACAGAGGTTAGTAGTTACACCGAATCCTCTTTCTGCCGATGCTGATGATGATTTTGGATTTAATGAATCAAGCTCTTTCTTTGAAGATGCACAAGTATTTAATCCAGAAACAGGTGAGGATGAGAAGTAAAGGTGCCAGAAGAATTTAGTAATGGCGAGTTAAAACAACTTGATCTTTTAGAACGAATAGCAAAGCGTTCATTAAAAAATAAGGTTATAACTCAACGTGACCATTGGGAAAAAGGTAACAATGATAAGTTATCAGATAATGAATTAATATATAAAGCGAAGTATCGTAATAAAATTAATATAGATTTATCTGCAAGATGTCCTTTAGAATGTTTAAGATGTAGAAGACAGGATTATGCAATGGCTGGTATGAAACCGCCTGGTCACGACATGTCCCTTGAAGATTTTGATAAGATACTTATGCATTTTACTAATATTCTTTTTTGTGGACAAATTTCAGACCCAACGGCTCATCCAAAATTTCATGATATTTTACGTAGGTGCAATGAAGAAAATGCTTATGTGTGTGTTGCAACCGCAGCTTCACATAGGTCAGAGAAATGGTATAGAGAAGCTTTTGAACTTAACAAAAATGCGGTCTGGAGATTTGGTATAGATGGATTTCCAGAAGAAAGTATGTTGTATAGAATTAATCAGGACGGTGAAAAACTTTGGAGAATGGCATTAATCGCCAAGGATATGGGATTACAGGTTGAACAGCAATGTATAGTTTTTAGTTATAATGAAGGCCATATAGATGAGGTTCAGAAACATGCAACGGATTCTGGAATTAGATTTATAAAATTATACTCTTCTAGATGGAGAGGTGGAGATGAAGACAGTCTTAGACCAAAAAAGAGAGAAAATTTTGTCAGTAGTAAACCATTTACTCCCAATGAAGTTAATAAAAGAGAAAAAGATGTAGGGGATAAGAAACTTTGGAATGAAGAACAGTGGTTGCAGAGGAGTTCATTATGCCAGTGAAAAGAAAATTAGAACCTAAATGTTTATCAGGTAAAGGTTATGGGTATTCAGCTAGAGGGTATTTAATTCCTTGTTGTTGGTTAGACCCCTATCAGACTGTAGATAAACAAGAACCAGAAGATTATATGGGTGTTGAAAAAATGTTCTTTCAAGACCACTTAAAACTAAGTAATGTAGATATGATTGACGATATACTTACTTCTAAGGAGTGGACAGAGTTTTATGAAGGTTTGATAAAAGAACCAGATAAGGCACCAAGGGTATGTAAAAAATTCTGTGGAACCAAAAAGAGTACTAAATTAAAAGAAGAGTTTGGAGAACTATATAATCCACATTCTACAAGTATGAATGAAATTTCAGAAGTTCTTCATAATAATGCTACTGACATGTCATATAGAAAAAGATATGGAGTGGAGTAATGGATACTAAAACTATAGATAGTGCCTTGGGTGTTATTGGAAAAGAATTAGAGATTACAAAGACTCCTGTAACGGAACTCGTTATCGCAGATAAAGAACAAGATATAGAGAAGGATTACGAATATCAAAGAGAAAATTTCTACAAATTGGTTGAACGGGGTTCCATCGCTATTGACGGGATACTTGAACTCGCCAAAGAAGGAGAACATCCAAGAGCCTATGAAGTTGCCGGGCAACTCATCAAAAATGTTGCAGAGGTTACTGAAAAACTTGGAGACTTGCAAGAGAAAATGAGAAGGTTACAGGACGTACCTAACTCTGCTCCGAAGAATGTAACTAATGCATTGTTCGTAGGTTCTACAGCAGAGTTGCAGAAATTGATGAAGGGAAAGGAATGAAACAGCCAGTTACTCTCACTGAAGTGGCAAGGAAATACTTAAAATCAGTTTCCAATGGAGACTATGTAACTTTAGGTGTAAAGGGCGGTGGCTGTTCAGGATTTCAATATGTTTGGGATTTCAAGAAGAATTGGCCTGATGTCAAATGGTCAGAACCGATAGATGATGTGTTGGTACTAGATAGTTTAGCTGAGGTATATGTCTTAGGTAGTACTATAGATTATATAACAGAACTTGGGGGTTCATTTCTAACAGTAAAAAATCCAACATCTACGAGTAGTTGTGGATGTGGTGAAAGTTTTGGGGTATAATGTAAATGTCTGAATCAGTTTATCTGGGAAATCCTAATCTCAAAAAAGCAAATGTTCAACAGAATTGGACAAAGAAAGAGGTCGAGGAATATTCAAAATGTATGAAAGACCCAGTATATTTTATACAAGAATATATTAAGATTATTAATATAGATGAGGGTCTTGTTCCTTTTAAGTTATATGATTTTCAGAAGGAGATGGTAGGTACATTCCACAATAATCGGTTTACTATATGTAAACTACCAAGACAGTCTGGGAAGTCTACTACTATCTTGGCGTACCTTCTGCACTACGTTTTGTTTAATCCTACAGTTAATGTCGCTATACTTGCTAATAAGGCCGCAGTTGCAAGAGATTTGTTAGGAAGACTACAACTTGCATATGAACATTTACCAAAATGGTTACAACAGGGAGTAATGTCATGGAACAAAGGGAGTTTAGAACTTGAAAATGGTTCTAAGATTCTTGCATCTTCTACTTCTGCTAGTGCGGTGCGTGGCGGTTCTTATAATATTATTTTCCTTGATGAGTTTGCTTACGTTCCTGCTAATGTAGCCGAACAGTTTTTCAGTTCTGTCTATCCTACGATATCTTCTGGTAAAACCTCAAAAGTCATGATAGTATCAACACCTCATGGTATGAATATGTTTTATAAACTGTGGACAGATGCAGTACATGAACGTAATGAATATAACCCTATCGAAGTTCATTGGAGCGAAGTGCCTGGTCGTGATGAGGAATGGAAAGCACAAACGATTAAAAATACTTCAGAATCTCAATTTAATACGGAGTTTGAATGTGAGTTTCTTGGTTCCATCGATACTCTTATATCTGCAAGGAAGTTAAGAACCTTGAGCTTTATTGACCCAATAAAGACAAATGCTGGACTAGACATATATAAAAACCCAGACCCAGAACGCACTTATTTTATTACTTGTGATGTTTCTAGGGGAACATCAAACGATTACTCTGCATTTATTGTGTTTGATATTTCTGAAATGCCATACACTATAGCTGCAAAATATAGAGATAATGAAATTAAACCTCTAGTATATCCACAGAAGATATATGATCTTGCACGAGCATATAATCAAGCATTTGTTTTAATTGAGATAAATGATATAGGGGAAGGTGTTGCAAATACTATGCAGTTTGATTTGGAATATGATAACCTATGCATGACAAGTATGAGAGGTAGGTCAGGACAAGTTCTTGGTGGTGGATTCTCTGGTGGTTCTTCACAGTTGGGTGTAAGAACTACTAAGGCAACAAAGAAGGTTGGTTGTTCTAATTTAAAACAGATGGTAGAAGACAATAAACTAATCGTAGAGGACTATGATTTGGTTAATGAATTGTCCACCTATATAGTCAAAGGACAATCATGGGAAGCAGACGATGGGTGTACTGATGACTTAGTTTCATGTGGTTTTCTTTTTGCATGGGCCGCAGACCAGACATACTTTAAAGAGTTGACTGACCTTGATGTCCGTATGCAAATGATTAAAGAAAACCAATATGCAATGGAACAGGATATGGCTCCCTTTGGTTTTGTTGTGACAGGGTTAGAAGATGAGAATATAGGACAGATGGTTGATGAGTATGGAACTAAATGGAGTCCTGTAGTAAGGGATTATAAAAACGATTGGTAGGAGATTAAAAATGGCGATTAATGGGACTATAAAAGTCACTAGACAGAATACCAGTACCAACTGGCATGTTCTGACATCTGAGGTCTCTGGTTATATTAAAACTAATTTTAGAGATAATAATAAAAGAGACATTTCTTCAGATGTCACATCCGCTGATGGTTTGGTCAGAACTATTACTTATACATTTGTTAACCAAGCTGCAAAGAATGAATGGGTAGAAGATACAACAGTACAATCAATGTTAAATGCGAGGGACACTTATAACGTAGCAAATAACATTGACTTAGAGAGAACAGAAACAGAATCATAATGAATGAATATCGGTTGGTTTTCTATGGTCGGCCATTTATTAAATATATGAGAGAAAAAAGTTATTCTCATTTTGGAGTATCTAAAGACAATATCAAAGAAAGTTGGACAGGCCCGAATGCCTATTATAACTTCAATAAATCTCATAACCTTTTTTTCAAAGGACATCCCGAAATAAAACATTTATGGCAGGATTGGAGAAATGAGCGAGTTACCTTACATGAAATGGGATTTGATGGTGGTGTACTCCTAAACAGAGATACTGAACAACAATATACATTTAATAGTTCTGTTAAATCTCTGAACATGCCGTGGTTAGAATACAAACATTACCCCGAAGTAGAAAATTTAGATATAACAGATGTTTTGATAGCATCTGCTGAAATTCTTGCATCAACAGGAAAGACTATAGATTTCTTTTGGTCTGGTGGTATAGATTCTACTGCAGCTCTTATTGCGTTAAATGAGGTATGTCCCGAACAACTTCATGTTATTATTGGACATAGTACGGAATATCAGGACTATTACGATAAAGTAGTTAAACACTTAGACCATACAATCAACACAACACACGATGTATTTAAAGAAGCATCACCAGATAAACATATACTATGTCCCTGTGGTACAGCAGATGAAGTGTTTGGTTCTAACGGTAATGGAAAATCTGCAAACATATATGTAACTTCACCCCAACAAATCTATGAAACTTGGGAAGCGAAAAGAAAACAGAAGTGGTGTGTAGGAAGTCTGAGGTATATTTACGAATGGGAGGGAGATAAAATGGATATGAATAATCATTTGCCGATTTATGTCCAACCTCCTATGGAGAAATGGGCGGTCAATCAACATAGAAAAGGATGGCGTGAAGCATGTGGAACTATATTTGGGAATATGGATGAAAACAACCCAGATACTTACATTTGCGTTAATGATATGAAACACGAACATTATTTAACTTACAAAATGCCTTTACGTGACCATATATACAAATTCACTAATGATAAAGAATATGCATATGGTCATGGTAAAGTGATAAGTCTTCTGAGAGGACAACACCTTGTAAATAGAGTTGTAGATAAATCTTCATACAGAATTTGGGGTATACTGGATGATGGTTCTATACTAACCAAAGACAATATAGAACAATACGATTGGAGGGGGTTTCTACATCATTATAAAGAGGAATGGAACTAGAAATAAAGGCCACCCAATATATACAGATTCTAACGATACCCTCATAGGATTTGCACCACTTAACTTTGCAGCTGCAAAAGAACATATTGCAACGGGTGGAGTTATTAAAGATAAACACCCATAATATAATACAAAAAGATGTGCGTATATTTCAGTAAATCCTGATTCTACTAATGCAGGGGCTGCGACAACACTAACAATAAGATAGGTAGATACTGTTGGCATACCCATACCAAGGACTATACAGAGGGCTGCAGTGAGTATAAGTAATAAAAAGGTGTTTCCCCCCGATAATTCTATAATATAAGTTGAAATATGGAAAGATAGTCCAGTTTGATCCATTATTCCTATAATTAAACCTATAGCTGCGCCTAAAATTATTAGTCCTGACATTATATTACCTGTGTCAAGTACCAATTGGCCAAGGGGGGGATACCGAAGTCGTTTTTTTAAAAACCCTATAGAGTGTTTTTTTTCTTCCTTGGGTACTGTTAAAAGTAATATAGAATAGAATAAGAATGAAGGTATTATCGCAACCTTAACAACATCCCAATATGATATAGATAGAGTTTCTGCCATAAGAAATGCAGCTGCACCCATAATTGGAGGCATGAGTTGTCCTCCAGTAGATGCGACTGCTTCATATGCCGCTGCCTTAACTCTAGAATAACCGCATTTTATCATGAGAGGGATTGTAAGTTGTCCTGTACTCATAACATTAGATACCGCTGCACCAGATACACTACCGAACACGGCAGAGGACATGATTGCAACTCTGGCAGGGGATTTTATGTGTCTGGTAATATAATACATTAATTTATCAATCAGTCCAATATGCACCATTAATTGTCCAAATATAACAAACATAAACACTATACCACATATTATATACATTGCGATACCTAACATAGCAGTATTATCAATTAC
>LWDU01035433.1_pt1 | contig 10551 bp, 10 predicted proteins | sample 727161 | NCBI WGS metagenome assembly LWDU01 (sample SAMN04566230, study PRJNA314399) | hydrothermal vent metagenome | isolation source: deep sea hydrothermal plume seawater | place: Mexico: Gulf of California, Guaymas Basin | collected 2004-07-11 | reverse complement strand
TGACCTGCGAGGTGAAGCCAAAGACATCAACCGAAAGATGATTCGAAAGGAAGATCAGCAATCCGAAGAGATCGCCCGCTTACTGAGACTGAATGCCGAGCTGTCTGCGCTCAAATCCAAAAATGAAAAAACACTCGATAAAACAAAGGTATCAACACTGATCGAGGGCAAACTCGCTGCGGCGAAACAATCACTGACGGATGAAATGGCAAAGCTACTGGCAGACTATAGACGCACCGCGGATGAAGACAAGATTGGCGGTATTCCCGTTGACAGCGAGTATGTCATCTTCATCATTGATACCTCTGGCAGTATGTACAACTACGCCTGGCCACTTGTGCTGCAGAAGGTAGCAGAAACACTGGCTGTCTACCCCCGCCTAAAAGGTATCCAGGTAATGAACGACATGGGTAACTACATGTTTACCCAGTACGCCGGCGCATGGATTCCAGATACAGATGCCCGTCGTCGTGCCATTATCGATAGATTGCGTTCATGGAACGTATTCTCAAATTCATCTCCGGTCGAAGGAATAACGAAAGCCATTAGCACCTACTACAAACCCGGGAGGAAAATCAGCCTGTATGTTTTTGGGGATGAATTCAGTGGACGATCAATCCAGCGAGTAGTTGATGTCATCGACCGAATCAATCGCACGGATTCAAAAGGAAATCGGCTGGTTAGAATTCATGGCGTCGGTTTTCCGGTTCAATTCGCCAACCCACCCCGATATCAGGAAACAGGTATAAAGTTTTCGATCCTGATGAGGACACTGTGTGAGAAAAACGGCGGAACCTTTGTTGGCCTGAATGACTTTCGAGCCTACTAATGCTCTACCACCTGAATCGAACTGAGTACTCCAACTCGGCGCTACCTTGTGAAGGCACTTTCAACTCAAAGACATAAGTCATGCTGTCTCGTTTTGTTCCTTTCTGACTCTCACTGATAATCGTCCAATCACCTGTCAGCTGTTCCTCTACACTAACGACGACGGATTCCGGCTTGTCATTTGTCATTGTTATCCGGTAACCCACCTCTACTTCCCTTTCCCCAAAACGCTGGAAAGATGTCTGGATTCGATTTGCTGAAACATCAAACGCGCGCCCGACCGAAATATCGATCTTCTGACCAGTTGAAGTGTGACCTACCCTGGACTCTCCGATGAAAGTTTCGCTTGCCTTGTCTCGTTCGTAGACTCGAATGTTCCCTGCGGGCAAAGGTTTCTTCAGGCCACTTCCCCGTGAGCCCGCTATGGTTATCCAGACAGCCGGGGACGATTCCTGGGCAGCCTGATTCCCAAAACGTTGCGCAACAGAAGCAAGGCGATAGGATTTTTCATACCGGATACCGTCCGCTGAAATCAGTTTCAGCTGGGTCATGTCGTGGTTCCGGAGGTTGACCTGTCCGGGAAAGCGATAAGCGTGATAGTCACCGGGATTGGATGCCACGGGGCTGGCAGAGTCGAAACTGGCTGTTGCTCTCATGTGCTGCACTTCCGCCATCACTTTTGGAACGCCCGGATTTTGGTTAACGTCACCCGCCACAAGTACAAGTTCATCCACGGCGAAATCCGAACTGCTCTGGTTTCGAATGGTGACCCAGCCACTCAGGCTCGCTTCTTTCTCCAGCGTCAACGCATAGTCCGCCTCCCATCCAACGCCGGCCGCATGATAGCGAACCGTGAGTTCCTGCTTGCCGGATTGTTGGTTTTCACCTTTAAAAACGAGTGTCGGCGAAGTGTTAAGGTCGTCCGGGATGTACGGCAAGGAAATTGTCCCCTCTGGCGCAATTTCTATAACATCACCGAACTTTACAATTTCCGGATTGATCGAAAGGAGAATTCCTTCACGTAATATTTTTTCGTAGCCCTTTTCCTGGAGCAGGAATTTGCTGTATTTTACCTTGCTTCCAACAAACCGTTCCAGCAGGGAATTCGGATTCAACAGGTCGAAGCGATAGTTCTGCTGATTGGCAGAAAACCCCCGGGAAGCAGCAGAACTTATTGAAACGGTAGGCGGCAGAATAGTTCGCGCAACATCGGTGAACTCCAGCTCGATCTCTCCTGTCGGGAGCACCACTTCTCGCTGATCCCGAACCACCGTAAGATTTGAGTTAAATACGGTTAACGCCAGGCGAGTTCGGCCTTCTGCACCGAGCTCAAACTGTGACGCAGTTGCAATGCCCGTCGCCAAAACGACAATACCCAACATCAAAAACCGTGCTAATAAATGCTTCATAGATTTCTTCTAAATATGCTTTGACAGATGCTCTCAAGTTAGTTCATTTTAGCAGTCCCTGTCCGAGACCGGAGAAAAACATGAACAAGGTTAGGTTTAATCGATCAGAAGTGGATGTCGGAAACATTCTGGCAATGGAACATGTCAATGTGACGGTTCCGGACCAACCACTGGCGACGCTTTTCTATGTCAATCTACTCGGATTCACGCGAGACCCTTACATGGATTTCGGTCCAACCAACGTCTGGATCAACGTTGGCCGCCAACAGTTCCATCTGCCTACTGCCGAAGCCCAGGTCCTGAGAGGCCATATCGGTGTTGTAGTACCCGACATGAAATCGCTTCTGGTGCGGCTGCAGAAAATGGGCCGTCGGCTAAAAGATACCCAATTTACGTTCACGGAAAGGAAAAACCACGTGGACATCACCTGCCCCTGGGGGAATCACCTCCGCTGTTTTCCCCCTGGCAAGTTCGGCAAAGCACAGCTTGGGATTCCCTACATCGAATTCCAGGTACCCGCTGACTCTGCGCCCGGAATCGGCCGATTCTACGAGCAGGTCATGGGATGCCGAACCCACATCAACAAGGGGAAAAACCAGTGTGAGGTTCTCATCGGCCAGGAACAATTCATTCGATTCAAGGAAACGCGCAAACCCGAACCTTCCTATGATGGACACCACATTGCAGTATACGTATCGAACTTTTCAGGGCCACACAGCTACCTGAAGGACAACAACCTGATCACCGAGGAGTCAGACCAGAACCAGTACCGCTTTCAGACTATTGTTGACCCAAACAATGGAAAAGCCTTATTCGACATTGAACACGAAGTCAGAAGCCTTCACCACCCCATGTACGAGAGACATCTGGTCAATCGAAATGCTGAGCAGGGATTCTTTAACTACCAGGGCGGTAGGGACGCGTTTACCCCACAGAAGATGGTGTGAAGTCTGATCCGGCTGATAGACTAGCCGCCTTTATGAACCCTAGAAACACACATATGGTAACCAAGACGCATCGTCAGGCCTTTGGCTTGCGTATCAGGCAACTAAAGCGTGACGGAAAAGTCGCCGAAATTCATGGCAACAAATTTTGGAACTCAAGTTACCTGATCATGGATTACCTGAAGAAGAATCCATTACCGAAACGTTCCCGAATACTGGAAATCGGATGTGGTTGGGGTTTACTGGGACTCTATTGTGCCAAACAGTTTGGCAACAAGGTGCATGGCATTGACGCGGACGAGAACGTTTTGCCTTATCTTGACCTACACGCCGAAATGAACAGACTCAAGATGTCCGGAGAAAAGAAGACGTTCAAGCAGCTTACCGTCAGTTACCTGAGCAATTTTGACGTGGTAATGGGTGCCGATATATGTTTCTGGGATGAGATGGGCCACGAACTTTACAACTTGATGGGCCGGGCGAAGAAAGCCGGAGTGAAGCAAATAATGGTCTCTGACCCCTGTCGCCCCCCATTTAGCGAACTGGCTGTGAAATGCGACGAGAATCTCGATGATGTCGAGCTGGTGGAAAAATTCCTGAAGCGACCGGTCAATGCGTCAGGCGAGATTCTTATTGTTCGACACTAATTCCGTTCAACACCCGCTCATACCCCCCCAACCAAATACTTTCTAATCGTCTTCAGGAGCAACACCAATGATCATTACCACGACCCCTTCCGTAGAAGATGCCAAAGTAGTCAAATATCTTGGCGTAATCACCGGCGAGGCAATTCTGGGTGCCAATATATTCAGGGATATATTCGCTGCAGTGCGTGACATCGTCGGCGGACGGTCGGCCGCCTATGAACGAGAGTTGGGCAAGGCGCGTGAAATAGCCCTCGCTGAACTAGAAGACTGGGCGGACGAGCTGGGTGCCAATGCCGTCATTGGCGTCAATATTGACTACGAAAGCTTTGGCCAGACCAACGGTATGATGATGGTCAGTGCTACCGGCACGGCGGTCATCATTGATCGAACCTAGCCAGGCCTGCACCGACTATCGAAACACCAGGAAACACAGGTTTTCTTGACGACCTCGTCAATCGATGTAAATCGACCATCAACCAAACCGGTACCCTCTCGCAATTATCTCATTAGACTGGCTCATTAGTCGGGCTCATTGGTCGGGCTCATTAGTCTGGCTCACTAGTCGGGCTCATTGGTCGTAATTCCTTGATTCAGCAGAACCTTGAACTTGGATACACAGTCGCTTAGAGTGCTCGCCCTGCACACGACAGATGTTTTTGTCATGAGTGACGAAAGAACGACCCAGGGTGTGTATTTTGCGCTCTCTGCCTATATTTTCTGGGGTATCGTCCCCATTTACTTCAAATGGATAGATCACGTTTCCCCCTGGGAAATACTGGCACACAGGGCTGTCTGGGCCCTTGTGCTGCTGATCTGTATCCTGACGTACACAGGCGATTTAAAGGAACTAAGAGTTTCCGTCGCAAGACTCCCAACGCTGTTCCTGACGGCGATGCTACTGATGGTCAACTGGCTCGTATTTATCTATGCGATCGTTAACCAAAACATCACCGAGACCAGCCTTGGATACTTTATTAACCCCATGGTCAGTGTTTTCCTGGCAGTGATTTTTTTGCAAGAACGCTTAAGACCGCTGCAATGGATCGCAATGATAATCGCAGGAACAGGCATCGCAATCCAACTGATTCTTTTCGGACGCATGCCATGGCTCGCATTGGGACTGGCATTCAGTTTCGGGTTCTATGGATTGTTGCGCAAAAATCTCGGGCTTCACGCTATCGCAGGACTTGCCATTGAAACAATGATCGTTGCACCGTTTGCTCTCGCCTACATCGCATGGATAGCCTACCGGCAAACAATGATTTTTGGCAATGATATGGAAATTGATTTACTGCTCATGCTGGGGGGATTCGTGATTTCGTTTCCACTGCTGTGTTTCGCCGCTGCTGTCACCCGGCTCCCCCTGACCGTCATCGGGATGTTCCAGTACATCGCACCAACCATGTCGCTGATAATAGCTGTACTGGTCTACAATGAGGAATTCGGCATTGATCGTCTTGTTACATTTGGTTGTATCTGGATTGCACTAATGCTCTTTGCCGTAGAGGCCTGGGTCCACCATAAGCACCAGGCGCCAGCGCCAACCAATAATTCAGCCTAGGCTCTGCCAGCACGCGCTAGTCCTGCAGGTCTTTGCTTGCTTCACAGATTCATTCCGTTATCCTAGCGCATTTCTCGATAACCCTAGAGAAACGATGTTATGACAATGCAACAAACACCCCTGCTCATGTCCCGGATCCTTGGACGCGGCGCGAAACTTGACCCAAACGTCGAAATTGTCACCCTCCTCGCAGACGGCACGCATCGGCAGACCCTGGAAGCTACAGCAACCCGGTCCAGACAACTGGCCAACGCTTTGTCAAATCATGGGGTTAAACCCGGGGATCGAATCGCAAGCTTCATGTGGAACAACTACCGCCATCTGGAGTTGTATCAGGCAGTCCCGTCGATGGGCTGTGTTCTTCACACGCTGAATATCCGCCTAAGCTCTTTTGATCTGGAATATATTATTAATCACGCGGCTGACCGAGTGATATTCGCTGACGAAGACCTTCTACCACTTCTTGAACCAATCCTGGACAGAATCCCAACCGTTGAGCTGCTGGTCATATCACGGCATGGCGAAGGTGGAGAGTCAGGCTTTCCAAACCAGATGGACTACGAAGCGTTCATTGAAGGCCAACCTGCCGATTTCGAATGGCCAGAGATTGATGAAAACGCGCCTATGGGGCTGTGCTACACAAGCGGCACGACCGGCAAACCGAAAGGTGTGATGTATACCAATCGATCCACCTATTTACACACCGTTACCCAGGCAATGACTGACTCAATGGGGCTGTCTTCGCTGGACTCGGTATGCGGTATTGTCCCCATGTTTCACGCCATGGGGTGGGGACTGCCTTTTACCGCTTCGATGCTGGGCTGTAAGCAGGTCCTGCCGCACCGGTTCATGGATCCTGAAAGACTGGTTGCGTTAATGGCGCAAGAAGAAGTCACCATATCGGCAGGTGTACCAACAATCTGGCAGGGAATAAGAAACCTGCTGGAAGAGAACCCCAAGAAGTATGACCTCAGCAAGCTGTCCCGACTCACTTGCGGTGGAAGCGCGCCACCCGTCTCGTTGATGCGTTGGTACTTTGAAAAGCTGGGCGTGGAAATGATCCAGGGCTGGGGAATGACAGAAACCAATCCACTCGGAACCCTGAGCCGTAAGGTCGCCAAACGGTCCCATCTCAATCTGACGGAAGAACAGCAGTTTGACAACATCGCAAAAGCCGGACTGATCATGCCGGGACTCGAGCTCGAAATTGTTGACGAAAACTGGGACCCAGTACCTCACGACGGGGACTCGGTAGGTGAACTCCTCATTCGGGGGCCCTGGATTTGTGCCGAGTATTACAATGATCCCCAGCCAGAGAAATTTCACGACGGTTGGCTGGTTACCGGTGATGTCGCAAAAATTGACGGTGAAGAGTATCTTATCATCGCTGATCGCTCCAAGGACCTGATCAAATCGGGAGGAGAATGGATCTCTTCAGTCGACCTTGAAAACCATATCGTTGCGCTCGACGGTGTCGTGCAAGCTGCCGTCGTTGCACAAAAACACCCAAAGTGGGATGAAAGGCCTGTTGCTTTGGTGATCCTTGTGGATGGATCGAACATCACGACAGAGTTGATTCTGGAACACTGCATCGAAATTTTCGCAAAATGGCAACTCCCTGATGATGTAATCTTTGTTGACCAGATTCCGCTGACCTCCACGGGCAAGATCGACAAGAAAACCATCAGGGCGCAGTTGGAAGAACAAACATACCAGTTACCGGATTTGAGGAGCGCCTAACACCATGTTGCGTTATTGTGCCTTAATACTTTTCCTGTTTATGTCAGGGCAGCTGTACGCAAGCGATGCGTGCTCAGGATCGACTGAAGAAAAACTCCAATGTCATTCCGGGGAAGTTAAGGATTTCTTGCGCAGATGGGTAAGAGCCTGGGGAGACGGCGACATCGATACCTATCTATCCCTTTACACGACGGCAAGATCACCCCGTGAAGACCTGACGAGAGAGGAGTGGATTCAACATCGACGGGCACGAATTGGTCCCGGCAAGGAAATCGAGCTCAACCTGAAACTCGAGAGTATGGGGCTGGAAGATTCCGGTATTTTTGACGTCATTTTCATGCAACAGTACAGGTCAGCTGCATTCCAGGATGCGGTCAGGAAACGACTCTTCCTGCTCAGGGACGGCCAGGAACTCAGAATCTGGAAAGAAGAAATCTTACCTTGATTTATATTGTGAACGATAATCGAACTATTGAATCATCATGGTGAATGATAAGCCGCCAACTTGCTTTCCTGTGCGAGATATCTGATCTAAATTGTTTACATAATTATCATTCCCCCGCCAAATCCTTACATTTACCCTACAGGCTTTACATTTTCCTTACAAGCACTTACATTTTCCTTACAAATACTTACATATTCCCTACAAACCCTTACATATTCCCTACAAGCTCTCGCATTTTCCCCTACAAAATCTTGCACTTAGGAGCCATTATTCGTTTAATATCTGAATGGGCCAGGCATGCATAATTTTTATCGAGTTGTGTGAGTCTTTTGTGACTTTTTGTGACTTTTTGTGACTCTGGTAACCGGTTAGCGGTCTTTTTAAAATTATTAGTCTGACCCATAACGATATTAGTGGCGTAAACCTAACAATACTCAGGCTATGGGAACTTCGGTCAAGTGAGAGCGTCGATTCACCAACAAGCGCAGCACCGGGAAGCACCTCGGCAGGCAGCCCGACCCTGTCTTTTAAGATCTGCCCTGGCTATCGCGGTCTCTGTCGGCATAGCGGATGCCTATGCTAATACCCTGTCCGTGGACAAAATTCGCCTGATTCTCAATGACGAGATCTCAAGCCGGATAGACTCCCCTGTACCAAAATTTGAAGGTAGGCTGATCGTTAACGGGCTGATCCAGAGCCACCCTCACGAACTCTACGTTCAACTGGAAGAAAAATATCAGGCCCTGCCACCATTTACTCAAGCGAAGGAAGCAATAGCAGAGCGCTACATTGTTGAAGCCACGAACCCCGAGAAGATGTTCGCAGGCGTAAAATCGATCGCCGGAAATCTTTCCAAATTTGTTCCAACCATAAGCACTAGCATCAGATATGACGACATCCATGAGAAAAACGATCGTCTTGACCCCGATGGAAACCCCACCGATTCTGATTACTCAACCGTATTGGCGATCGTCAACCCTACTTTTATTTATGAAACAGGACGACGTAAATGGACCTTGAACGTTGATGACGATTCAACTGTCACCGATCACCTGGTAAATGTGAACTGGGACAGGCGCCTGAACCGTGGCCAACAACTCAGTGTCGCAATGCTTTACCAGAAAAGCCATGACAGAATAACAACCGAAGACGAGATCGTGGATTTCGATTCTGCCCTTGACCAAAATTTGCAGGATTACAATCGCACCCGGGTTAGCCTGATGTACCAAAAGGGAACCCGTAGAAACAGAACCCGATATGAGGCTTACCTGTTCAGAGAGAACTCAGCTACGGACTACCAGAACCTGCAAACAAGTAGCTACGATCTGGATCGGACTGGCGTCGGTGGTGAATACGCCTGGCAAGTTAGAAGACAGATGGCACTTGTCGCAGAAGGTCGCTACATACAGTCTGACTTTCCTCTCACCATTAGGGACAACACTCATTTTCGCTCCGTGATCGGCGCTGACATGTCCATAGGACGACGTATTCGGACAAGTTTCCGGGTAGGCTATGCAGAGAAGACTTTCGATACATCGATCGCCGAGAACAGCTTTGGTGAGCCGGTTTGGAATGGGAAACTCGAATGGGATCTCCGAAGAAACACCTCCGTGCAAATGGAAACTGGGCGGAAGATTTACGAACTGGAGACGGTTAATCAACCTAATGACGCCTCCAAGTTCAACATTAATAGCTGGATAAGCGCTGCGTGGGCCGAACAGTGGACCGACAAGCTCAGCACCAATACTTCTTATACCTACCGCGATACATCGTTCGAAGGACGTGGCGGCAACGAGGGTGCCCAGCAATGGATTGTTTCTGCGGTCTACCAGGCTCATCGCAGACTGAAGTTCGCGATTGATACCGCCTACACAATGATAAAAGATGATTTGGGTGAGGACATCTCCAGACACACCATCACCTTCCGCACAGATTATTCCCTTTGATCGTTAATCCGTTACAATAGACCAACATCACACCTGTCCCTTTATAAGATCCCGTCAATAAGGAGGATGTTTGATCTTACGTATCGACAACACGATCCTTTCAACCAGGCCCAGGCGATTGGCAATCGCGCTGCTCATTGCGCTTTTAATCTCCTTTCAGGCCCCAGCAGACACTAACGACTATCAGCTTGGCGCCGGGGATGAGATCCGGATCCAGGTGTACCAGGAAGATGATCTTTCCATGGTGTTGCGACTCGACGAATCTGGCACCTTTGACTATCCCTATCTCGGTACAATCACCGCCAAAAAACGATCGCTCAACCAGCTAAAACAAACGGTGACGGAAGGACTGCTCCAAGATGTACTGGTAAACCCAAACGTTAGCGTCTCTATCGTCAAGTATCGTGATTTCTATATTGGCGGGGAAGTCAAAAGATCTGGCAGCTATCCATACCAGCCGGGATTGACCATCAAGCAGGCGGTAAACCTGGCCGGCGGCGTCACCGAGTGGGCATCATCGTCCAAATACGAAATTCTCCGGGAAGGCAGCAATCTGGTTGAGTCCGCTGGCAATAATACAGCAGTTCGACCAGGAGATACCGTTACCATCCTTGAAGGACTATTTTAGCAGTGGCATCCCAGCCTGAACTTTATGACGAGATGGTTGACTACCGGTACTATCTGGAACTCGTTCGAACCGTCTTACTGAAATACAATAAACTGATCACCCTCTTCTGCGTGGTGAGCATCATCACATCCGTCATCTATGTCCAATCACAGGCGCCCGCTTATATTTCAACAGTGACCATGCACATTGCTCCCGGCGATGCGGGCATGTTCAACCTTGAACAGTGGTGGAGTAGCGATGATGACAAATTCGAGGATACTCAAGTTGGCATCCTGCAGAGCAATAAGCTGAACCGGCGAGTCGTGCAGAAACTCAGCCTGCACGAGGCGGGGAAACTGACACCGGCCTCATTCGACGCAGGCATTGCGAACAGCCTGAAGCGCTGGTTTGCCGGGTTGACAGA
>LWDU01041899.1_pt1 | contig 10552 bp, 10 predicted proteins | sample 727161 | NCBI WGS metagenome assembly LWDU01 (sample SAMN04566230, study PRJNA314399) | hydrothermal vent metagenome | isolation source: deep sea hydrothermal plume seawater | place: Mexico: Gulf of California, Guaymas Basin | collected 2004-07-11 | reverse complement strand
AAGCTATTTTTTCATAGTTAATGTGTCCCTTTTTTTGATAAACCCGTCGTTGAGTATAATAATCTGCAAGTGACTACTTTTGTAAACAGTACCCAAACGCAATTAACAATGACACAAAACTAAACACTACCCTAAATGAACGTTGATAATTTATTGACCCATTTCCTTAACCAGTTGAGATATTCATTCATTTACAAGCGCTGCACTATTTTTGCAACAGCCACGAAGTGCGGGGTGATATAAGAAAATGAACTGTTCTTAAAATTACGCATCCAAGCTTCATGCGCGTGAGAATCTCCCGTATTTATTCTTTTCCTCCATCAGGTGTAAAGGAGAGGGTCTCTTTCATAGAAACGCACAAGAAAGGGCGTATTTGAGATGCTGAGTCGTCACACCACTTAAATTTTTAGTACGTCCTTTCGACACAATAACGTCAATTCAGAAAACGATAGACAGATTTTTTTTGACGCATTTTCTTTAGCTGATCACCATTGGCTTATTGACTATGATAGAACTCTTTATGATATAAAAAACATACGACTATTTAGTTTCTTATTGAGGAATCACTTTAAAGAAAGTACTTCATCAAAATTTATGGTTCTGAAGAGCAATTAAAAGACTTTAAGAATTAAATGCTGAATCTATAAATGAGTAAATTCAATGGTGATTATGGTTTTTACATTGTTGTTTATTAAGCGGCAAAAATGACGTGGTAATTAATGCCTACGGCGTCCGAGTTTGGTTCTTCGTGCGCATCACTGCACCACATTATTGTATATTCGTTGCAGGCTTCGTCACACTATTACAAATGCCGTTGACTGCTCACTTTCGCTCTGCTTTCCATGGCTGGCAGCGGTTGAAAATATGGAGATGGGTTCTCCCTTTTTGTGTTAATGCAGTCCTGATATTTCATACACGCCTGGGTAGAAGTTCAATCATGGGATGAAATTTAGTTTCTGTTGTCTAGACCTTTAATATTTTATGGAAAAGGTGTATAAAATTCTGGTAATCATTAAAAATATAGTGTGGTAATAATTATGGCTGAAGATAATAATGATAAAGAAAATGAGCTTCCAATTGCTGATGAGCGAATTCAAAAAGTTAAAGAGGTTTTTGAGCAATTAGAGGGTGAACCTGGTGGAACAGTGAGTCTTGATACTAATGACGACGGTAATATAGATACCATAGGCGTTGATGTCACTGGCGATGGTGAAATGGATACTATTGTTGCTGATACAACTCATGACGGTCATTTAGACGTGATAGTTGAAGATACCACCGGAGACGGTGATTTTGATGCTAAATTAGAGACGCGCAAGAAATAACGCAGATATCTTTGGGTTAAATGACTGGGTACTTCCAGAGTTCTCCCGACGGGTTAAATATGGGGCGAGTGTGGTGTGCTAAAAAAGTTATCTTATTGTCATTGCTTATGGTGCTGGACAATGAACAAACGGGCATTGATCTACTACTGTTGCAAAATAAAGTTAGTTCACCTGAGAGTGAACAACAAAGCAATAGTTAACCTTAACCAAAAAGCAAATTGTCGTGGCAATTAATGCTTACGGCGACCCAGTTCGTCCTGCGTTCGTGTTACTGCGTTATATCATTGTAAACCCGATGGTGACTCAGTAACAGTACCACAAATGACTTTACGGCATTTGTGGTGTAATTCCATGTCCTCCCTCTGGCGCTCCGCACGGTGGGTAGCCAGAATTACCTACGCCTACTGGGGCTACCAGCCTCCGCTTCGCTTTCCATGGCTGGCAGCGATTGCGTTGATAAAATTAGGCTATTTTTAACTTGTTTTTATTGCTAATGCAGCAATAAAAGTGGATGGCGTTAAGTGTAAGTCGTCTATAAAATAGTTGTCTGAAAAGTGGGTTGAATCGTTTTGTGTGAATTGTTGTAAATCAAGGAATTGGAAACCTTCATTTACAGTGTTGGTTCTTAAGTTGCTATTAAGTTCTTTGATGGTCGTGGTTAATAGTTGCACCTCGGTGATTGATAAAAGTTTTTGCCGGCAAGGTGAAGGTAATGGGATGCCTGAAATAATAATTGATTTTGAATGAGGTTTTAACGTTTCAGTGACATACCTAATATAGTCATGGCTAAGGGATTGAATTGATTGCGTTAAATTGTTGTTAGTCTGTTGGTGGAATTTTATTATGCCTTCGTTTAGACGACAATCAATTTCACCAAAAGTTAGCACTATTTTGGCGTTATTTGGAATAGTGGTGAGTATGGCCTCAATTTGTTTTTTGTAGCCATTTATCTGGTTATTTGCAAGATGCCACATTTTACAGCCAATGATGACTTTTGATTGTATACGGTAGGTTTTTCCTTTTAACGCTACAACCGTGTTTGCCGCGGGTAGGCAGTGGCTTTCACCGATGACATAAAGGAGAGGTAATTTTTTTTCTGAAAAATAGTATTCCTGATGGGTTTTTCTATAGTGTAATAAATTGCTTAATAACAGCTTGTAGGGTTCAATAAATTTATCTTTCTGATTTTTGTTTTGAGCGCTATGCATCGTCGTACCTAGATAATCTGATAGACGACTCAGGTCATCATCAAGCCAGGAATAGATGCTTAAATGTATCAGTGCTTCGGCATAAGTAGGTTTGATCTTTAACGCCTGTTGAAAACTGTTAATAGCGTCATTCAGTTGACCACGTTCTTTGAAAGCTATCCCCAGATTGTAATGGGCCTCAGCATAATCAGGCTTAAGTTGGATTGCTTTGTGGTAGCTAGTAATGGCAATTACAGATTGATGTGTTTCGTGTAAGGAAACGCCAAGGTTATTGTGTGCTTCAGCATAGTTGGGGTTTATGCTAATCGCATTTTTATAGTTGTTAATTGCGGTATCGGACTGACCACAATCTTGGAAAGTCATTCCAAGGTTGTTATAGGCCTCAGCGTAGTGTGGTTTTATTTTTAAGGCCTGTTCATAGTGGTTAACGGCTTCTTTTAATTGGCTGGTCTCTTGAAGAATCACACCGAGGTTATAATGCGCTTCCGCATAGTCAGGTTTAATTTTTAAGGCGTCCTCGTAGTGCTTAATTGCTTTTTTCAGGTGGCCGGCTTCTTTTAGGGCAATGCCCAGATTGTTACTGACCTCAATATAGTCAGGACTGATTTCGAGGGCGCGTTCATAGTGGGTAATGGCGGCGGCTACTTGATCTAGATTATGGAAAACATTACCAAGGTTGTAAAGTGTCTCTGGATCGTTCGGCTGCAGTTTGAGTGCCTGCTGATAACTTTTAACTGATGCCTTCAGTTGGCCCGTATCTTTAAGGGCTATGCCTAGATTATTGTGTGCTTTTGTATAGTTTGGTTTGAATTTGATAGCGTGTCGGTAGCAGGAAATAGCAGCTGATAATTGTCCTTGGGTGTTAAGGATAACCCCCAGATTATAATGGGCCTCGGGATAATTGGGCTTTATTTTTAGTGTTTTTTTATAGCTAACAATGGCTTTATCTAACTGGCCGATATTGTTGAAAGCAACACTAAGATTATACTGAGCCTCAGTATAATCGGGTTGTATTTGAAGTGCTTGTTGGTAACTTTGAACAGCAGCGTCGAATTGTTGCCGATCTGCGTAACAAACGCCTTGGATATTAAAGAGAATAGCGACAGTGGGGAACTTGGTCGTTAGTGTCTCTAAAGCTTCCAAGGCCTGGTCTGTTTTGCCGGCGTGATAAAGCGCAACGACTGAGTCAATTTGTGTTTGTGTTAGATCAGATATGGTATTTGGAATAACCTTATTGGGTAATTTTTTGAGTTCTATTTTGGCTTGTTGGTTTTCTGGAAAGGTTTGTAAAAGTAGCGTGTAAAGCGCTCGCGCTTTATTCAATTCACCCTTTTTTGCATGAGCTTTTGCGCGGGTTAAAATTCTATCTACGTTCATTTGCTAGGTGTTAGTTATAAAAAAGAGTCTAGGGCTCCGATTTCATCGGAGCTGTTTGCTTGTTGTTGGGATTAAAGTTCTTTTTCAGACACCAACAGCACGTTAGCAGAATTAAAATACGGAAAGACCATACTAAATGAATATCAGTTAAAAGGGCAACACCCTTGGGTTTATGAGAATGACTTGTTGGTTTCGGTGCTTTAGTGTGAGTGTTATGGAACATAAGTTAATGATTAACAAACAGATCAATAACACTAGATGTTAATAAAGGGGGAGGGTATGAGCGTTAAAATTTTTATTTAGAAGAGGTTTTTTTGTAACGAAGTGAATAAAGATTGTGTTATCGCTGTCGACTTATAGCTAAGTGAAGTGGTTTTTGTTAGTGAGTATCGATAGTAGAGAGGTTAAAGCGTGAGTTCTCAAGCCTTTGAGTCAGTGTTTTCTCATATGCCAGTCGTTAAAGGTAAGGCCCTTCGGCAGAAGGGTACGTATCAAGGCTTATCGAAAGAAACCCAACCTAATAGTTATGAGAAAAAAGACGCTAGTGAAAGAGTCTTTGTAAAAGAAATTAACCGGCCTAATGAGACCCGTTTTAATATGGGGTTTGTCATTGAGATGAACGAACGTGGGTACCGATTTTCCAGCGATCAAATTGATATTCAGGATAAAAACAGACTGACTGAACTTAAACGTGAAAGTATTGCGTTAGCATTGGATATAGAGGACGAAGAAAGGGCAACTGACACGCTTAAAGAACGTGATAAGAAGTTTCAGTTAATGAGCAAGTTTGAAAAAACCCTTCATATTTTTGGTAAATATACGCATAAAATGAGTGATCTGGGTGATGCTCACATAAATACGGCGCAGGCTATATGTTTTAAAGAAACGATTGCGTGGGAAATAGGGCTGGCTGAGTTATCTCATGAGATGGCAAGGTTGTTTCTCAAAGTTGATATTAGACCGGCTGATTTAGCCAGAAAATCATCAACTTCTTGGGGGGGGCGACGGCCTGTCATGCCGGTGTTAAGGCGGTAATTGATTAGGTTTTAATCTGTAGTTAAGCATTTTAGTCTAGTTGATAAAGGCTGTACGTTCGTAAGTGTGGAGTGGGAAGTATCGTCTTATAGTATTTTCCCTGAGGTGACCGGGCGGCGATTAATAATTTTTGCTTGTCTAGGCCGATGGCCATGGGTGCCGACTTATCGGTTGACTTGTTTTATATTAGTGTGACAATTATCTTTCAGTTTAAAAAAATATAAGGTGTGTGGTATGGGGAAAGATAATCAAGATCCTGGAAATGATTCTTTAATTAGCGCCGATCGAATTCAAAAAGTTAAAGAGGCCTTTGATAAAGGAAGAATTGACGGTGATTTAAGTGATACTGTGAGTATTGATACTAACGATGACGGTATGCTTGATACCGTTGGTGTTGATATGACTGGGGATGGTGAAATAGATACTATTATTGTTGATTCCAACCATGACGGTCGTTTAGATACGATAGCCGAGGATACCACGGGAGATGGTGCTTTTAATAGTAAGCTAACCACGTCAAAGAAGTCGGCTGGATAGCTTTAGTTGTTGTTAGTGCAAATGCCTATTCGTATTGCGACGGAATCCCCGTCGTTATCAGAAAATACATAACCATAACCTTTAGCAAAAACATAGCGACCATTGTTTGAATTGAAGTTGAATAGATAGCCATTCGACGATGCGCACGACTTCCAACGTGTAGAAATATCATAACTCAACGTTTGAGGCGTAAACCGTACCGGTTTAATACAGCTATAAAGTCCGGCGCTGTCCATAGAGGGAGAGTTGATGACTATATGGCCATCATCGAGCAATTTCATGCCGAATTTTTTTGGATTAAAGGCAGTTGCTTTATAGCGTCCTTGTTTTTTCTTGAAGCCGTTGGCACTGTTATCGGAACAAAAATAAATTTCTTCAGCCATGACCGTACTCGATAGCATGATGAGAATAAGGGCCAGATATTTCATGAAAGGTACCATTTTTGTTAAGAAGTGAGTAGCAGAATATAGCAAGGCAAAACTGATTTCAAGAGTGCTATAAGCCTATTGTTGGCGACCAACTAATAGGTCAGTATCTCTTTAACATGAAGATTGTCAGTAATGAGTGAGTGAAAAATCGTAAAAATTCTTTGTTAAAGCGACTGGCAGAGGTACAATCCGAACCAAATATAAATGGTGTTGGGTAACAACTTTTGGAAGTTATTAATGCTTTGGCAGAAAATAACCTTTCTATTCGGTCCTCACAGGTTCTAAAAACGATTGACCAAAGATGAAGATCATGACTGTAAAAAATAATTTAGTTGTCTTTTTAAGTTTAATTTTATTGGGAATAGCATCACAGGCCTCAGCGACTACCGGCTATTTTGCCTTGGGTTATGGGCCTAAATCAAACGGTATGGCGGGTGCTGTGGTGGCAGCCCCTCAAGATGCCACCACTTCTGCCGTTAACCCAGCAGGCATGTCATTAATAGAAGAGCGGGCAGATTTTTCATTAATGTTATTTAGTCCGATTCGGGAAGCGGCATTAGACCCGCGTGTGGTTGGCGGTAGCTTTGAAGTGCGTAAAAAAAGTAAGCGTGATTTTTTTGTAATTCCAAATGGCGGATTTAAGTACCAACTGAACGACCAACTCAGTTGGGGCATCTCTTTTTATGCCAATGGCGGTATGAACACCACCTATACTCGCAATATTTTTGATGAAACGTATGCCGTCCTAGGTGCCGCACAACAAGGAGGAGGGGCTGCTGCAGCGGCAGTTCCAACAGGAACTAAAACAGGTATGGCTAATACTGGCACCTTGCAGATTGATATGGGCCAAGGGATTATCGCACCCACCTTGAGTTATCAGATAACGCCGGAGCACAGTTTTGGAATAGCGCCTTTAATTGGTGTGCAATATTTTAAAGCGAAGGGACTGGGTAATTTTCAAGGGTTTACGAAGAACCAGACCGGCACTGACTTAACGAATAGGGCTTATGACTTTGCCTACGGTGCAGGTATTCGTGCCGGCTGGATTGGACAAGTTCACCCGATGGTAACGCTAGGGGCATCGGCTTCCAGTAAGATTTATATGACCGAATTTCACCAATACAGTGATTTGTTTGCCGAAAATGGCGGTTTTGATATTCCGGCTAATTTTACCACGGGGATTGCTTTGCATCCTCGTTCGGACCTTACCTTAAGTTTTGACTATGAACGAATTTTCTACGGTGACGTCAAGTCGATTGCCAATAAAGGACCTATTCTGGGTCCCGCTATTCCTGTGGGTCAGTCTGTTTTAGGGGCTGACAACGGCATTGGTTTTGGTTGGGACGACATTGATGTTTTTCGGATTGGTCTGCAATATGAAGTGAATCAGGATCTCACCTTACGTGCCGGTTACAGTTGGAATGATCGCCCCTTTGGCGGCGACCAGTTGTTGTTTAATGTCATTGCCCCGGCAGTTACCAACAAACACATGACTTTTGGTTTAAGTTATAGCCCCAGTGAATTTGGCGAGTGGAATCTTTCTTATCAACATGCCTTCAAAGAACATGTCAGCAGTGAACAAACCGCTTTTGGTGTCCCCGGTTCTTTATCCATGTATCAAAATGCCTTTGAGATTGGCTATTCTTGGAAATTTTAATTCATAATTTATAACGCTTAATTTAACAATGGAAAACTTTACCCCTTATTCCGCTCTTTTTGGCGGTATTCTTATTGGCTTAGGAGCCAGCCTGTTTATGTTTTTAAATGGACGTATTGCTGGAATTAGCGGTATGCTTAAAGGTATATTAACTCCCTCAACGGTATTAGATAACAGTTGGCGCGTGGCTTTTGTGATCGGTTTAGTCTCGGCAGGTCTGGCTTATCAGGCTCTAGTGCCCACGCAAAGTTTACCGGCTGAAAATACCTCGCCGATTATCTTAGTTTTGGGCGGTCTATTGGTTGGTTTTGGCACCGCTATGGGCAGTGGTTGCACGAGTGGGCATGGTGTGTGTGGGTTGTCGCGGTTTTCTTTACGGTCACTGATCGCGACGGTTATCTTTCTTTCTACCGGCATAGTGACAGTCTATGTGTTGCGGCATTTAATTTAGGTCTTAATGATGAAACAAATTTTAGCAGCCCTAGTGTCTGGTTTTATTTTGGGTATCGGATTGATGGTGTCACAAATGACCAATCCTGACAAAGTCCTGAATTTTCTTGATGTGACGGGACAATGGGATCCGAGCTTGCTCTTGGTACTGGGCGGTGCAGTTGTGACGACAACATTGTTTTATCGGAGGATCTTTTTAATTAAGACACCGCTTTTAGAGACTCGGTTTTATCTGCCTGAAACGACGGTTATTGATCGCGCTTTAATTTTAGGAGCACTATTGTTTTGGTTATTGTCCGGGGCCTGCTATTGCTAGTTTGGGTATTCGTTTCTATGATCCGCTGATTGCTGTTAGTGCGATGATTGCTGGCATGATAGGCTACCAATTTATTTTTCAACGGAAAAACGATTAACTAATAGCGCTATTAACGCAAGGCGTTATGAGAGCGATTAGATGGATTGTTTTTTTAATTAATAGTCCCGTTCTGCCTTTTTATCGCCGTTGTCATGCCAAAAGGTCCAATGGTCTTCTTTACGGCCTTTGTTATAAAAGCCTTGCTGATGTTTCTGACCATTTTGATACCAAGTGATCCATTGATCATCCTTCTTATCAGCACTGTAATACCCTGTTTCTTTGGTATTGCCATTGTCATACCATGTCGTCCAAAGATCATCTTTTTGACCTAAACGAAAATAGCCTTCTTCTTTTTTATTGCCATTTTGATACCAACGGGTAAAAATGTCGTCCGCTTTATCGGCTTGAAAGTAACCGGTTGATTTTAGCGTACTGAATTCATCACTATACCATTCACGCCAAGCACCTTCTTTTTTGCCTTCTACATAGTTAAATTCTGATTTTTTCCGTTCTTCCTCTCCACCAACGCTGAGAGGGGTAAGAGAGACAATAATCGATTCAGCTGTTTCAACCAGTGCATCATCAAGTGCCGATAACGTGAAAGTCGCAGTGGTTTCTCCTGCTAAAATAACCACACTACTGTCGCCCGTGTAGTCTGCTCCCTCTATCGCCGACCCTGAATAGCTTAAACTGATAGTAATATCTTGGGTTGCTTTTTGAGTTAACGTGACGGTGTAATCTGTTGTAGCGTCCCCCTCATTAACAGTTGTTGGCCCGGTAAGGCTCACTGTTGTGGCTGCGGTTAGCAAAGGGGTTCTGGCTTCAAAGACAGTGCCTTGATCTGAGAGTATGGTGGTGATCTTATTTCGGTCATTGTCAATACCGATAGTTTCTAAGGCTCTGCTAGTGATGCCAGTAATCGTCAAAATAATATCCTCAGATCCGAAATATACGCCAGATCCATCTGCAGCGACCATGCTTTCAGGTGCATGATCATCGAGAGTCACTAATTGAAAAGTGGCTGAGTTATAGCCTTTTTTGATAACAATGCTGTTCTTGCCGGTGTAGTCGGTATCATGGGTCGCTGTACCTGAATAGGTAAATTCAACCGTCAAATCTTCTGTTGGTGGCTCAGTAATTTCGATTGTATAATTACTTGTGGTTTCGCCCTCATTAACCGTCAGGGGTCCTGAAATACTAACCCAGGATTTTTGGGCGATGGTTGTTGCGGTTAACGCTTCATCTGTGATCAAGGTGGTTACACTGTTTTGGTCGCCATCAATGCCAACGCTAGCCGAACTAGTGCTATCAATGGTAATAATAATATCTTCAGACCCTACTGAACCATAGGATGTTTCTTCTAATAAGTTATCTTTAACGGTATCTAAATTAAACGTAGCTCCTCTGTCTCCGGCTGGGATAGTGATGGTGCCTGTTGTTGAGATGATGGCGCCTGTGACTGGGTGGGTAGTAATGGTTAAGGTTCCAACTGCCAGAGTATAGTCTGTATCAGCAATTGCTGTGCCCGTATAAGCTAAAGTGATAATAACATCAGTTGTTTGTGGTTTAGTTATTGTAACGGTGTAATTGGTTGTTGTTTTACCTTCTTCAACGATTGAGGGGCCAGAAATACTAACTGTGGGCCTTGTGAAGTACAAGCCCTCAGTGGTTTGTTCGGTTGTATTTGTAAGTATCGTGGTGACTTGATAATCAGTATTGTCTATTGTAATATCGGCGACCGCCTCAGTTTCATACCAAGTGGTCCAGAGATCATCTTTGTAATCGTGGGTATAATAACCCTCTGACTCTCTTGAACCATTGTCATACCATTGGGTCCAGATTCCTTCTTTTTTACCTACCTCATAGTGTCCTTCTATTTTTTTTACGCCATTGGCGTGCCATTGGGTCCAGAGGCCTTCTTTAACCCCCGCTTCGTTAGACCCCTCTGATTTTTTAACGCCCTCGCTATACCATTCGGTGAAAACGCCAGAAGGTAACTCAACGGCTAATATCGGCTGACTACTGATGAATAATACAATGAAAATTAAATCAGGTAATTTAATGTATTGGTTAGTTGTTTTTTCCATGATCTTTTTTGCGATTAAGTGGTTTTCTAGTATATTTCCATATTACGCCAGTAAACTGAGCTAAGCTAAAAAAAGTCAAGGGTGGGGTTAGAA
>LWDU01033985.1_pt2 | contig 10552 bp, 10 predicted proteins | sample 727161 | NCBI WGS metagenome assembly LWDU01 (sample SAMN04566230, study PRJNA314399) | hydrothermal vent metagenome | isolation source: deep sea hydrothermal plume seawater | place: Mexico: Gulf of California, Guaymas Basin | collected 2004-07-11 | reverse complement strand
TAAAAGGCCCAAACACCAAAGCTCCAGATAATGCAATAGAGGGTTTTTTAAAATCAAATTTAATTCAAAAAAAAGATATTTATAAAAAAAACACTGATAAAGGCGAGTTTTTTTTTTATAAAAAGCCATCAAGAAAAATTAAATCAGAAGATGTTTTAAAAGCCAATATTCCAAACATATTAGAAAATCTATCTTGGAAAAAATCAATGAAATGGGGGGAGCACAATCTTTACTGGGGTAGACCTTTAAAATCAATACTTGCAATTTTTGATAACAAACCTTTAAAGTTTAAATTTCATCATTTATCAAGTGCGAATTCAACGTATATAGATAAAGACTTTGAAGAGAAAACAAAAATATTTAAAAATATTAATTCATATTTTTCTTATTTTAAAAAATTAAATATAATTATTGATAACGATTTAAGAAAAAAATATATAAAAAAAAAATTAACAGATCTCTCAAATAAAAAAAACCTTCAAGTAAATATTAATGAAAAGTTGTTAAATGAGGTAACAAATATTGTTGAAAAACCTAAAGTAATTTCATGCACATTTGATAAGAAATATTTAAATATACCAAAAGAAATTATCACAATAACAATGCAGCATCATCAAAGATATTTTCCAACATTTGATAAAAAAGACAGTTTAACAAATAATTTTTTTATTGTTGCAGATTCACTTGATCCAAAAAACTTTGTTAAAATTGGAAATGAAAGAGTAATTGATGCAAGGTTAAGTGATGCAGAATTTTTTTGGAATAAGGATAAATCTCAAAATTTGGTAAAGCAAATATCTAGATTAAAAAATATAAATTATTTTAAGGGCCTAGGAAACTATTATGATAAAGTTCAAAGAATAAGAAAATTAAGCAGTCTTATTTCAGATGAATTATTAATTAGCAAAGAAAAAATAGAAATTGCATCTTCAATATGCAAAGTAGACTTGCTTTCAGATCTTGTTGGAGAATTTCCAGAATTACAAGGTGTATTAGGAGGATATTTTGCAGAAGTACAGGGTTTTGAAAAAGAAGTTTGTATCGCTGTTAGTGAGCATTATTTACCAACAGGATTAGAAAGCAGGATTCCAAAAAACCCATATAGTATAGCATTATCATTGAGCGATAAACTAGAAAGATCCATATGCTTTAAGAAGATCAGCAATTGGTTTGTTAAAAATGATTTTAGAAAACAATAAAGAATTAAAATTAAGAGATTTGATTAATTATAGTTGCCAATTATATAGCGAACAAAATATTAATTTTAATTCAAAAAATGTTCAAAAAGATCTTTCAGAATTTTTCCACGATAGGTTTAAAAATTTTATGAAAGAAAAAGAAATTAGAAATGACATTATTGAGAGTGTAGCGTTGAACTATAATATTGACAATATTTTGAAAATTTATAAAAAAACTTTAACTTTAAATAAATTAATTTCAAAAGAAATTGGAAAAGATGTGATGTTCAGTTATAAAAGAGCATCAAATATTATTTCTAACGAATTAAAAAATAACAAAATAGAACTAACTGGCTCTGCAGATTCAGGACTGTTTAAAAATGAATTTGAAAAAATACTTTATAAAAAAATTCACGAAATAAGAAAAGATTTTACAAGCATTGGTAGAGATGATGACTATGAAAGTATATTAAAAACATTGTCATCAGCCAGAAAAGAAGTAAATGAGTTTTTTGAAAATGTAATAGTAAATGATGAAGATGAATTAATTAAGAAAAATAGGCTAGAACTTTTACAAATGTTATGTAAAACCTTCGATGATTATTTAAATTTTTCTAAAATAGAAAGCCTTTAGTGAAAAAACTAGTTTTTAATTTCAAATCAAAAGATACAAAAAAAATAAAAACTTCAAAAAATATTTTAGGAGGAAAGGGAGCAAACCTTGCTGAAATGGGAAGACTTGGATACCCTGTTCCTTCTGGATTTACTATTTCTACTGAAGTGTGCGATTTATTTTACAAAAATAATAAAAAAATTGGTCCAAAAATATTAAAACAGATAAAAGCTGAAATAAAAAATATTGAGAAAGATTCTGGTAAAAAATTTGGAGATTTAAAAAATCCTTTGCTAGTTTCAGTAAGATCGGGCGCCAGAGTTTCTATGCCTGGGATGATGGACACGATATTAAATTTAGGACTAAATGATAAAACGGTTTTAGCACTTGCTAAAAAAACTTCAAATGCAAGATTTGCTAAAGATAGTTATAGAAGATTTATTCAAATGTACGCTAACGTTGTATTAAGAGTTGAAAGTTACAATTTTGAAGAACTTATTGAAAATTATAAACTAACAAAAGGAGTTTTGTTAGATACTGAGCTAGATGAAAATGATTGGGATGGTTTAATAAAAGATTTTAAGAATGTTGTGAAAGAAAAAACGAAAAGAGAATTTCCTCAAGATGTTAATGAGCAATTAATAGGAGCAATATTTGCAGTATTTTTATCTTGGCAAAGCAACAGAGCAAAAGTTTATAGAAAACTTAATCAAATACCTTCTGATTGGGGAACAGCAGTCAATGTTCAGCTAATGGTATTTGGGAATATGGGTCAAGATTGTGCGACTGGAGTAGTTTTTACAAGAAACCCATCAACAGGTACAAATGAAATTTATGGAGAATATTTAATTAATGCTCAAGGAGAAGATGTTGTTGCAGGTACAAGAACTCCACAATACATAACAAAAAAAGCTAGAATTGAAGCTAAGACCAAAGAAAGTTCAATGGAAGAGTCAATGCCCATTGTTTTTAAGCAGTTAGATAAAATTTTAAAAAATTTAGAAAAACATTATAAAGATATGCAGGATGTTGAGTTTACAGTTGAGAATAATAAACTTTGGATATTACAAACAAGATCTGGAAAAAGAACGGCCAAATCTGCTGTTAATTTCAAAAAAAAATGCTGTCACAAGAATAAACCCACATTCGTTAGATACACTTTTACACCCTACTCTAGATGAAAAAAGTAAAATAAATGTTATTGCGAAAGGGTTGCCAGCTTCTCCCGGTGCAGCAAGCGGAAAAGTAGTTTTTTCATCTGATGAAGCAGAAAGACTTAATGAAATGATGCAGGATACAATTTTAGTTAGAGTAGAAACTTCACCAGAAGATATACATGGAATGCACGCAGCAAAAGGAATATTGACTTCAAGAGGAGGAATGACAAGTCATGCAGCAGTAGTTGCAAGAGGAATGGGAAGACCATGTGTTTCAGGCTCAAGCGAAATTGATATTAATTATGATAGAAAAATTTTTAAAACTACATCTATAGAGATAAAAGAGGGCGATTTAATTACAATAGATGGATCTACAGGAAGAATTATTCAAGGAGAAGTTTTAAAAGTGAAACCTGAAATTTCAGGAGATTTTTCAAAATTAATGAGTTGGGCAGATAGTTTTAGAAAATTAAAAGTAAGAACAAACTCTGAAACTCCATTAGACACAAAAACTGCAAGAGATTTTGGAGCAGAAGGAATAGGGCTGTGTAGGACAGAACACATGTTTTTTAATGAAGAAAGAATTTTATCTGTAAGAGAAATGATACTTTCAAAAACTACAGAAGATAGAAATAAAGCATTAGAAAAGCTTTTACCTCATCAAAAAAATGATTTTATTGAAATATTTAAAATTATGAGCGGTTTACCTGTTACGGTAAGATTACTGGACCCCCCATTGCATGAGTTTCTTCCAAGAACTCAAAAAGAAATAGAGAAAGTAGCAAATGAATTACAATTACCAATTAAAGAGATTGAATCTAGAACTAGTGAGTTGCACGAACAAAATCCAATGTTGGGACACAGAGGATGTAGATTAGGAATTTCTTTTCCTGGAATTTATGAAATGCAGTGTAGAGCAATCTTTGAAGCATTGTCAGAGTTAAAAAAGAAAAAAATAAAATCAGCATTTCCAGAAATAATGATACCTTTAGTATCTACTGAGGCCGAAATTAAGATCATGAGAGGTTTGGTTGAAAGAGTAGCAAAGGAAGTTCAAATAAAAAATAAGATGAAAATAGATTATTTAGTTGGGACAATGATTGAACTGCCAAGAGCAGCTATTAAGGCTAAAGAAATTGCAAAGCATGCGGACTTTTTTAGTTTTGGAACAAATGATTTAACTCAAACAACTTTTGGAATTAGTAGAGATGACAGCGGCAAGTTCTTAAATGACTATATTGAAAATAAAATATTTGATATTGATCCATTTATTTCAATTGACGAAGGTGTAGGAGACTTAATTGAAATAGCAATTGAAAAAGGAAGAAAACAAAATAAATCAATAAAGTTGGGAATTTGTGGAGAGCATGGTGGAGACCCAAAAAGCATTCACTTTTGTTCAAGGGTGGGTTTAAATTATGTCTTGCGGCAGCGCAAGCAGAATTAAAAAAATAATTTACAATAGAAAGCGTTTAGATTTCTAGTTTTAAATCCAGTGCTGGCGCACTATGAGTGATAGCACCAACAGAAATTCTATCTACTCCGGTTTTAGAAATATTTTTGACAGAGTTTAAAGTAATATTTCCTGATGCTTCAGTTTGATAGTATTTTTTTGCTAGTTTTACACCTGCTTTAAGAGATTCTATATTCATATTGTCGAATAAAACTCTATCAAATTTTAATCCAATAATTTTCTTTAGTTGATTTAGGCTATCAACTTCTACTGTAATTTTTTTTCCTTTTTTAAATTTAATTGCATTTTTGATTATTTCTCTAATATTTTTATTTGCAGCAATATGATTATCTTTAATTAAAAATTCATCACTTAAATTAAATCTGTGATTTTCTCCTCCGCCCAGTTTGACTGCGTATTTTTGTATAACTCTTAAATTTGGAATAGTTTTTCTAGTACAGCAAATTTTTGATTTTTTATTCACTTTTTTTACAAAACTATTTGTTTTAGTAGCAATACCAGAGATATGAGATAAAAAATTTAAAGCAACTCTTTCACCAATTAATATATTTTTTATATTACCTTCAATAATTGCTATTAAATCTCCTTTTTTTACTTTAGATCCTTCTTTTTTTTTTATTTTAATTTTAATTTTTTTATCAATTAATTTAAAAGTTTGTTTTGCAAATTCTATTCCACCTATTATTCCCGATTGACTTGATATTAGCTTTACTTTTCTTTTGATATTATTCTTTAACAAGTTTGAAGTAATATCTCCCAAAGGATATAGATCTTCATTTAAAGCGAGTTTACAAATTTTTCTAATAAAATTTTTACTTAATTGAATTTTTGACACAGAATTTATCTGCCTATTTCCGTCATTCTCTCTACAGATTTTCTAGCTTTTTCTATAGTTTCATTATCCATGATTATTTCATTTGTCTCATTTTCTAAGCAATCAAGAATTTTTGGAAGTGTAATTTTTTTCATATGAGGGCATAGGTTACACGGTCTTATAAATTTTACATTTGGATTATCAATTTGAACATTGTCACTCATTGAACACTCGGTAACCATCATTACTTTTTCAGGCTGATTATCTTTAACATATTTTATCATAGCACTAGTAGAGCCTGCAAAATCACTAGCTCTTATTACGTCTGGGGGACATTCAGGATGAGCAATTATTTTAATACCTGGGTTACTTTTTCTAATTTCATTTATTTCTTCATCATTGAATTGTTCATGAACTTCACACGTACCTTTCCATGAAATAATTTCTACATCTGTTTGAGAGGCAACATATTTTGCCAAAAAATAGTCAGGCAAGAAAATAACTTTTTTTACTCCTAATGATTGTACAATTTTTACAGCATTAGCTGATGTGCAGCATACATCAGTTTCAGCTTTTACTTCGGCGGATGTATTAACGTAAGAAACAACTGGAACTCCAGGATATTTTTTTTTTAAGTTTCTAACATCTTCACCTGTAATTGATGAAGATAAAGAACAACCTGCGCTCATATCCGGAAGAAGAATTTTTTTTTCAGGACTCATCAGTTTTGCAGTTTCAGCCATAAAATGAACTCCACACATTACTATAATGTCTGCTTTAGTTTTTGCCGCTTCAACAGCAAGGGCAAGAGAGTCTGCTGAAAAATCTGAAATGCCGTGATATATTTCAGGTGTTTGATAATTGTGTGCAAGAATTACAGCATTTTTTTCTTTTTTAAGTTTATTAATTTTATAAATATATGGAGCATGAATTGCCCATTCTATTTCCGGAATGGCTTTCGAGACTTTCTGATAAATTGGATCAGTTGCTTTTTTTATCTCTGCATTAACTTCCATATCAAAACTTACCAACTTGAAATTGAATTGTCATTAATTTATTCTGATGCATAAAATGTGGTTATACTGAAATTGATAGAAAGGCACGGCTGGGGACCATGTGGGCGTAGCCCATGAGAGTTCAAATCTCTCTAACTGCACCAGAAATTTAGATAAATCGAATTTTTTTTAGGGGCGTTCTGTTGCCAGGTGCCCCGGACCCCGCGTAACTTAATTAATAAATTAATTAAGCTGCAATTGCGTAACTTTCGTTAGCATTTATAAATTAGCCCATTACGGCGGAACAATACCGAACGAAAGAATAACTTTTAGACACTCGTCGATTCTGGTTCACCCCCATAAGTTGAAAATGGTGGAGGTGGTGGGTACTGCCCCCACGTCCGCAATGCTTATTACGAAATTCGTTTATCGTCGTAGTTGGAAAACCAACATTATTAATATAAAAGTAAAATAAATAGATTCAATATTTTATTCATGAAATTAACTAAAGAACAAGAACAAGAGATAAAAGAGCAACAGAGCCAGGAAACTAGCACAAAAAGAGTTACTGCGCCTGAGCTTGAAAGAATTCTTTATGAAGCAATACCTATTTTAGATCATGGTTTTATAAGAGTTGTCGATTATATGGGTAATGACACATCCATTGTTCAAGCGGCAAGAGTCTCTTACGGAAAAGGTACTAAAAAAGTTTCAACTGATTCAGGTTTAATTAAATATTTAATGAGACATTGGCATAGTACTCCTTTTGAGATGTGTGAAATAAAATATCACGTAAAGTTACCCATCTTTATTGCAAGACAATGGATTAGACATAGAACGGCAAATGTTAATGAATACTCTGCAAGATATTCAATTTTAGATAAAGAGTTTTATTTACCGGAACCTGAACATTTAGCAGCTCAATCTCAAAGCAACAGACAAGGAAGAGGAGATGTGCTTCAAGGAGAACAAGCAAAAAAAGTTTTAAATCTTTTAAAAAGCGATGCAGAACAAACTTATAATAATTACGAAATGATGCTTAACGAGCGTTACGATGGCACTGTAATAGATGATAAAGAAGTTGGCCTTGCAAGAGAACTTGCTAGAATGAATCTAACTTTAAATACTTACACACAGTGGTATTGGAAAACTGATTTACTTAACCTAATGAACTTTTTAAGGTTAAGAGCAGATCATCATGCTCAATATGAAATAAGAGTTTATGCAGAAGCAATGTTAGATACATTAAAAAAATGGGTGCCAATCACATACGAAGCATTTATGGATTACAGAGTGGGTGGCACAGAAATATCAGCAAAAGGAAAAATTATATTACAAAAATTAATTAAAGGTGAAGAAATTAATCTAGAAAATTCGGGTTTATCAAAAAGAGAATGGAATGAATTAATGATTGCTTTTGGCCTTAAAGATAAGTTGATTTAATTTTTTTTGCTAAGTTAAGATATATTTTTGAAATTTCATGATCTGGTTTACTTTCGACAATTGGAGTTCCAAGATCACCAAGTTTTCCAACTTCAGGATTAATTGGAATTTCTCCTAAAAATTCTTTATTAAATTCCCCAGCGGTTCTTTTAACTCCACCTTCTCCAAAAATTGGATATTTTTTTCCATCATCACCAATGAAATGACTCATGTTGTCAATTAAACCAATAATTTTCACACCAAGTTTATCAAACATTCTTATGCCACGCTTTACATCCTGCAGTGCTATTTCTTGAGGTGTAGAAATAATAATTACTCCATCCATTTTTATTTCTTGTGAAAATGTAAGTTGAGTATCACCTGTTCCTGGCGGCATATCTACAATTATAAAATCCAAATCTTTCCAAGCAACTTTTTGTGTAAAAGTTTTTATTGCACTTGTTACCATTGGACCTCTCCAAATCATTGGAGTTTGTTCTTCAGTTAAAAAACCAATAGACATGCATTGAATGTCATATTTTAAAATTGGATTTAAAGTTTTACCATCGCTTTTAGGTTTTTCATTTATTGAAAATAATTTAGGTAATGAGGGACCATAAATATCTGCATCAAGTAATCCAACTTTGCACCCAACTTTTTTTAATGCTAAGGCTAAGTTTGTAGCAAATGTAGATTTTCCAACACCACCTTTTGCACTAGATATAGCGATAGTGTATTTTGTTCCTTGAATCGGGTTTTTTATAAAGGTTTTGCCACCCAATTTTTTCTTCATTGCGTCACTTAGTTCTGGCTTTTCCTTTGGCATGTGTTCATCTTAACTTGTTTTTCCCTGTAAAAACATTATATAGATTGTCATATGAGCGATTTTAAAAATCAAAGTCCATGGGGATCGCCTCCAGGAGGTGGAAATGGTGGACGAGGACCGACTCCACCAGATATTGATGAAATTATAAAAAATATCCAAGATAAAATAAAAAAATTTTTTCCAGGCGGAAGTGCATCAGGAGGAAAGCCAATAGTTTTTGGTTTAGTAATATTATTAATAATTTGGGCTTTAAGTGGCCTTTACAGAGTTTTGCCCGATGAACAAGGAGTAGTTTTAAGATTTGGTAAATATGTAAAAACAACTCAACCAGGTTTAAATTATCACTTACCTTTTCCAGTTGAAGGCGTTCTTACTCCAAAAGTTACAAAAGTAAATAGAATGGACATCGGTTTTAGATCGGAAAGAGACAGTGGATTTGGTTCAAGTGGAGTAGCGGATGTTCCAGAAGAAAGTTTGATGTTAACAGGAGATGAAAATATTGTGAACATAGACTTTTCTGTTTTTTGGGTAATTAAAGACGCAGGAAATTTTTTATTTAAAATTCAAGATCCAGCAACTACTGTAAAAGCTGCAGCAGAAACAGCCATGAGAGAAGTCATAGCAAAAAGTAAACTTCAATCAATATTAACTGAAGGTAGAACTAAAATTGAAAATGAAACACAAGACATTGCTCAGGGTCTTTTAGATGAGTATGAATCTGGAATACAGATCACACAAGTACAAACTCAAAAAGCTGACCCACCTGATCAAGTAATTGACGCCTTTAGAGATGTTCAGGCTGCCAGAGCAGATATGGAACGTGCAAAAAATGAAGCTGAAGCTTATCAGAACGATGTCATACCAAGAGCAAGAGGAGAAGCTGCAAAAATTTTACAGGAGGCCGAAGCATACAAAAAACAAGTAGTCGCAATAGCAGAAGGTGAAGCTAGTAGATTTGTATCGATATATAATGAGTATGCTCTAGCAAAAGAAGTAACAAAAGAAAGAATGTATTTAGAGACAATGGAAAAAGTTTTAGCCGCTATTGATAAAGTTATAATTGATAAAAATGCAAGTTCAGGTGTAGTTCCTTATCTTCCATTGCCAGAACTTAAAAGGAAAGCGACAGAATAATGAAAGCTGGAAAAATAGTTTTACCTTTAATAATTATATTAGCAACGATATCATTTTTTTCTATATTTACAGTTAAAGAAACTAATCAGGCAATAGTATTACAATTTGGTGATCCAAAAAAAATAATCACTTCACCAGGTTTTCAAATGAAACTACCTTTTATCAGAAGAAGTTATTGCATCTGACCAAAAACGTTTAATTGTTGATGCATTTGCAAGATTTAAAATTATAGATCCTTTAAAGTTTTATATTTCTGTTGGGAATGAAAGAGTGGCAAGATCAAGACTGGCTACTATTATAAATTCGAGATTAAGAAATGTTTTAGGTAAACAAAGTCTTGCAACTTTGTTGTCTGAAGACAGAACAAAGCAAATGGCCATTATTCAAGAAGGCGTAAATAACGAAGCAGAAAAATTTGGTATAAAAATTATTGATGTTAGAATTAAAAGAGCCGATCTTCCACAAGCAAACAGTGAAGCAATCTATAGAAGAATGCAGACTGAAAGAGAAAGAGAAGCTAAAGAATTTAGAGCAAGAGGAGCAGAAATGGCTGTAACAATTACTTCGACAGCCGATAAAGAAGTTACGGTTATATTAGCAGAAGCTAAAAAAAATTCTGAAATTATGAAAGGTGAAGGAGATGGCCAAAGAAATAAAATATTTGCTGAAGCATTTGGAAGAGACCCAGAATTTTTTGCATTCTATAGAGCAATGCAAGCTTATGAAAACGCTTTAATAGGTGGCGATACATCATTAATATTATCTCCTGATAGTGATTTTTTTAAATTCTTTGGAAGTATAAAAAAAAAAACTAATTAGCAATTAACCCATGAAAGAACTGATCATAGCACTTGGTCTATTCTTTTTTATAGAAGGTATTTTGTACGCCTTATTTCCATCAAAAATGAAAAGTATTTTACTTAAAGCCAAAGATGCAAA
>LWDU01043488.1_pt1 | contig 10553 bp, 9 predicted proteins | sample 727161 | NCBI WGS metagenome assembly LWDU01 (sample SAMN04566230, study PRJNA314399) | hydrothermal vent metagenome | isolation source: deep sea hydrothermal plume seawater | place: Mexico: Gulf of California, Guaymas Basin | collected 2004-07-11 | reverse complement strand
TTGGCTGTTGTAGACGAAACGTTAAAAACCTGCAACACCTTAGATAAAAAAGGCCTCCAAAGTTTAAATTAATGGATATCCGCACCCCAATCGGTCAAGCGGCGTTTCTTATATTATTTTCTTGTATCATTGGGTTTGGTTCCAATTTAGTTAGGGGTGATGCGATTCCATGGATTGCACCGGAATTAGAGATTGCTGATTCCATTGCACCAGAAACGGAAAGTAATGATCCCGTTCTCTTAGCCATATCTTTGAACCAAGCAAAAAATCTTTTTGATGGTGGTATTCTATTATACCGCAGGACATATTCAGGGTGCGCTTAAAAATGCATTTTTAATGGAACTCATTTTTTCAATTGAAGCAATCCAGGAAAAGAATGTGCCTCTCGTGGTTTATTGCGGCGATCCGGGGTGTGGCGATAGTGAAGACTTGGCATATGATTTACAGGATTCAGGATTTAATAAATTGTATGTCTTTAAAGGTGGTTGGCTGGAATGGTCAAAAGCGGAATATCCAAGTGAGACGGACGAATGACACGGCATTTTAAAGTGCAGTTAGTCTTCTTTTTCCGATTAATTGTTGGGATCATTTTTATTTACGCCAGTATTGATAAAATTACCCATCCCGCCGCTTTTGCCACGGCTATCGGTAATTATCATGCGGTGCCTTTTGGGTTAGAAAATATGATGGCCATGGTATTACCCTGGCTGGAACTCCTGGTAGGCGTTTGCTTAATCGCCGGGATCATGGTGGATGGTGCAGCCATTATGTGCATCGTGATGAATATTGTATTTATTTTTGCAATATCCCAAGCATTGGCGAGAGGGATTAGTATTGAATGCGGCTGTTTTTCCGTATCAACAGAAACAGGTGATAATATTGGATTGGAAACGATCTTAAGAGATATTGCTTATTTAGTCATGTCCTTTGTGATTTTATATCGGAATGAAAAAAGATTGGAATTCTTTCCAAAACCCGTTTGACGAATTTATAAACACTATTAACTTTGCGCCGCTTTAAGAGAAAATTATTACTTTTTTAGTTCTATTGCGAGAGTAGCTCAGCTGGTAGAGCACCACGTTGCCAACGTGGATGTCGCGAGTTCGAATCTCGTCTCTCGCTCGTAAAAACCCCATTCTGATTATTCGGAATGGGGTTTTGTTTTATATAAGGGTTTTAAAAAGCCTTTTAATTCTCTTTCAATCGTTTTTCTACCTTTTTAGCTCGTTTCATTTTATTGCCGCCGGCACCCTGCCCGCGGGAGCTATTTTTTTGCTTAAACAACTCGAATTTGGATGGTATCATTTTGCGCGGCCAATGATTATTCACCATGTCAATGTCTGCCGTTTCCATATAGGGGTCTAATGCGAATTCAGTTACTGGCTTTTTAGTTGCAAAAACTTTTGTGACTTTATCCCGGTTCATGCGCCAAATTTCTGCAGGAATACGGAAAAGAGTTTCATCTCCTTCTTCATAGGTCAATTTGAGGATAATGGGCATGACAAGGCCGCCAATGTTTGAGAATTGAATTTCATAATAATTGAGACTGGATTCGTAAATGGCCCGTTGCTTATCAGTCATTTTGAGCTTCCCAATATATTCTTCGTAATCTTCTTCGTCTAAGATTGTGACTTCAAATGGATCATATTTATTATAGAAATCATTGGCCCCTTTGTCTTTTTCTACAATCGTTTTTCGAATATCCTGATCGTTATTCTTTTGCCACGATTGCTGTACTCGATTTGCTTTTTTCTCCCTTTTTAATGGAAATTCAATTGCAGGATCTTTTGAATCCAATGTGTACCATGTGACTTTATCAATGGAGATATCCACAGGATCGGTTCCATAAAACCATCCCTGCCAATACCAGTCTAAATCCACGGCAGAGGCATTCTCTATAATGCGGAATAAATCGGAAGGGGTGGGGTGTTTAAACATCCAGGATTTGGCATATTCTTTAAAAGCGAAATCGAACAATTCTCTACCTATGACAGTTTCTCTTAGTATGTTGAGAGCTGTAGCCGGTTTGCCGTAGGCGTTATTTCCAAACTGATATATGGATTCAGAATTGGTCATAATTGGCATAATGTTATTCTGATTTCCTTTCATATAATAGACTATATTTTTTGGTGGCCCCCGTCTGGAGGGGTACTCTCGATCCCATTCTTGTTCAGTTAAAAATTGGAGAAATGTGTTAAGACCTTCATCCATCCATGTCCATTGCCGTTCATCGGAATTCACAATCATGGGGAAATAATTATGTCCCACTTCATGGATTATTACGCTGATCATTCCATATTTTGTTCGGTCGGAGTACGTGCCATCTTTTTCTGGCCGGCCATAGTTAAAGCAAATCATGGGATATTCCATACCATTGGCTGCTTCAACAGAGATGGCTACAGGGTAGGGATAATCAAAAGTGTATTTGGAATAGGTTTTCAGTGTATGAGCCACTGCCCGGGTAGAAAAGCGTTCATAGAGGGGATTGGCTTCTTTGGGGTAATATGACATAGCCATGACGGTACGTTTTCCCATTTTCACTCCCATGGCATCCCAGATAAATTTCCGGGAACTTGTGAAGGCAAAGTCTCGCACGTTTTCAGCTTTAAATCGCCAGGTTTTTGTCATTTTCAACCGGGATTTTTCATTTTCTTCCGCTTCTTCCTGTGTAATAATTATGATTGGAGATTTAGAATTTTTGGATCGTTTCAGGCGTTTTTGCTGCTCAGAAGTCAATACTGCTTTGGCATTTTGCAATTCACCGGTGGCCGCCACAACGTGATCCGCTGGAACCGTAATATTTACATCATAATTTCCAAAGTTCAGGGTGAATTCACCCCGACCTAAAAACTGTTTATTTTGCCAGCCGTACACGTCATTATACATAGCCAACCGTGGAAACCATTGGCAGATAGTATAAAGATAATTATCATCATCCTCAAAGTATTCATATCCAGGTCTGCCGCCATAAAACATCCGATCCTGAACATTATACCACCATTGGATTGAGAAGGATGTTTTTTCGCCTGATTTGAGGGGCGTTTGCAGATCAATTCGCATCATGGTTTTATTAATAGTATAATTGAGTTTTCGACCTCCTTTAACGATGACTTTTTCAATATTGAATCCTCCATCAAATTCATTCAGAATGGGGCTCGCATCTTCGTCTCCCATAATTAATCCGGGCTTCATAGATCGAAAACTCATCCGGTCCCGCATAGCGCCAGTGGCTATCTTATATGTGTCGGAATCTTTGGCGCGGACATTCTGATCAAGCTGCATCCAAATATAGGTTAATTCATCTGGCGAATTATTGGTATATGTAATGGTTTCATATCCTTCGATGCGTTGTTTGTCATCATCCAGCGTTACGTCGATTTTATAATCTGCCTGGTTTTGCCAGTAGCCATGACCGGGATAACCGGAGGCGGTTCTATATAAATTTGGTGTGGCAATTTGCTGATCTAATTGTTTGAATTTATCGATAACCTGACCGGTGGTTACGCCAAATAAGATGGCACCAATGATTATTGGCTTCATTGATTTCATGGAATCCCCTTTTTGAATTATTATGGTTATATATGAAAATAAACTTACATAAAATCGGACTGAATTATGATGGAAAAATTTATCATTAGACGATTCCTGCTCATGGGAATAATACCTTCACTTGTATTTGCTCATCCATTTCACGTAAGTATTACAACCTTTCAAATGAATCCAGTCTCTAATAATATTGAAATTACCTTGAAACTATTTTCAGATGATTTAGAGGATGCGATTCACCATGAGGGATTACAACCAATTAATCTGGGATCAAAAAATGAAAACATCAAATCAGATTCACTCATTTTCCGTTATTTGAGTACCCACCTAAAAATTTTATTGGATCAAAAAAAATATAAATTCAATTGGGTTGGTAAAGAAATTGAACTTGACATTACTTGGTGCTATCTGGAGATAGAAGATGTTAACATGTTTTCCAAGGGAATAATTACAAATTCGATTTTTATTGCTGACTATCAAGATCAATTAAATATCTCCCATTTTTATAAAGGGAAACAAATGGAAACGCTCATGCACCATAAAGATGAAATATCAGGCACAATTTTCTTTAATGAAGGAGATAATAAATGATGACATTATTGGGGTATTCAATCATTGAATTGGTTCAAACTCTCATTGGTGCATTTTTGGGAATTTGTTTTATTCAGTCCGGTATGGATAAAGTAACAGACTGGAAGGGAAATCTTAGTTTTTTAACCGACCATTTTTCACAAACATTTATCAGAAATACAGTACCATTCTTACTTATCATTATTACAATTCTTGAGGTAGCAGGTGGATTGCTATGTTTTATTGGCGTTGCCTACGGAATTATTTATCATGATTTCAATTTTCTCCTTTATGGTCTATTGCTTTGTGGAATTAATTTAGTGGCACTAATATTCTTGGTGAACTATTTCATATTGATTATGGTCGGTATTTTGACATTCCATTTTTAATGATGATATTTAACGTATTTTTAACCTAATTCTGGAGGAACATATGAAAACATATTTAATTACCCTCTTAATCCCAATATTCATTGGGTGTCAACCAACACAAGCGATGAGGCAAGATATAAGATTTGTTGATACAGCACACGAACCTTCGTCAAGTACATCAGATATTATCTTAGGGTCTATTGCAAAACGACATCAATCAGATGGCAAAAAATTGATTGAAGTGGCCTTGTCCGATACGGCTGGATTTCTACGGTTAGGCGAAATGTGTGATACTTTTGGTCCTCGATTTAGTGGGACGGATAACCTTGAAAAAGCATTGGATTGGATACTCGAAGAAATGAAGGCTGATGGGCTTGAAAATGTTCATGCAGAAGAGGTCATGATTCCTAAGTGGGTAAGAGGAGAAGAGTCTGCTAAAATGATTGCTCCTTGGAAAAAAAACTTGCATATGTTAGGTCTAGGTGGAAGTGTTGGTACGGGCCCAAACGGAATTACTAGTGAAGTTATTGTTGTTAATAGTTTTGAAGATCTAGAAGCTAGATCTTCTGAAGCAAAAGGGAAGATCGTACTTTTCAATGTCCCCTTCACAAGCTACGGTAAAACTGTGCAATATCGATCTGGTGGTGCTATTGCAGCTTCTAAGGCAGGAGCTATTGCAAGCATTATTAGATCTGTAGGACCATTTTCAATGAATACACCACATACAGGTGGAATGCGTTATGAAGATGGCATAAAAAAAATTCCTCATGCAGCAATAACAGTTGAAGATGCTGCTATGATATCACGTATGGTTGACAGAGGTCAAACCATCAAAATTAAATTATATATGGAAGGAAAATTTGAGCCAGATGCTTTATCAAGAAATGTTATGGGAGAGATTAAGGGTTCTGAATTTCCAGATGAAGTGATTGTCCTAGGTGGCCATATAGATTCATGGGATGTTGGACAAGGTGCTATGGATGATGGAGGCGGTTGTGTAGCAGCATGGCAAGCTGTCAAAATGATGAAAGAATTAGGACTAAGGCCAAAACGCACTATACGTGTGGTCATGTGGACGAATGAAGAGAATGGTATGCGTGGAGGCAATGCTTATAGAGATGCTCATATAGATGAACTTGATGATCATATTTTAGCAATGGAATCAGATGGAGGAGTCTTTAAACCTTCTGGTTTTGGTTTTACAGGATCTGATGAAGCAATGAATATTTTGCAAGACATTGGAACGTTACTTTATTCTATTGAATCTGGAGTAATAACCAAAGGCGGTGGTGGAGCTGATATTGGTATGGGGTTGAGAGTTGACGGTTCTAAATATTTTTGGTATCATCATACCAATGCAGATACATGGGATAAACTAGATAAAGATGAATTTAACCAATGTGTAGCAACCATGGCTGTTATGGCATATGTGGTTGCGGATATGGATGATCGGTTACCTCGATAAAATATTTTGTTGGGGAAAGTATCATCTTGGTGTAACTTATTCATTCCCATCCATAAGTAAGTAGAGTGACCCATTTGAAAAAAATCCTAAATCCTTTTATTTTTTGCGCTGTTTTAGTGTGCACTGGTCAGCAATTAAATCAACCCATCGGCATATCTGGTCCTATTGATGTAATAATAGATTCCCCTGAACGGGAATTATGTGGTTTACCCATCATGACTCATGAATGGAATAAAAATGTTATGGAGTATATGCGTATAAATTATCCAGATGAATACCTGGCCTTACATCGCCCGCCTGTGTTAAAAAAATCTTATTCAGTTGGTGATCTGGCCACATTTTACGTACTTCAAGATGATGATTCCGGCGGAACAAAACGTGTGCAAGTTGAGGCCAAATTATTGGCGAAAGGTAATCATAATGCTATTTGGGCCGACACCGTTGCCATGCTTTCCGCTAATAATATTTCAGAAAATCTGGCCAACGATTACATGAAACTCCTTGAAGAATCAACACCGGTATTTTCTCGGGATACTTCGAAAGGGATTTATGATTTAGAATTAGAGTATTTCGGAGAACCGCCAAACAAGGATGGTGATGCTGTTGTTGATTTTTTGTTTGCAACCTTATATTCTGGTGTAGCTGGGTATTTTTCACCTTTAGATCAAACAAACGATGTGGGAAGTAATCGGCGGGATATCGTTTATATTGATGTAGGCTCAGGGATATCCTATACAAAGGGTACCTTGAGTCATGAACTTCAACATTTAATCCATTATAAATATGATAAAAATGAGAATGCTCAATTCAATGAGGGCTTGAGTGAAATGGCTACCATAATCTGTGGTGGTGATAATATTTCTCATTCATATTATTTGCAAAAACCCAATGCTGTTAGTTGGGGATGGGATAGTGATATAGAGGATTATTCAATGGCATCTTTGTTTACCCTGTATTGGGTGGAGCAATTCGGTGACGCTGCCATTAAAGAATTTGTCCAAATGAAATCAGGGAGTAATTCTATTAGAGGATTTACCGCTTTCAATAAACTGCTCCAAAATCATGGTTTTATCGGAGGTCTGAATACGTGGTTTAAAAATTGGTTTATCGCCAATTATATTGATGATATCGGTTTTAACCCAAAGTATGGATATAAGGCTTGGATACCCATGCGCGCTGCACCCACCTTTTCGTATGCCAAAGCTAATATTGAACAGGCAGGAAACATAGTACTGGGTTTTACACCCAATTATATTTTATACACCAATTCCGCCGATTCAATGGCGATTACATTCTCCGGGGTAACATTAACCAAACCGGAATACGTCTCAATTGAAACGACTGATTCGAGCCGAACAGTGAAGGAATTGTCTGATGGTATTTTGCACAGGGTAGATAATGACTCACTAAAAGTTCGCAAGGTAATTTTTATAGTAGCGAATACCCAGGATTTAAACCTGACCTACGATTTTACATCCTCCGGTACAGATGCATCTGAATATTCTGAATACCAGGAAATTGCTTATGATGACGGCACGGCTGATACATTTACCGGTAGTGATGGATCATCTTTTGGATGGTTGGGTTGGGGAGATGAATCTAGCGGACTGGGTTGGTCCATGTATTTCAAGCCGGCTATGGCTCAAAACCAATTGGTAGAATTTAAAATTTTGGCCAATTTTTCCCAGGATTTTAGTGGGTCAACACTTGCGGCTGACGCGGACAGAGATTTTTCTGTCCATGTATGGAAGCCAACCACCGATTCAGAGGGCTCGGTTGAGGACCTAATCACCCCTTTTAATTGGTCCACAAATCGTCAAGGGTTTACATCTGAATTCATTACAATTGATCTTACTCCTTACAAAGACCAATTAAAAGATCAATCAGAGGTATATATTGGTATTGTAGAGGATGACAATGTTGGTACTTACATGGCTATGGACAAAAATGTGAATGGCCAAACATATACTTATGCTTTCAATTATAATGGTGCAAGTAAAATGTACAGTTTCTCTAATTTTAGCATTGGAGGTACCTCGCTGGACGGATGGAATTATATGATGCGCGCTACCTATTTCTATTCAGACACCACCCAGCCTGCATTTAAGGCTGGCTTCGTTCAAAACCCTGTATTTACAGATGAGCTTGATTTATATGTAATTGGCAATTCGTTCGTAAGCCCAAATAAAGTAAAACTTACGGTAACGAATGGTGGCGAAAGTGAACAACTGAACGCAGCAGTATTAACGGGCAATGATAGTATTTTAATTGCTAACCAATATCGGTTAAATTCAACCGGAACCCTGGCGCTTAATGTGAAAGGCGGTTTACGTTATAGTTTTTCTTCCACTGATACGACTTTTTCGTTTATCGTTGCTCAAGCACTGGCTAAGAAAGCTGCAGTTATTGCTTCCTCCGACTCCCGCTTTGAAATGAAAATTCCCGCCGGCGCTCTTAAAGAGGACACTTACCTCATATCCGTTATTAACGATGGATTGTTCTCACCCAAGCATATTTCTGAAACGATTGGCAATACCTTTTCCGTGGGGCCGTTCGGCAAGGAATTGGATGAACCTGTTATCCTCCGTGTTGAACTTCATAAAGATGTTATTACCGCAAATAATCCGGAGCACTTATCCATTGGATATTGGGACGGGGAAATATGGCGAGAACTATTTACACAAATCTCCAAGGATGGCAATTATCTTACGGGAAGAGGTACCCATTTGGGCCATTATGCCCTTATACAAAAAGGTAGTGGTTCGCCATTAGCGACCAAAGATGAGTTTATTCCCACAGAATATGCTTTAAATCAAAATTACCCAAATCCTTTTAACCCGGAAACCATGATTACATACGAAATACCGGAAGGTGTTTTTGTGAACCTTAAAGTATTTGATATTTTAGGACGGGAAGTAATCGATCTTGTTTCAGAAAACAAATCGCCTGGTCGATACCAAGTGTTATGGAATGGACAAAATCGTTTTGGTAATCCTGCTGTCAGTGGTATTTATTTCTACCAACTTTCAACCGGTGAATACAAACAAACTAAAAAAATGATTTTGGCGAGGTGACATGATGCGTTTTACAAAATTATTATTTGTGGCTGTAATCATCTTAAGTTCGTGTAAAAAAGAGGTTAAAACACAATATGATATTACTTTTTTGCCGTCGGAATTGGACTATGGCAGTATGGAACTGGGTCAATCCAAAACTGAAACCATCACCATCATGAACAGTGATGGCTCAAGCGGGACGTATGTAGGAATTCTGGAGGTAATGGATACACCGGGATATACCATTGAAGGCGGAAACAATATTTCACTGGATAAGGGAGCTTCTCAAGAGGTAAAACTCACATTTAAACCCACAGCACTCCAAACCTACCAGGGTAGATTCACTGTTATTGATGAAAGTAGAGAATTGGATTTCTTCTACGAAATGCCGATCAAAGGTACGGGGGTTGGTCCGGTTCGATTCTCAACAAATGAAACAATCCTTAGCTTTGGCCTTGTTAGGGATGATTCACCAAAAACAATGGATCTGGCTATTCAAAATAGTTCCAAATCCGGTTTCCCATTAAATATAACCATCTCTAAAACAACAGGTGATTTTTTTATAGCTGATAACCAGACAGACTATACAATTGATATAGGGGGATCTTTAATTCTAAAAGTGACTTATAGTCCAGTATCGTTGGTGTCAAATGGTTCACTTGAATTCACTCATAATTCCTCAGTGAATTCAAGCCCCACAACAATTAACCTTAAAGGTATTATGGACAAATCAGACGATATTAATTCAAGCATTTCATCCGGTTGGACAAAATTTGAAACGGGAAATTACTCTGGAGGCATGGATGATTTTCAAAATGTAATGACATATGTGACCATTAGCTCACTGTATGACAGCCTTCATTCAAAGGTGTTGGTCGGTCGTGGTTGGTCTTATGCTTTTATGCGGAATTACAATGAAGGGTACAATGATTTGTTAAAGGTGTATAATGATTATTCTGGCCATACAACATCCCAAGCCATGTTTGATATTTATGCCGGTTTGGCCGTTATAGGAAATCTAAGTGGTTTTTATTCAGATGTAATCTCCTACGCATCCGCATTGCTCACAGGGGATGATGATTATGTTTTTTCACATAAGACAACGATTGACCATAAAGATATTCGAATGACCCGAGTTCAGGCTTATTATAATATAGGAGAATTTGTGAAAGCCGCAGGCGATATGGATGTTTTGGATTCGGCCAACGCCCCTCATTCTACTGATCCGACCACGCTTCTTGCAGCTATTCAAGCACTCTCGGGGGCTCTCTAAATGGATTTAAATGGCAAAACAGCTATTGTCACGGGCGCTTCCCGCGGTATTGGTCCCTATATCGCAAAATCCCTTGCCCAGAAGGGTATGACCATCATAGCTGTTGCTCGAAGTGAAAAGGGACTTCAGATTACCAAATCAGAGGTTGAAAGTAATGGGGGCATTTGCCATGTACAGCCCCTTGATTTAACAAACATAAATGGAGTCGAAGATTTTATTAATGATGTGTGGCTGAAACATGGTTCAATCCATGTATTAGTAAATAATGCAGG
>LWDU01035893.1_pt1 | contig 10554 bp, 7 predicted proteins | sample 727161 | NCBI WGS metagenome assembly LWDU01 (sample SAMN04566230, study PRJNA314399) | hydrothermal vent metagenome | isolation source: deep sea hydrothermal plume seawater | place: Mexico: Gulf of California, Guaymas Basin | collected 2004-07-11 | reverse complement strand
GCCCAGGTCGGTGTTTTGAACCAGCAAATCCTTGCGCTACGCCGGCAAATTCAGCGCCTGAACGCCGCCCTGGAAGCTTCCGAAATCAAGGACCGGGAGGACGAGGCGACGATCACCGATCTTGGCAAGCGGTTGAACCAGGCTCTGGCCAGCAAGGTCCAGGAACTCACCCGTTACCGTTCGGAATTTTTTGGCAAGTTGCGTGAAGTATTGGGCCAGCGGCGCGGCATACGCATTGTCGGTGATCGTTTCGTTTTCCAATCAGAAGTGCTGTTCGGTTCCGGCTCCGCTTTATTGGAGCAGGCTGGGCAGGCCCAGATTGCCCAGATGGCCGCGACCCTGGTTGAAATTTCCCACCAAATTCCGGCGGACATCAACTGGGTGCTGCGGGTAGATGGCCACACGGACGCAATACCCATTGCAACCGCGCAATTCCCCTCGAACTGGGAACTATCGTCGGCGCGGGCCATTGCCGTGGTCAAGTATCTGGTTGAACAGGGGGTGCCCGCGAACCGTCTGGCAGCCACGGGTTTCGGCGAATTTCAGCCCCTCGACCCGCGGCCCGGCGAAATTGCCAACCGCCGCAACCGGCGCATCGAATTCAAGCTGACCCAGCGTTGAACCCGCACCTTGGTATTAATACCAACGACTTGGGCCGCAAGAGCGAATCCCATTCGTAGAGAAATTTTCTAGAGCAACCCGCATTCAATTGGATTCACTTGAATGCGGATAAGTTGCTCTATCTTAATGGTTTTAGCGCATGGCCTCGCGTTCAATTGAACGCGACATGCGCTAGTCCAAGATTCGTGAAATCGTCGCGGCCAGAAGATCGCTATTGTAAGGCTTGTGCAGCACGATGGCATCCTCTTCCAAATGACCTGCTTTTGCGACAACGTCTTCGCTATATCCACTGGAATAGAGCGCCTTGAGCGTGGGATCCAGCACTTGAAGCTGGCGCGCCAAATCGAGCCCATTCAATCCGCCGGGCATGACGACGTCGGTGAACAGCAGGTCGAACCGCAGGCCATCAGCCATCACGGCCAGAGCCTCGACGCCGTTTTCGGCCTCCGTCACTTGATAACCCAGTTTGATCAATTGGCTGGCCATGGCCTGCCGGACTTCTTTGTCATCTTCGACCAGGAGAATGGTGCCGCTACTCCGCGTGGTTGTCTCGGGTGGACTTTCAATAGCCGCCGCTGCACTGCCCCCGGAGCGGACCGATCTGGGCAAGTAAATGTGTACCGTCGTGCCGTACCCCAGCTCGCTTTCAATCTCGGCAAAGCCACGCGATTGTTGGGCAAAACCATAAACCATGCTCAGCCCTAGTCCCGTGCCCTCGCCAACATCCTTGGTGGTGAAAAAGGGCTCGAAGGCCTGGCCGCGGTCCTCTTCCGACATGCCGCTGCCGTTGTCGGTCACGCTCAACATGACGTAGTCACCAGGCGCTACGTCCTCATATCCTGCCTCTACCTGCCCGCCGAGCACGATGTTGGTGGCAGAGAGAGTGATGACGCCGCCTTCCGGCATGGCGTCGCGGGCATTCAGGGCGAGGTTCAGCAGGGCGTTTTCCAATTGGCCCAGGTCGGCTTCCGCCGTCCAGAGAAAACCTGCCGGTTCGATTTTTACATCGATGGTTTCTCCGAGGGTTCGCTGCAGCATGTCTTGCATGTCAGTCAATAATTTTTCGATCATCAACGTCGCGGGCGCCAATCGTTGCCGCCGGGAAAACGATAAGAGACGGTCCGTCAGATCGGCTCCGCGCGTAACGTTTCTGTTTATGACTTGAAGGCTCTCGGCAATTTCATGATCTGCAGGCAAATCAGCAGCCATGACATCCAAATTCAGGACAATAACCTGCAGCAAATTGTTGAATTCATGGGCGATGCCCCCTGTCAACTGGCCCACGGCTTCCATTTTCTGCGCTTGGCGAAGACGCTCCTCCGCCGCCTTTTCTCCCGAAATATCCACGGCAAAAGTGCCGATATTTCGCACCTGTCCAAATTGGTCGAACACAGGGAATTTCGTGATACGCAGGAATTTTACCGGCAGGTCACGTTGCAATACCTCAGTGTCCTCAACCAGCGCTATTTTGTTTTCGATGACATTGCGGTCGTTTTCACCCTGGCGCGCCGCGGCATCCGGCGCATAGAGGTCGGTGGAAGTTTTACCCAATACCTCGGCCGCCGAAACCTTGAAGAATGTTTCATAGGTCTCATTAATGAGTTCAATGCGGCCGTCGAGGTCCTTGAGGGATATAGCCAACGGCGCGTGATCGATTACCGAACGGAACCGCTCTTCGTTTGCCGCCAGCGCTTGTTCGGCCTCTTTTTGCTCGGTGACATCGCTGGCGGTGCCACGGAAACCCTTGAAGTTTCCCTCGGCGTCGAAGAAGGGCCGGACGCTGCTGTTGATCCATTGACGTTTTCCGTCCTCGCCGGTTCGACGCAGCAACATATCGCGATAGGGACGCCGCGCCTCGACGGCCTCAAAATAAGGCTGCCAGTCGGCGCGCTCATAAAACCGTTCCACGATTTCATTGGTCGTCTTTCCGATGAACCATTCCGCGGCCATACCCACCCCGCCGTCGATCGCATTGGTGACCAGGACATAACGGTCATCGGTGTCCATTTCCCAAAACCAGTCCGATGTTGCTTCGGCGAAATCACGGAACCGTTGCTCGCTTTCCCGCAAAGCCTGCTCCGCCAATTTATGTTCCGTGATATCTCGAGCAAGAGTGTTCCGTTCTTATCCATATGCGGCAGACATTGCACATCGACGTTTCGCCCCTTGGCGGCACCAAAGGCGAAAACTCTTTCATATCGAACCGTCTCGCCGGCCAGCACGGCATTTATATATGGTTCGATCTCGCCATAGACCGGATTTAAAGTCTCTTTTATCGTTTGGCCAATGACGTCTTTTGCAGAAAGTCCGTACCATTCTTCGAAGGCCCGATTTACGATGCGGTAGCGTTCATCGCGATCAGCATAAAATATCAGAACCGGTAGGGAATCGATGACGAGTTGCAAAAATGATTGAGATTGATGCCCTAAATCGCCTGGGCCATCCTCCGCATCGGCAGGCATTTGAGAGCCGCCCGCGCTAAATGCGTTATTTGCAGGTTGTTGCAGATCAAATAATTGGCGTCGCAGCTCAAGAATCTCGTCGACGAGTTCGTGCTTATGTTTTCCTGTCAACGCGGTACGCTGGCCGCCAGCGTCAGAAATCGGCATACCCACACCGCTCCAAATGGCTCCAAGATCGTCTGTAAGAATAGACGATGCGGCTATAAGGGTCCATGCGCGGTGTTTGATCTAGTTCGTATTGAATTGCAACGCGGCGAAGCGGGCATAAAGGCCGCCCCGTTTGATCAGTTCGTCATGGCGGCCCATCTCAACCACGGTGCCTTTTTCCATCACCACGATGCGGTCCGCTTTCAAGACCGTGGCCAGACGGTGGGCGATGATGATGGTGGTGCGGTCCGTCATCAGACCTTCCAGTGCATTTTGCACCGCGCGTTCGGATTCCGCGTCCAGGGAAGATGTCGCCTCGTCAAGCAGCAGGACGGATGGATTGGCCAGAATGGCCCGGGCGATGGAGAGGCGTTGGCGTTGGCCGCCGGAAAGGCGGACGCCGCGCTGGCCCAGAAAAGACTCGAATTTGTCCGGTAGCTCTTCAATGAATTCGGTAACGTTTGCCGCATCCGCCGCCGCCCGCAATTGACCGTCGGACGCATCGGGCCGGCCATAGAGGATATTGTCCCGCGCGTTGGCGGAAAATATCACGGGATCCTGCGGCACCAGTGCAATCCGGGATCGCGCCTTGGACGGATCGGCATCGCGCAAATCGACGCCGTCCAACGTCACCGCGCCCCTTTGCGGATCATAGAACCGTAACAGCAGCTGAAAGACCGTGGTCTTGCCGGCCCCGGACGGTCCGACCAGGGCGACGGTTTCGCCCGGCGCCACATCCAGGCTGAAATTTTTCAGCGCGGGCAGATCGGGGCGGGACGGATATTGAAAGGTAACATCGCGGAAGCTGATGGCGCAGCTGCCCGATTCCGGCAGGGGCGTGGGCCGTGCGGCAACGGTGATGCCCGGTTCCACCAACAGTAAATCCATCAGGCGTTCCGCGGCGCCCGCGGCCCGTTGCAATTCGCCATAGACTTCCGCCAGGGCGCCCAAGGCGCCGGCGACGAGAATGGCGTAAAAGACAAAGGCGGCGAGCTCACCGCCGCTCATATCGCCCGCGATTACGTCCTTGGCGCCAATCCAGACCACTGCATCCACCGCCCCGAAAATCAACAGCATGACAAGCGCGGTCAGCCAGGCCCGCGCCCGCGTGCGCCGTATGGCGACGGCAAAGGCATCATCGGTGACCTTGCTAAAACGCAGCCGGTCGATGGCCTCGTGACAAAACGCCTGTACCACCTGGATGGCGCCCAAACTCTCCTCGGCATAGCTGGAAATATCGGCGATACGGTCCTGACTATCCCGCGACAGCCGCCGCACCTTACGGCCAAAGATCAGGATCGGCAGGATGACCACCGGCAGCAGGGAAAAAACCAAGCCGGTCAGTTTGGCACTGGAAATGATCAACAGCGCGCTGCCGCCGAGAAACATCAGAACATTGCGCAGCGCCACCGAAGCGGTCGAGCCGATGACGGTCTGTATCAATGTGGTATCGGCGGTCAGACGGGATAGCACTTCGCCTGTCCGCATGGTTTCGAAAAACGCCGGGCTCAGGCTGATGACGTGATTGTAGACGGCGGCGCGTACGTCCGCGATGATGCGTTCGCCCAGCCATGTCACCAGGTAGTAGCGGGCATAGGTGGCGGCGGCCAGCACACAAACGATACCCAAAAGGGCGAGAAAGTATTCATCGACCAAAACCTGTTCGCCGCCGAAACCATTGTCGATCACGCGGCGGATCGCTTGTCCGATGGCCAGGACGGAGCCAGCCGAAATCACCAATGCCAGGCCGGCGCTTACAACGATCCATTTATAGGGCGCGACGTAGGGCAAGATGCGGCGGAGGCCGCCAACATTTCCGCGTTCTTCCCGTTCGCTGTCAGGGCCTCTATTTCGCAATGCACACTGCCCCTTGCCTTGCTTCCAACCCTCAGTACATTCGCAGAAAATGTGCTTGGGGTTTTAAGAATAAACTAATTGAAACAATTGCTTCAGTCGCGAAAACGACGCCAATTAATTGAAAATCGCTCTGGCCGCGGCTGGGGTATAACAACAGAAACCCAATGGCACAACAACGGGCTCTTGCGCTCCGCCAACGGTTTGGTTATACACCCCCGGCAATTCACGGAGCAGCATGATGAAAAAAGATATCCACCCCGACTACCATGAGATTACCGTGGTGATGACCGATGGGCAGGAATTCAAGACGCGTTCAACCTATGGCGAGCCGGGCGCGGTGTTGAAGTTGGATATCGACCCCAGTACCCATCCGGCCTGGACCGGAGGCCCGCAGCGCGTGTTGGATACTGGCCGGGTTGCGAAATTCCGCAACAAGTTCAAAGGCTTCGGCCTCGATTAATTTGCGGCTAGTGGTCTGAAGAATCGTGGTGTGCAAGACACCAAACCGAAGAACTCTTCCTTTCGCTTCGTACCATTAGACAGCTTCGTTGGCGACCATCTGGTCCAGCCGCGCAATGCGGCTATACAATCGCTCGCTGCGTCGCAACAGATCGCATAGATAGGGCGGCAATAACTCGGCCTCCACTTTGCCCTCCCCCAGGCAAATTTCCTTGCCACCCAGACGCCATGTATCTTCGTGCAGTTCGTCGCGGCTCATTTCGCCCTGATGCACCGCGCGTTGCACCAGCAACCAGGTCACCATGTTGGTCAGGCGGGAGGTCAGGCGCATGGTCTCGACCGAATAATGGCGCGCGACCTCGATTGCCAGTTCGCCCGATTCCTCTTCGCCGTAATCGCGCAAATAGTCCCGCGCCTCCCGCGTCAGCGCCAAGGCCTCGTCGAAAGTGCGGCTAAAGAACGCGGCCGGCGACACGACGGAATTTGAGCTCTTATCGGAACGATCCATGGAGCCAGTATGGCCCCAAAGGATTAACAAAATCAAATTTCGCGTCTTGAAACCCGAGTTCTAATTCCTACATTCAAATTGTCCGGACGCCCAGCGCGGGTTCGGATTTACACGCGGACCTGGCCAATAACGGCGGGTCTTAGGAACCGAAGGTATTGCTTCGAAAGGAGGGTATCGCGCCATGCGTAGATACGATTTAGCACCATTGTTACGTTCATCCGTTGGCTTTGACCGTTTTGACCAGCTGTTTGATGCAGCCCGGCAAAGTGATGGAGCGGCCAGCCCCTATCCCCCCTACAACATCGAAAAACATGATGACAGCTACCGCATTTCACTTGCCGTGGCCGGCGTCGGTGAAGACGATGTTGAAATTACCGTGAAGGAAAATGTCCTCATCGTCGAGGGCAAACCCCAGACCGAGCAGGACGGCGTCGCCTACCTGCATCATGGCATCGCCGGACGGGGTTTCGAGCGGCGCTTCCAGTTGGCCGATAACGTCCAGGTCACCGGCGCCAATATGGAAAACGGCTTGCTGCATATTGATTTGGAACGCCATACGCCCGAGCATCTGAAGCCGCGGCGGATCGAACCGGAGGGCCCGTCATCATCCGATGGCGGGCCCTTTCCGTTTGCGTTCTTTACTTTGCTTTAATAATCTATATATATAAAAATATCTTTATGTAATGAATGATTCTTGGCCGGGCGCGTTACGCGCCGGCAAGTGGGGTAGGATCATGGAATTGTTGCTGCAGGGACTACGCGCCGCGGCGGAACCGACACGGTTGCGTCTGCTGGCGTTATGCGCCCATGCGGAATTAACAGTGACGGAATTGACCCAAATTCTGGGGCAGAGTCAGCCCCGGGTCTCCCGTCATTTGAAGCTGCTGTGCGAGGCCGGCCTGTTGGAGCGGCATAGGGAAGGAACTTGGGCCTATTACCGTTTGGCCGATACCTCCGATTGTGCCCACCTGGCCCGCACACTGGTCGATTTGGTACCCGATCAAGATGACGGCTTGGCGCGGGACTTGAGCCGCCTGGCCGGGATCAAACAGACCAGAGCGGCGGCGGCGGCGGAATATTTTCGGGCCAATGCCGATCGGTGGGACGAAATCCGTTCCCTCTACGTGCCCGAACAAGAGGTCGAGGCAGCGCTGCAAAAAGCCATTGGCGAGGAGCCCATCAGCGATTTTCTGGATATCGGCACCGGTACGGGGCGAATTCTTGAAGTATTCGCGCCCCGCATAGACCGGGGCACGGGCATTGATTTGTCCCACGAGATGCTGCAGGTGGCCCGCGCCAAGTTGGAGCAGGCCGGCCATCGCCACTGCCAGGTTCGCCATGGCGATATGTATAACCTGCAGTTGCCTATTAACGAGTTTGACGTGGTGGTGCTGCATCAAGTGTTGCACTACGCCGAAGAGCCAGCCTCCGTCATATCGGAGGCCGCGCAAACCCTGCGCCCGGGCGGACGTCTTCTGGTGGTCGATTTTGCCGCCCATGATCAGGAATTCCTGCGCGCCGAACATCAGCACCGTTGGCTTGGCTTTGAGCCGGGCCAGGTGGATGCCTGGTGCGCGGCGGCGCGGTTGCGGGTGCGGGCGCCGGTGGAACTGGCCGGTGGTCAGCTGACGGTTTTGATTTGGCTTGCCGTACGTGAGAAGGATGCGCCATCGTGACACCAGCCATTCCAGACAATCGCGTAAATTCGTCGGGTTCAATGGGACCGCTTTCGGTCTCATTCGAATTTTTTCCACCCAAGACAGAGACCATGGCGGAGAACCTATGGCGCGCCATGGAGCGTCTGCGCCCGCTGCAGCCTGCTTTTGTCTCCGTGACCTACGGTGCCGGCGGCAGTACGCGCCAGCGCACCCACGACACCGTCACCCGCATCCAGAACGAGGGCGGATTGCCCTGCGCGGCGCATCTGACCTGCGTTGCGGCCAGCCGGGACGAGGTTAATGAGGTTGCCCGGACCTATTGGCAGGCCGGCGTGCGCCATTTGGTCGCCTTGCGCGGCGATCCACCCGAAGGCGAGGAAGATTTTCAAAACCATCCCCATGGCTACCGCAATGCCGCCGAACTGGTCGCCGGTCTGCGGGACGTCGCCGCATTTGAAATATCCGTCGCCGCCTACCCCGAGATGCATCCCAACTCGCCCTCCAGCCAGGCGGACTTGGACAACCTGAAACGCAAGATCGACGCCGGCGCGAACCGCGCCATCACGCAGTTCTTCTTTGATGCGGATACCTATTTGCGTTTTCTGGAGCGGGCGCGGGCGGCGGGAATCTGGGTGCCGATCGTGCCCGGTATTCTGCCGGTCAGCAACTTCGTGCAAGCCAGCCGCATCGCCAAGGCCTGCGGCGCCGCCATGCCGGCCTGGATGGCGCATCTGTTCGAGGGTTTGGAAGATGATGCCGAAACCCGGCGCATGGTTGCCGTGACCGTGGCGGCGGAGCAATGCCGCAAGCTGCAGATCGCGGGCGTGACGGATTTCCATTTTTACACCTTGAACCGGGCCGATCTAACCTACGCGATTTGCCACATAATGGGTCTGCGCCCCCAAGGGGACGGACCAGAAGGGACGCCCGCATGACGGACATATTGGAGCATCTGCGAGAAGAGGTGCTGTTGTGCGACGGCGCCATGGGCAGCCGTTTGCAACAGGCGGACCTGGATATCGAGATCGATTTCTGGGGCCAGGAAAACTGCTCCGAGATTTTGAATCTCAGCCGCCCCGATATCGTTCGCGAGATCCAGCAGGGTTTCGTTGCCGCCGGCGCGGATATTCTGTTGACCAATACCTTTGGCGGCTCGTCCATTACCCTGGCCGAGTTCGACCTTCAGGACCGGACCCATGAAATCAACAAGCGGGCCGCGGAGTTGGCCCGGGAAGCACTGGCCGAATTCAGCCGCGATGGCCTGCAGCGCTATGTCCTCGGTGATATCGGGCCGGGCACGAAATTGCCGAGCCTGGGTCAGATCGACTATGACGAGTTGGAAGCGGCCTTGGCGGCGCAAGCGGCCGGGCTGTTGGCGGGCGGCGTCGACGGCATCATGATCGAAACGGTACAGGACATCCTGCAATTGAAGGCGGCGGTGAACGGCGCCCGCATGGCCATGGCCGAGGCCGGGCGCATCGTGCCGTTGCTAACCCAGGTCACGGTGGAGACCACGGGCACATTGTTGGTCGGGACGGATATCGCCGGCGCGGCCACGGTGATCCATGCCCTGGGCGTGGAGGCCATGGGCCTCAATTGCGCCACCGGCCCGCGCGAGATGGCCGAACATGTGCGCTGGCTGTCGGAACAATGGCCCGGCATTATTTCCATCCAGCCCAACGCCGGATTGCCGGAACTGGTGGATGGTCAACCCAGTTATCCCCTGTCGCCCGAAGAGCTCGCCGATTGGTGCAAGCGCTTTGTGGTCGAGGATGGCGTCAACTTGGTGGGCGGTTGTTGCGGCACCGTGACAACGCATATCAAGGCCCTGAACGACATGTTGGAAGGCTTGGGCGCGGGCCGCCGGCCAAAGCCCACGGCCCGGCAACCTGAATGGGTGCCAGGTATCGCATCTCTGTACGGGCAGGTTCCCTATCGTCAGGAAAACGCATATCTGTCCATTGGTGAACGCTGCAACGCCAACGGTTCAAGGAAATTCCGTGAATTGCAGGAGGCCGAGGATTGGGACGGCTGCATTGCCATGGGCCGGGAACAGGCCAAGGAAGGCTCCCACGCCCTGGATCTTTGCACCGCCTTCGTGGGCCGGAACGAACTGGCCGATATGAGCGCCATGGTCGGCCGCATGCGGGGCGCCGTGCACGCCCCCCTGGTCATCGATTCAACGGAATTTCCCGTGCTGGAAGGCGCCTTGAAGCTGTATGGCGGCAAGGCCCTGATCAACTCCATCAATTTCGAGGATGGCGAGGAGCCGGCCGCGAAGCGGTTGCAATTGGCGCGGAAGTTCGGCTGCGGCGTCATCGCCCTGACCATCGATGAAGAGGGCATGGCCAAAACCACGGAAGCCAAGGTCAAGCTGGCCCGCCGCCTGCATGACTATGCCGTCAATCAACACGGGCTGGCGCCTGGCGATCTGTTGTTCGATCCCCTGACCTTCACCATTTGCACCGGCAATGCCGACGACCGCAAGCTGGGTTTGGAAACCTTGGACGCGATCGAGCGGATCGCCAAGGAACTGCCCGAATGCCAAATCATTCTGGGTTTGTCGAATATCTCCTTCGGTCTGAAACCGGCGGCGCGGCATGTACTGAATTCGGTCTATTTGCAGCATGCCCTTGACCGGGGCATGACCGGCGCAATTGTTCACCTGTCGAAAATTCTGCCTCTGCACTCCATTCCCGAGGAAGAGGTCAAGGCGGCGGAAGATCTGATCTATGACCGCCGGTCGGAGGATTACGAGCCCCTGCATGCCTTCATCGCTCTGTTCGAGGACCGGACGGCGGCGAAAGTCGTGAAGGAACGCCCGGCGGAGGTCGCCGAACGC
>LWDU01039708.1_pt2 | contig 10556 bp, 7 predicted proteins | sample 727161 | NCBI WGS metagenome assembly LWDU01 (sample SAMN04566230, study PRJNA314399) | hydrothermal vent metagenome | isolation source: deep sea hydrothermal plume seawater | place: Mexico: Gulf of California, Guaymas Basin | collected 2004-07-11 | reverse complement strand
AGCCGTACGGGCGGAGGAGAATTGTGAACTCGTTGGCGGCGCCGAAATTGATGCCGAACGCGGCAAAGCTTGGGGCGAGCGTTTCGGGGTCGCGGCGGTTTACGACGAGTACGAGCGGTTGCTCGATGAAGTCGCCCCGGATATTGCCCTGATCTCGACCCAGGCGCCGCAACACCACGGACCGACGATTGCCGCGGCCAAACGCGGCATACACGTCTTCTGTGAAAAACCCACCGCGCTCAACTTAATTGAGGCCGATGAAATGGTCGATGCTTGTGCGGCGACCGGGGTGAAGTTCGCGATAAACCATATCAAGCGGGCCAGCCCCTACAACAAACTCGTGTTGGAGATGATCGAGTCCGGCGATATTGGCCAACTGGTGCGGGTGCGGGCTTTTGATAAGGGCGGGCGTTGGGCGGGCAATTCGCTGATGGAGATGGGCACGCATCTCTACGACTGGGTACGGCTTTTTGGTGGCGACGTCGAGTGGGCGCACGCGCATCTGATGCAACGCGATGGACGTGAATCAACTGTCGCCGATATCAAACACACGCAAGAAGTACATCCTAAGGACCGCGATGCCGGTTTGGTTTTGGGCGAGCGTGGCGTGGCGGCGTTTCGCTTTAAGAGTGGTTTGCACGCCGACGTTGATTATTTGGGGCAGGAAGAGACCAATGATCGCTCTTATGGTATTGATCTGATCGGCAGCGAGGGGCGGATCGCGGTGCGCGAGAGTGTGCAGACCTCAATGTTCGTGCACAAGGGGCAACACCAGGCGCCGGACGAGCCATGGCAGCGGGTGCAACTCGTCGAAGAGGATCGCGATGAGACGGGCAAAGAGCGAGATTCGGCGGACAAGCGACTATGGCTGCAGCAGTTGATGCTGCGGGATCTGATCGCGGCGATAGAACAAGACCGCGAGCCCTTTGCCAGTGGGCGCGATGGGCGCGACTGTCTGGAGATGATCCACGCGACCTGGGCGTCGCACCGTCAGGGTGCGCGGGTGCATTTGCCCTTGGATTCGCGTGAGCATCCGCTGGAGCGCTGGCGGCGTGAAGAGGGGTAGGCGGTTTGTTGTCGGGCGCGTCTGTGTTTTGGTGCAATTTATACACGCTCGAAAAGATGTCCAATGCACGCTCAAGCGCTGATCTGCGACGAAGGGCAAAATTTCACGCTGGCCGATATAATGCTTAACGGACCCGCGCCTAATTAGGTCGCGATTCGCCCGCACTTTTCCGGAGTCAGTATCGGCACCGAATTTTGCATGATCAACGGCAAACTCAGCAAGTTGAATCGGGCCCCTTATCCAATGTGCACACTGCATTATGCACCGAATCCGCTATAATGAGATGCTGGCGATGTAGCAGCGGATTAAGAAAGAGCGGGACGGGAGTATTATTGGGGTGGTCGTTGACTGCGGGGCTAGGCGGCCGGCACTGTACAGGTCGGCTATTCGGTCTATGGGCGCGATAGCTCCAATTAAATTGCAGAATCGCCTGAGCAAGCAATTTATGGTTTACGCGCGAGCAATCGATCGATCCTCTCAGTAGGCTACTGCTATGGCACGCAGACGCAGGTCCTCGCCGTGGTCGGCGCCGAGGTTGATGCGGCACAGGTAGGTTCCCGGTGGCACTAACGCGCCTTGCGCGTCGTGTCCAGACCAAGAAAATGTCAGTCGCCCATCGGTTTCAGTAGCGGCCAGGTGGGTGATGAAACGCCCCGCCAAATCGTGAATCTTCACGTCGGCATCTGCTGCCGTTAATTTCAAGACTATAAAACTGATCGCGAGTTGCTCGTTGGCCCCGTCGCCATTGGGCGTGAACAACGCGGGTTCGACGCGCAGGTCCTCGATTAGCTGGCCACTGCGGGGCAGGTCGGGCAGTAGGACCACATTGGAACGGCGCGTGGCCGGTTCGACTGATTGCCAGATGCCCGGTCGTTGGCTATCGCCCAAATCAAGGGTAAAGACCGCGGCGTTTTGTAGCACGCGGGCCGTGAAGCTGACTTGCACCGAGTCGCTAACGATTTTTTGCGGCAGGGCGATAAAGAGCGAGTCCTCTTGCACCGATATGCTGGTGGGCACGGTCGATACGCCGTCAATGGCCAATTCTACTTCTTCCGTCGAAAGCGGGCCGGGCAGGGTAAAGCGCAAGATGTCAAAGCCGTCGTCGCCGGTATCGGCCTCGGGGAATAGAGTATAGCTGAAGCGGGTGTCGGCATTGGTGCGCGTTTGGCGCGGGGAAATGGTGCCGAGAGCCCCTTGGATCAGTGCTTCTTCGNNNNATCGGCCGTCGACATGATCATCTCCAACTGCATAAAGCGCCTGGGGCTCTTCGATTTGAAGGGCTCGCCCGAGACCTGGTAAAAATTGCTCCACTCGTCCCAATCGGCGCCCGTCACGACCGTGGTATCGATCGGGCCGCGCAGCACCTTGGGTTTGCTGGTCCAGGATTCCTCGGTGGTCAGGTTGCCGGCACGGTCGTAGAAGGTGTATTGCTCGCCGAGGGTATTGCCCGAACGCGAACGCAATTCGAGCTTGGTGCCCGGCGGTTGGTCTATGTCCCAAGACAGTGCGCGGATCACCTTGGTGCGGCCGTCGCCGGCGGCTTCGCCGAGATCGATATAGCTGGACTGCATCGCGACACTAGCCGGGTGCCCGGGTGAAAAGAGCATTAGCTCGCCCCATTTCAACAGCGCGAACCCCCGGTTGCTCAGACCGTGCCAGTAGATATAGCGCATTTTGCGCGGTTGGAAGCGGTAGCGGATATAGAATAGATTGTCGCCGCGCGGGTTTTCGTGCGTGAAGAGTTCATTGTAGTTGAATGAATCTGGGCCGGGCAGCGAAGTGCTCAGGCTGCGTTCCCCGTCCGAGATCAGCACGGTGTGGCCGGTACCGCCGCCGTCGATGCGATTGGGCCCGATCACGCCCTCGTCCGCGCCGAAGGCGTAGATGAACATGTCGTCGATAAAAAAATGTGCGCCGAGGTCGACGCGGAACCAAGTGCCCAATTGCCATTTGTCGGTGAGCGCGACGGTGCCGGTGGTCACCGTGTTGAGGGTGTTCATATCACCGTCAAAGAGATTGTTGGGGTCGACGGCGTTGCCGCCATTGACGAAGGAGCCGCGTTGGATGGTGCCGAGGCTGACATTGTCGCCGACGGCGATGACCTCAACCTCGGCCAGGGCGCCATCGGTATTTTTGTCGTCGGCAACGATCAGTACATGGTGCACGACGCGGAAGCGGTCGTCGACTTGCGCACTGTCGAATTCGGGGTCGACGACCAGTGTTGAGTCGCGCAGGGGATAGTTCAGGGGGATGGTGATTATAGAGTCGGTATTGGGCCGGGTGGTGCGGAAGACGGGTTGGTAGAGCAGCAGATCCTCCATTACTGATATGCGCGTGCCGGTATTGACATAGACGGAGAATTGCTTGAAGGGCCGTGCGCCTTCGTGGTTCGGAAACTTCAGCGTTATTTCTGTTGCCAGCACCGCGCGGCCCAGGTCGATATCGACGAACCAGTCCTCGGTCTCGGCGGCGGGANNNTGGTGTCGCCGTCGATGGTCAGCGACGCCTGCGCGGCATTACTGCCGGCGTCCCAGATGCCGCCATTGACCTCTCCGCGCTCGGGGCTGGTATAGGAGAATTGCTGCGCGTCCTCGATAACGTTGATGTCGCGGCGAAACTTTACCAGTTGCAAACGGCCGTCGTCATTGATATTGACCAGGCCGTACGGCATCTCCCACGACGCCCAGTCAGCGGGGCTGTCGAAGCTCAACTGTTCGGTGCGTGCCGCGCCGGCGGATAGCCCGATAGATAAGAGGACGAGTATGGGGATCTGCATGCTAACTGCTCCCAGAATGCGCTGTGGTGTAAAGCGTTTAATAAAAGATACCTACGGGGCGTATTTTTTTGCTGCCGGTGGATGCCCGGTGCCAACATTTGACCGCTTTGGTCGCGTCCGTCCCATCGTACGGCCTGCGCGCCGGAGCGCTGTATGCCGTTGTCGATCGCGGCGACCTTGCGCCCGTCGAGCGCGTAGACCTCTAACACGACGGGGACTGCTTCGGGCAGATGGAAGAGCCCGTAGCGAATTTGCAATTCGTCGTTGATGCCGTCGCCATTGGGTGTGAAGGACGAGGCGGAAAGGCTGAAGTCCTGCAAAAGGTCGGGTGCGGCGCCCGATGCGCCCAATACGCGCAGGCTATTGGTAGATAGCTCCCGTGTGACATCGCCGTCGACAAGCAATTGCGGCAAGCCGGCGCGCGACCGGTCGAGCACTTCCCCTTGGAAGGTGGTGGCCAAGTCGAAGACTTCGGCGGCGAAGACCAGGCGTATTGGGTTGTTGCGTTGGCCGGTGATCGATTCGGACAGGTGGATCAGCAATCCGTCGGCTTCCTCGAAAACCTGCTCCGGTGTTATTGACGCAAAGGGCACGGATTCGGGTGGGTCCTCGCCGTCGATGGGCGCGCCTATTTCTAGGGACTTAAAAAGCGTGCGCGCACCGGTGCGCACGCGTACCGCGTCGAAGCCGGTTTCGCGGTCAAAGCGCGCACCGATGTCGTAGACGAAATCGGTCATTTCGCCCAAGGGCACCTGGGTGAACCCGCGTGCGGGTTGTTTTTCGTCGAGCCTGGCCACTTCGCCGACGACTTGCTGGGCCAAGAGCGGCGCTTGCTCGATCCACAGCGAGTCGAGGCGCACGAAGTCACTGAAGGTGCGGCTTTGCAGGGTGATCAGGAATTGGATATAACGGCCATTGCGCAATTCGAGGGGTTTGCCCGATTCGCTGATCGCTGTCGACCAAAAGGTCCAGTTGTCGCTGTCGTAGGTGATCGAGGCGCGCAGGCCGGGTTTGGGCGCGCGCGGTTCGGGGTCGCAAAGGGTGCAGCGGCGGACGAAACGGTCGATGAGCACATTTTCGTAGTGGTCGCGCGAGACGACCTTTTCACTGCCTAGAATAGTGAACTCGTGGTAGAGGTTGGGGTCGTCATCGCGGCCGGTGCGCATTGTGACTTCGACCCAGGCGTTGGCTGCGGGTACTGGCACTGCCACGCCGTCGACTACACGCATGGGGGTGGCGGCGAAGAACAGCCGGCCGAAGTTTTGCTCGGTGCCTAGGTCGATGATCTTGCTCTTGTAGACGGCGTTCTTGGGTGCGCCTTCGCCGAAGAGCTCGAAATCGGCGACGGTGCCCTTGAGAGCGGTCGCGAGATTTCCCTGGCCAGCGCAGCCTTTGCGCGTGGCTTGCGCGTTGTCTTTTTTCTGCCCCTCGACGACCTGGCCGCAGCGGTTGAGGTCTTCGGCGTCGAGCAGCGACAGCTTGCGCGCGTAGCGGATGAAGCGCACGTATTGCTGGGGAAAGTCGATGCGTATGTCGGATTCGAAATTCTCGGTGACTTCGCCGACGATCTTTTCCAGCGACAGGACGGCGCAAGCATCCGATAGGATCGAGGCGCTGGAAGAAGTGACTGTGGCGCAATCGGCCTTTTGGTCCAGTAGCGGGCTGTCCTCTTCCTGGATCGAAACTTGATATGCGGGTACGGCGTCCTCGCGCAGCAACTTGCCGTTGGAGCGGAAACCCTGCGAAGGCGTAAAAAAACCGAATTGCCAGGCGGGGATCGGCACGGCGAGGTCGATGGTGAAGAATTGCTGTTCGATTTCCTCGGCCTTGGGCACGTTGTAGGTGGTCGAATCGCCGTCGACGAGGAAGGTGCCGTTCTCAGTATTGGCGCCGGTGCCATTGTTCCACTTCCAGATGCGCGGGGACTCGCCGCGGGCGAAGTTGAGCTCACGCGGGGCGCGGCGAAAAAACCAGTCCTCGGCCAATTGGATGATATTCTGGCCGGCTTCGACGTATTGCGGTTGGATCGATCCTGCGGTAGTAAAGTCGATCATCACCCGGGTGGTGTCGTTGCCGACCCAGTCGAAGCCATTGCCGCCTAGTTTCCAGGTAGTGATTTGCGCGTTGCCGATTCCCGTCCCCAGTAGGCTCAAAGATAAACATATTCTGATCAGCATGATGGGCGCATTGCTCCCGCATTGAATAGGTTGTGCATTAGGTTTGGCCGCAGAGGGCGCGCATCGTTCCGCCGAGGATTTTTCGGCGGTCGTCGGGTCCGAGAAAATCGCAGTGGTCGATATAGGACAGCGCTTGGCGATAGGTGCAATAGCGCTCGACATTGGGCATGTCCGAGCCCCAGACCAGGCGCTCGGGGCCGAGTTGCTCGTAGAGCGCGCGAATATGGTCCTGTGCCCGCGTATACGGATATTCGCTCTTGCCGCCGCAGCCGATGGGGTAGAGTACTTCGCTATAAACGGGGTAGTCGCGCAGGATCTCAAGCATATAGTCGGGAATAATAACGCGGTCTTGCGCATCGGCGAAAAACGCGGTGGGCAGGCCGTGTACCAGCACCGAGGGAATTTGCGGGTAGCGTTCGATCCACGTTCTGAACAGACCCATTTCTTCTTTGAAGCCGCCGACGGGCGAGTCGCCAAGAAAGACCCAGAAGACGGGTATCTGCAACGCTGCGACCGCATCCCAGAAGGGGTAGAAGGACTCGTCGCTGAAGTATTCGCCATAGCCATTGCGGAAAAAGCCCGACAGGGTGTAGTAGAGCCCGCTCATGCCCAACCCATTAACGGAGCGATGCAGGACGGCGAGTTGCTCATCGGTGTAGGCGAAGGCCTCGTCGACATTGGCCAGACCGATAAAGCGGTCGGGATAGCGCGCGATCGCTGCGGAAAAATACTCGGCCAAATCTCCGTAGATATGATCGTTTTGCAGGACGGCGGTACGAATACCGGCATAGTCCATTTGTATGATCATGGCCTCGGGGGCGCAGTGCATATCCTGCAGGCTCGGCGGCAGAAACTGCACGTAATAGCCTTCGCCGTCCTTGTCCCACTCGAAGCGGCCCATGCGACCGACGCGGAATTTTACATCCGTCGCTCGGCCGCTTTCGTTGGGATCGTCGCGGTCCCATAGATCACGGGTGGTAATGATCTCGTGGTCGCGCAGGCGGCGCACCGGCTGGTTGCCGTGTGTATGCATGGCCCGCTGTTGGTAGAGTAGGTGGGTCTCGGCGTCAGGCATGCCGCAGGCTCCGCTCAGGGGCGGGAAGATATGCGCGTGGCAATCCACAATGTCTAGTTGGTAGGTCTCGCTCATGCTGCTAATGTACTCGTACTATTATAACGGGCAAATATGCGGGCAAGGGGTGTTTGATTCAGCTGCGGCGCGGAACTATACTACCCGGCGAATATTCGTTGTCTTCAAACTATAACGAATCCTTGCAGGCATGACGAATCACCAGACGGCGATTATAGTGCTCTTTAGTGGGCTGACGGTCGCGATCAGTATGGGGCTACGCCAATCCTTCGGGCTTTTCATGCAGCCGGTCAGTCAGGGGATGGGGCTGGGCCGTGAAGTGTTCAGCTTGGCGATGGCGCTGCAGAATCTGATATTCGGGCTGCCCCTACTCGGAATTGTCGCCGATCGCTATGGTGCGCGATGGGTGGTGCTCGTGGGTGGGGCACTCTATGCGATAGGGTGCCTGTTGGTGCCGACGAGCGGCGGCCCGGTCGATCTGTATCTGACCCTTGGACTGATTATCGGGCTCGGTCTCAGCAGCACGACCTATGTGGTCCTATTGGGGGTTGTCGCGCAAGTCGTGCAACCCGAGCGGCGTAGCACCGCCTTTGGCGTAGTTACTGCCGCTGGGTCGTTTGGGACCTTTGCCTTAGTGCCGGCGGTACAATGGCTAATCCTGCACCGAGGCTGGCACGGGGCCTTCCCGGTGATCGCGGTTTTGGCTGGGGTGATCCTTCTATTGGCGTTTGCTTTTCCGCGCCGCGCCGGCGCGCCTGCCGGGGCTTCAAAGGCTGATGGTACACTGCTTAAAGCGCTGTCTAAAGCCCGCCGTCACTCGGGCTATTGGCTGCTCAACGCCGGGTTTTTCGTCTGTGGTTTCCACGTCGCCTTTATTGCCACACACCTGCCTTCGTTCCTCACCGATCATGGTTTATCGCCGATGATCGGCGCCACCGCGCTCTCGTTGATCGGTCTGGTGAATATATTCGGCTCATCGTTATTCGGCTGGTTGGGCGACCGCTATCGTAAGAAATATCTCTTGAGCGCGATCTATTTCGGCCGCGCAATAGTCATCGGACTTTTTCTTATTGTACCGGTGACGGATTTCACGGCTTTGCTCTTTGGGGGCCTGATCGGTTTTCTGTGGTTGGCGACGGTGCCGTTGACTAGTGGGACCGTCGCGCAGATATTTGGCTCGCGGTATTTGTCGACGCTCTACGGCATTGTCTTTTTTAGCCATCAGATTGGCAGTTTTTTGGGGGTCTGGCTGGCGGGTTGGCTTTGGCGGCTACTTTGTTGCATTTGGTTGGCTGTGGCGGCTACTTTGTTGCATTTGCCGATTGCGGATCGGTCAGTTGAGACAGCTTAGAGATAGAGGGTGGAGGGTCGGGATCAAGGGCGGCCTTAGCCATTGTGAAATTGCTGTTGGGGGATCTTTGTTGTGCCGCTTCTTTATATAAGTTTGTACTATGTGCCTTTTGCCACACCCCGAGAGAATGAGCGAAGAGGGAATAGGGAATAGGTCCGCCGTATCCACGTGCTTAATAATAATAACATAGGAGAACAGTTATGGTAGCTTCCTTCAAAGAACTTACTGCCTTCTTCAAGGAGGTCGGTGCCGCTGACGTCGGGCATACCAACAAGAGCTATCTGGCCCACTGTATCGGTGTGCAAAACGATATGAAGAAGTGGGGTGGGGATGAGGAGATGTGCCGGGCGGCGCTTTTTCATTCGATGTACGGCACCGAGTTTTTTCAGGATTTTGCCTTGCCTATAGAGCGCCGCGACGAAGTACGGGTGCTGATCGGCGAGCGAGCCGAGTATCTGGTCTATGTCAACTGTGCGATGCTACGCGACACCTTTGACGCGATACAGCAACAGGTCGATGAGCCTTATATGATCAAGGATCGCTTGACGGGTGAAGATATCGAGATGAACAAACGGGACTTCGACGATCTGGTCACTATGCACTTGTGCGATTGGCTGGAACAGGTGGCGCGTTGGGGCAACTGGGATTATCGTCGTGACGCCTTCGAGCGGATGGCGCATCGACTCGGCGGTATTGCCGAACAGCGTTGGGATGCCGGCCTCGCAAGGAGAGCGCGCATGAGTGCGAAATACAAGGCTGCGATTATCGGCCATACCGGTCAGGGTAACTATGGCCACGGTCTTGATGTGGTCTATGCCGATATGCCCGAGGTCGAAGTGGTCGCGGTGGCCGATCCCGACCCCGAGGGTTTGGCGGCGGCCAGTGAAAGGATCGGCGCGGCGCGGTCGTATACCGATTTTCGCGAGATGTTGGTGCAGGAAGAAGTCGATCTGGTCAATGTCTGTCCGCGCGTGGTCACACCGCACGCCGAGATGGCAATCGCCGCCGCCGAGTCCGGGGCCAAGGGCATCTTCTGCGAGAAGCCCGTAGCTGCGACATTGGCGGAGGCGGACGCGATATTGGCCGCGTGCGAGCAACGCAATGTTAGGATGGCGGTTGCACACCGTCGCGCCAACCCTTACGAGCAGCATGCAAAAAAGCTGGTCGACGCGGGGGAGATTGGCCAATTGCAGGTGCTCAGGGGGCGCGGCAAATGGGACCACCGCGCCGGGGCAGAGGATCTGGCGGTGTTGGGGCCGCATATGATGGACAGTATGCGTTATTTTGCTGGGGCCGATGTCGTGTGGGCGCACGCCCATATCGCCCAGGATGGCCGCGAGATCACCCTTGACGATGTGCGCGAGGGCAACGAGGGCATTGGGCCGATCGCTGGCAATAGCCTGGCGGCCTATTATGTTTTTGCCAATGGGGTCACCGCGCATTTTGAGTCGCAACCGGGCGATACCGCCGCCAGGGTCAACAGTCGCTGGTTTGGTTTCGAGGCGCATGGTAGCAAAGGCATTATCGCGTTGCGAAATTCGCCGAATGGCGAGATGTATATCCACCGCCACGGCATGTTTATCCCCGACGGCGAGGTGCCGTGGCAGCGGGTCCTGCTCGACGAATGGGAGGCGGTGTCAGAAAGCGATCGCACGCACCACAGCAATATGCAGATCGTCCGCGAGCTGATACAGGCCATTGAGGAAGACCGCGACGTGGTCGAAGCTTCGAGCGGCAAGGACGCGCGGGCGGCGTTGGAGATGGTGATGGCGGTGCACGAGTCCCACCGGCTGAAAGGCAGGGTCGAGTTTCCGCTGGCCAACCGGGAGAACCCCTACGAGGTCTGGCGGCGCGAATCGGCTTAGCAGATTGGAACGGGTGCAAGATTATGCCGCGAGGATACGGTAATTGAGAGACGCCAGGCGGCAGCTCGTTTATTTATCAAGCGAGCAGTTTTCTCAGGTATTTTACCGCCAACGCAATGGCTTCTTGATCGGAACACTTGTTGTCGCGGCCCTCGAAGACGATCGACATATTGCCGTTGCATGAGGTGCGGATCACTCCGGGATTCTGGTTGGGCAACTGTACGGTAATGC
>LWDU01000518.1_pt1 | contig 10556 bp, 9 predicted proteins | sample 727161 | NCBI WGS metagenome assembly LWDU01 (sample SAMN04566230, study PRJNA314399) | hydrothermal vent metagenome | isolation source: deep sea hydrothermal plume seawater | place: Mexico: Gulf of California, Guaymas Basin | collected 2004-07-11 | reverse complement strand
TAAACCCCTTTTCATTTTCAATGATAGTTGGCACTGTTATCTCTGTGGTCTTACCATGTACAACCAATTCCATTACCATATCAAAATTAGGAGGAGATGGAAAGTTTCTTAAAGGACTGTTATAAGCTCCTTCGTCCTAGCGGTACACTAGTTGTTATTGATGTGGATGCGTCTCTTTGGGGAGCAGCAGTGCCGTCAATTTCAACTTTTGAGGTCTTGTACCGTAAAATGGAGATTTTTCAAAATATGCAGGGTGGAAACAGAATGGTCGGCAGAAAACTCATCCCGCTTCTAAACGGTCTGAGTACAGTGGAGACATAGGAATAGAACCCTTTCGCTCACAGCTCAATCCGGACAGGCTTTATCGTGCTGCAAAGGCGGGTATCATAAAACCGAATGAATTACTGGTTGCCGAGGTTGAGATGGAAAGTTTTATCAACAATCCTGAGGCGTTCGTAATAATGTTAGGCTTTATGGGATTGTTAACACGGAGAGATAATGATGAATCAGTTAGCAGGTGATATAAATGAAGCTTCATCAGGCTCAGAGTACCTGAAGCTCCTTTGTGTCGGTTTGGTTCAGTTTAATATTGAGAAACATTTTGAGCAGAAGTGTACTCGGAAAAAAGTAACTGATCCGGATACCGGTGAGCACCGTTATGAAAGGGCAGTATCACGAATTCCGGCACGCAGAGAGAATTGATTTCGCTGCGTTAATCCACCGCAGAATATCCATTTCAGAAGCTGTTGAAGAGCTTAAATGTCTTGATCTGGTCGGGTTTAGCAATTATGTCTGGAATGAACAGTTAAACCTCAAGGTAGCCAAAATTCTGAAGAAAATGGATCCGGATAAAATTATCGTATTCGGTGGTCCGCAGGTGCCTAATGAAGGTATAGAATATCTGGCTGAACATGAGGAAATAGATTTGCTCTGTCACGGAGAAGGGGAGGTTACCTTTTCAAGGATACTGGATATCGTACTAATGCTAGTGTAACCAAACGAAATCCCAATAATGAACGTGTTAAAAAGATGGATACAATACCGTCCCCCTACACGAAAGGTGTTTTCGATACACTGAAACAAAAGTACTCGGGTCACTCCTGGGTTGCTCCTTGGGAAACCAATAGAGGTTGCCCGTTTAAATGTTCTTTTTGTGACTGGGGTTCGGCAACGGCAAGCCGTGTTTACCGTTTTGATGAAGAACGGATAGGTAATGAAGTAGAGTGGTTTGGAAATCAGAGGGTTGGAACCGTTATATGCTGTGATGCGAATTTTGGTATTGTTAACCGTGATGAAAAAATTGCTGAGGCTATCGTAAATTCCAGAAAATCGAAAGGGTTCCCGTTTGCACTTATCGCATACAGAAAATGATCAACGAGCATATGATTACTATCGGTGTGACCTTATCTCTGCAGACTGTTAATCCGAAGTCATTAAAAGCCATTGCCCGTGAAAACATTTCAACTCAAAGTTACGAGGATCTTCAGCAACGTTTTTCTCTGGACGGAACTTATACATACACTGATGTTATCCTGAGTTTGCCTGAAGAGGATTATGAGTCTTTCCGGGACGGAGTAGAGGTGATAATTCAAAACGGGCAGTATAATCATATTCAGTTTCATAATTTGTCTATTCTTCCGAATGCAGAGATGGGCAACGCTGCTTATCAGGAACGTTACGGTATGAAAGTGGTTCCACAGCGCATTGTTGCTATTCATGATTATATTGAAGATGTGTCCGGGGAGGAAGTTGCTGAATACCTGGATGTAGTCGTCGGCACGAATACACTTTTAAGTAATGATTGGCATAAGGCCAAAGTGTTTTCCTGGTACATGGACTTTCTTTTTTTCGACAAAATATCTCAAGTTGCATTGCTGCTCTTAAAACGTCTTCTCGGAATACGGATTGTGGATATGGTGGATGCCATCATGTGTGCAGATTCTGAAACTTATCCTATATTGCATGAGTTGAATTCATTGGCATTTGAACACAGCAGAAAAATCCAGGACGGGGGAGATGAGTACATTCCATCGGAAGAATGGATGGGGGTCTATTGGCCGGTTAATCAATATTTAAGGCTGACTCTTTTAGATACTGCAAAATTAAATCGTTTTTATGATGAGCTCGAATCGCTTATAAGGTTTGAACTGGATCGCGTAGGAAGATCATTGGATGTTGAATTATTGGATAATATATTTCTTTTGAACAGGTCTATTCCTATACAGATGGGCGAGGCTCAAGCTGAAGCGGTTTCTGTTCGATGGAATGTGTATGAGATGTACTCCAATGCCATAGGTGGTAAGGAAGTAACACCTAAGGAAGATGCTGTAAATTTGCTGTTTCGAGTTAGTGCTAATGCCGGACTTGTGCTTAGCGATCTGGATGCTTATTGCCAGTATATCATCGGGGCGCACTCAGCAGGTAAACACAAGTATCTTTTTGATGTTACAGAAGAGGCGGCCCTGACAACAATGTGCTAGCCCTAATTGATGTGGCAACACTAAACCGGACAACTAAACGATGAAAATAACAGAATTGGCACGAAAAAAAGCATTGAAAAATGTCAGTGCTCCGGAAGAACTCGACAGGGCTCTTAAAATTACTCCGGCCCGTGACTGGATATGGGCATCAACAGTTGTTTTTGTGGCATTGGCTGGGCTCCTTTGGGGGTGGTTCGGCAGGATACCGGTTAGTGTGAACGGTCAGGGTGTATTGCTTCCTTATGAGCCTGTCATTAATATTCCTGTGAGGGTTTCAGGAACAGTTAAAGAAATTCATGCTTCTGTCGGTGACCAGTTGAAAAAAGGCCAGCTGATTATAGTTCTTGAAAACAAGGATATCTATTTAAAAATGCAGGCAGCTGAAGTTACCTTGAAAATGGAGAAACTTGCGAATAGTGCGCTGACTAAGATCGAGGGTCAGCAGTTGGAATCAGCCAAGGAAAAGTTGAAAATACAGCAGAGGGCTTCTCGTTATTCAGAGCTGATTGATGAGGATATTCTTAAGTTCCTGTCTCAGGAAGAGGAGCGCGAAAAGAAGTTGTATGATGAGAGGTTGTTGACGGCGAATCAGTATCTGCAGACGAAACAGCAATTAGCAACAATCCGCAATCAATTGGACACTGTGAAAGTAGCCCGCATTCAAAATCTGCTCACCTATGAGCAATTGAAGGTGACTTTGGCTTCTTCCAGAACGACCCGCAAAGAACAAATAGCCAATGCTGAGCATCAGTTAGAACAGGTCAGACTTGAATACGTTGAAGCCACGATGATTCGGGCAGTGAATGAAGGCAAGCTGACCAGTTTGATGGTTGAACGCTTTGAGAGCATTGATGCCGGTGTATCTGTAGCTACCCTGTTAATCAAATTTCCCAAAGAAACAGTGCTTCGTTGCATTAGTTTTTTGTCTGCAAAAAAGGCTAAAGCTATTGAAAATGGGATGGCCGCATTTGTATCCCCTACAATTGCCGAGAAAGAGCGCTTCGGTTTTCTGATGGGAGAGGTGGAGCAGATCGCCTTAACCCCTGTTAATGAGAATGAAATCAAGGGGCTTATTCCATGGGGTTTTCATTCTGGTTCTACAGGTAGCCTTTTACAGGTTGACATCAAGTTGATTAAGACTGACAACACCGTGTCCGGGTACGAGTGGTCATCAGAAAGAGGTTATCCGCATGTTATTACTGAAGGAACATTGGCTAATGTTGAAGTGGTATTAGAGAGTCGCCGGCCCATTTCATTTGTTCTTCCGTGGATTAAAAAGAAGGTCGGACTATAATGAGCATACTACCTACAGTGAAGGCTAATGGGTCCGTGGTGACTCCGACAATTCTACAAATGGAGGCAGTCGAGTGCGGTGCTGCCGCTCTGGCCATGATCTTTGCTTATCACCGTCACTACATCCCTTTGGAAAAGGTGCGTTCTCACTGTAATGTGACACGTGATGGTACAAAAGCTATTAATATGGTTAAAACTGCCCGTCAGTATGGGATGACATCCAAGGGGTTGAAGGTTGACTTGGATTATCTTGAGGAAGTACCCTTGCCGGCAATTCTGTTTTGGAACTTTAATCACTTCGTTGTCTATGAGGGCAAAAAAGGTGATGATTATATGTTAAATGATCCGGCGTCCGGCCGAAGAGTAGTTTCGATGGAGGTGTTCGATGGGTCGTTTACTGGCATCATACTTACCTTTGAACCTGGCGAGGAGTTTAAGCAGACTGGTGGACCACCAGGTATTTCGGATGCATTGAAGCCGAGATTAATGAAGGTGAAGAATGCATTGGTATTTGCTATTATTACCGGAATCGTACTTGCTGTTCCCGGAATTCTAATCCCCGGATTCTTAAAGGAGTTTATTGATCGGGTTTTGATTGAAGCTCGGGTCGGATGGTTGCTGCCACTTACATGGCTGTTGGCAGGCACTGTTCTCCTCCAGTGTGTGGCGACGTGGCTGCAGACCCGCTATCTGGCGCGCTTACAGAGTCAGTTGTCGGTAGCCACATCCTGTGAATTTATTTGGCATGTACTACGCCTGCCGATGTCTTTTTTCAGTCAGCGCTCGTCTGGTGATATCAGTTCGCGTATCCGCAGCAATGATACGGTGGCGAATATGCTCTCAGGTCAATTGGCGCAAAATCTCCTGGCAATGCTCAATGTGTTTTTCTTTATCGCGGTTATGTTGGCTTATGATGTGACACTGACCTTTGCGGCTATTGGTGTGGTTCTCTTTAATGCATTACTATTAGTATACACTAATCGGAGGCGGGTAGAGGAAAGCCGAAAAGTTCAGCAGGAAATTGGTAAGCAATATGGAGAGTTGAGTTCAGGCTTGCAGAGTATTGATAATCTCAAGGCAACCGGACGTGAGAGTGACTTTTTTATTAAATGGGCCGGGTTTAATGCAAAGGCGGTGGATGCCCAACAGCATTTGAGTTTTATTGCCAACGCTATGAATGCTGCCCCGGCATTTTTAAAGAATTTTATAGTACAGCTTTTGACTCTGGGCTTCGGAGGTTATCAAGTCATGAAAGGCCAGTTAACCATCGGTGAGTTGGTTGCCTTTCAAACCCTTGTAGCTAACTTTGTAACACCGGTAAATCAGTTGGTGAATATGGGCGGTCAACTTCAGATAATACAAGCCGACCTTTCACGATTGGATGATGTGCTCCTGTTCGAAGAAGACCAGAGCTTCAAACTTAGCAAGGAAGAGTCGGCTGACGATGACTGCACACGACTTTCTGGAGCGCTTGTTTTAAAAGGAGTGACATTTGGCTTTAATGTTCATCAGGATCCGCTGATCAAATATTTTGAGTTGAACCTTAGGCCCGGCGGGCGTGTTGCGCTGGTTGGAGCTACCGGGTCCGGAAAATCAACGATAGCAAAACTGGTGAGTGGTGTTTATCAGCCCTGGGAAGGACAGGTGCTACTGGACGGCAAAGATATGTATTCTTATTCCCGGAAAGAGCGTGCTGCGTCTATCGCATCCATAAATCAGGACGTGTATGTCTTTGAAGGAACCATTCGCGACAATCTTAAAATGTGGAATCCGGCAATTTCGGATGCGGAAATGATCCAGGCCGCCAAAGATGCAGCCATTCATGACATTATTACAGACCGTCCGCGCGGCTATGATTCAGTTCTGGAAGAGGGCGGAAAGAATCTAAGCGGTGGCCAGTTGCAGCGTATTGAAATTGCAACAGCGCTTACCCGGAATCCTTCTCTTTTAATTATGGATGAGGCAACTAGTGCTTTGGATTCCGAAACGGAGCACCAGATTGATGCTGCAATAAGAAGAAGAGGCTGTACATGCATTATTATAGCCCATCGTTTGAGTACGATCCGTGATGCGGATGAGATCATCTACCTGGATGGAGGTGTTGTTGTTGAGCGCGGTGCGCACGATGAACTGATGGTCTTGAAAGGCCGCTATTATTCATTGGTGACGAAGTCATGATCAGTCAGGACATATTTACAGATATTATTTCAAAGGCCGGGCCGTCTTTTTGTCCCAGCACGAATGAGCCTTTAAATCTGCTTGGTGGTGATACTGTCTATCTTGTCGAACAGGGTAAGGTAAATGTCTTCGCCCAGCAACGCAAGGGCACTGAATTATTTGGCATGCGCATGCCGGTGAATCAGTTTTCTGACGGAGAAGTGCTTTTGTCATTTCCGAAAGACGTGAATAATGAATTATCTATCGAAGCCGTTGCAGAGATCGGGTCTTCCATCAGATCCATGCCCGTTGGAGAATTTTTATCATGCAGTAATGAGTTCAGCAGTGCTGCAGTAGAATCAATGCTGCTTAAATACATGGATGCGTTGTATAGCAAGGTAACTGACCTTGCGGATGAAGTAGCTATTTCTGATGCTTCCCAGTTGGAAACTGAACCCGGTAAGTCGTATTATGCTGACGGACAAATGTTCAGTTTCAAGGTTCTTGATGCTGAGATTATTGATAAACTGGGCGTTATTCATCCGGCAGGTGCTTCAGTATCACCGCTGCCGCGTGGTTTTGGTTTTTCAAATAAAGGCACTTCCATTGCAACAGTTGAGTTGCAGAATGCTGAACAGTTTTTTAGGGACTCAAAAGCTTCCGAAGTATTGTCAGTATACCTCGGCCAAATAAGCGCTCAATGGTTATCAAAATGCATGGTGGCAATAGAGGAGTTTGCTCAGGGACAGCAGGTGCGATCAGAAGTCTTTAACCAACGCTTGTCATCTGTTCTTCATAATCTAGCTACCGTTGCACAGGATGCTGAACAAGGTGTCCCTTTTTTATCAGATTCCGGTAACCCACTGATTGCTGCATTTAGAAAGGTAGCGGGTGCACAGGAGATAAGTTTACCGAAACAATATCCGGAACTGTCTAAGGATGACAGCAATCCATTGCTGCGCCTGGCACAGATTTCTAATGTTCAATATCGCAAAATCCGTCTCGAGACAGATTGGTGGAAAGAGGATTTAGGCCCTTTGATAGGAGCCATTAAAGATCCGTCGGCCGAGTCTGCAGATGAAGAAGAGGAATTGGATGAAGAAAACTTCTTTCCGAATGGCACAATCCCGGTTGCGCTGATTCCAAATAATAAGGGAACCGGTTATTCAGTATACATGCTTGAAGGCGGGCAAGAGATTGAGCGGGAGGTCACGCGTGAGTTGGCATCTCAACTGGGTGGCAGGGCGGTAATGCTTTATAGGCCTTTACCGGATCATCCCTTAGGCCTTATTGATTTATTGCGCTTCGGATTTAAATTTACAGTCGAAGATTTCATACGTATTGCGACCGGTGGTATATTGGCGGCACTCCTGCTGATGTTGATCCCTATAGCAACCGGCCACATTGTCGATGTTGTTATTCCGAGCACGGATATGGGTGAGTTATTCATGATTATATCCTCTTTGGGTATAGTCTTGTTTTCGGTGGCAGTGCTGCAGTTTTATACAGGTCTTGCAATATTGCGTATAAATACTCGTGCATCCACGAGTATGGTCGCTGCGCTTGTGGACCGCTTGACTAAGCTGAAATCATCTTTCTTCAGGAAATACAATGCCGGTGAGCTCACTGCCAGTGTGATGGGAATTGAAACGGTCAGGCAGACATTGACTGAGGCAGTGGTGAACACACTCGTTACAGTCATCTTTTCTGGATTATATTTATTTCTCATGCTGTTCTACAGCTGGAAATTGGCACTGCTTGGCTTCGTCTGTATAGTTTTATTCACCATTATTTTACTCGTAGTTGCCTGGATTCAAATATTGTGGGAGAGGAAAATTCAGAGTAACTATGCAGAGCTCGGCGGCATAAGCCTTCAGCTACTTGAAGGAATTGAGAAAATAAAGACAACGTCATCAGAGTCTCAAATGTTTACTATGTGGGGGAGCGCCTTTGCAAAATTGAGAAGGAATGAATTTCAGGCTACCTTTTCCAAAAATGTAATGGATGTGGTAGAAGCGGCATTTTTACCGGTAGTTTCGGTATTGATGTTCTGGGTTTATGTCTTGTATGTTCAAGGTTGGTCACTCGATGATCAGGTTGGAGTTATGATTGTTGGCAGTTTGACTACAGGAGATTTTCTTGCATTTAATTCTGCTTTAATCATGCTTGTTACTGCAACAACAAGTTTTTCCAGGACCTTGATGATGGTTATCAAGGTTCTACCAATACTCGAGCTGACAAGGTCAATCATTGCTGAGGAAATTGAAAATGGTGAGACCAACGGTGACACTGGGGAATTGACCGGTGACATTGAGCTGTCCAAGGTGATCTTTTCATATAGCCCTGAAGCACCGCCGATTTTGAAAGGAATTTCTTTTCACGTAAAACGCGGTGAGTTTGTTGCTCTTGTTGGTCCGTCTGGAAGCGGCAAGAGTACAATTCTACGTATGCTTCTTGGCTTGGAAGAGCCCAAATCCGGACAGGTGCTTTATGATGATCAACCTTTACAGAATATGAATCTGCAGGCAGTCCGGCGTCAGATAGGAACCGTTATGCAGAATGGGCGTTTAATGTCTGGAGATATCAGAGATAACATAGTAGGTGAGAGTCATCTTTCGATCGAGCATGCCTGGCATGCTGCACGATCTGCTGATTTCGCAAAGGACATTGAAGCCATGCCGATGGGAATGTTTACCATTGTAAACGGCGGGACGCTTTCAGGAGGTCAAAGACAGCGTGTGCTCATTGCTCGTGCTTTGGTGCACAAGCCCAAGATTTTGTTTTTTGATGAGGCAACTAGTGCCTTGGATGATAATACTCAGGCTCGTGTCGCAGCGAGTATCGACCGTCTGCATGCCACCCGCATTGTTGTTGCGCACCGATTGAGTACGATTCGTAATGCTGATAGAATTCTTGTTATTGACTGCGGTAAGATCGTTCAGGAAGGCAATTATGAGACACTGAGTATTCAGGAAGGTATTTTTAAGGAATTGGTCAGGAGGCAGACGGTATGAGGGCGGCTTTAAAATCTCTTGTTATTATTGGAGCTCTCCTGGCTGCTATGTTGCTGACTGCCTGTTCTCTAATTAGACCGGGCTATCCGGATACGCCAAATGCTGAGAAGCTGCAAAAGCTAGGCAAACTGAATTTGGCGAGAGTCAGTTCTGATCCCTTGGTCACAAAAGAAGAGGCCATGGAAAAAGAACCACAAGAACTGTTAGTGCCTTTGTCTGCACCACAGTTTAACTTTGAGTCTGAGGCAATTGATTTGATCGCGCTTAGAAAAATCCTTCTCGAGAACAATCTGGATATTCAGATAAGCCGTTTGTCGAAAGAAAGTTCACACCAGGGTGTGCTTGCGGCGTTGGGTGCTTTTCAACCGAGTATATCAGCTTCAGTTAATTTGTCTGAAACGGATAGTGAATCGACATCAGGAACTGTTTCAACGCGTGCGAGAGCCAGTACTGTATCAGGAAGTTTGGGACTAACGGTTCCATTATTAGTCGGTGGCAGTCTTGAAGTGGACTATAGCATGAGTGCTACTGAGACAAGTATTACAGATCTTAATCGGGGAAGTTTGGGTGTTGCCGATAGTGAATCTTATGCCTCAACACCCAATGTAAGCTTGAGCATACCTTTACTAAGGGGAGCTGGCATTAAGATAACAGAGTCACCGGTGACTCTGGCCGGTTATGAAGAAAAGGCAAGCAAGGCAAGGTTTCGGAACCAGTTTAACTCGGTCTTGATTCAGGCTGAACAGCTTTATTGGAATCTTTATCAGGCCTACCTTACTGTAGAGATACAGAATGAGCAGCTGGAACTTGCTGACAAACAGTTAAACATCGCGGTAGGACTTTATAAAAGCCGTGCTGGTACAAAGGCCGATGTGCTGCGGCTTCAGCAATCATATAATACGCAAAGACAGTCGGTAATTGAGGCGAATCAGACGCTCCGGGTTACTATGCGAAACCTGCTCTCTTTGTTGCAGAGCCCTAATTTTAAATTAGACACTAAAAAGATTCTAAAACCGTCAACTGAACCGAGTCTTGCCTATCGGAAGATTGCAGCAGAGGCGGTTGAGGTATTGGCTCTAAATAATCGTTCCGACTTGCTCGAAGATGAATACAATATCGCCTCTGCTGAGCTACAGCTTGGTATTGCAAGGGATCAGGTGCTACCGAATCTTACCTTAAGCCTTGGTGTGGCTTTTCCGGGTTTATCCAATAGTAAATACAATTCAGCTTTTAAAAACAGCAGTGATATATTCTCAGATCCTACATTGTCTGCTGGCCTTGTTTTTAGTACACCGTGGGGTGCGAATGAAGCAGCAAAAGCTAATAGGGCTAATGCCTATGCAAACTACCTGAGCTCAATCGCAACACGTGAAAAACGCATAATTACAATTAGGCAGTCGGTATATGATGCGGTTGATGAACTGGACGTATCATGGACTCTGGTATTACATCAAGCGCACAACCTTCAGTTATCAAAGATGGAATATGATGTAGAGCAAAGACTTTTTCAGGTGGGGTTGGTTACCAGTAATGACATGTCTGACAGCCTGAGAAATTTAACACAATCAAGACTCAGTGAATTACAAGCTGTGGTGCGTTATCAATTGGCGTT
>LWDU01039931.1_pt1 | contig 10557 bp, 11 predicted proteins | sample 727161 | NCBI WGS metagenome assembly LWDU01 (sample SAMN04566230, study PRJNA314399) | hydrothermal vent metagenome | isolation source: deep sea hydrothermal plume seawater | place: Mexico: Gulf of California, Guaymas Basin | collected 2004-07-11 | reverse complement strand
TATTATCGTTTGGGGCCTGCCCTGAAGCAGCAGATTCTCCAGCTTCCATACCTAGATGCTCCCAAGTAAAATGACTGTTATAGTTCGCCGTTTGGCCCAAATGTATTGGACATATGGGAGAAATGTCAAGCCTAATAAATATCTGTAAAAGGGAAGCCCGCGAAAAAGTCTGACTTGGGCGCGACCAACACTCTTGGTAAATAGAGGCTTTATAGCTCGTTTGCGCTGACTAAGGAAGTTGTTAATATTGAAGCAGTTATGATGCGATTTGCTCCATTGTTTTTTTTGGCTTTTGCCTCGTCGGCATCTGCTCTTGAGCACTTTGCTCCAGGGGAGGTGCTGTTCAGTTTGCGGTCCGGGGCGGGTAAAACGGCCGTGGCCAGTTTGCTCGATGTGTGGCAGCGGCGTTATGGATCGAAGAGCTCTTTGAAAAACTGCCAAAAGGATTAGGCAAGCCTGCTCAAACGTCTGGGCTGGGTCAGTGGTATCGTTTGCAATTGCACGCGAAGCTCGACCCTGAGCAGGTCGCTAAAGAATTGCTTCAATGGCCTCAGGTCGAATATGCTCAACCGAATTATTTGCGGCGCGAGGCGGCGGAGGATTCGCTTTTTGCCGCGCAGTGGAACCTGGTGGATATGGGGTGGCAGAACGTAACATCGGGTGATTTAGGGCCGGTCGTCGTCGCGATCGTCGATTCCGGGATTGATTATACCCACCCGGACATTGTCGGCCAATTGTGGTTAAATCGAGCTGAGGATGAAGGGGTCCCAGGAGTCGACGACGATGGTAATGGGTATATAGATGACCGTATCGGCTGGGATTTTAGTGATGCGCCGGGGCTAACCGGGACCGGAGACTATCTCGAACGAGACGCCGATCCTTTTGACCAATCGGGGCATGGAACGCATGTCGCGGGTATCGTCGCGGCCGTTGCCGGCAATGGCATCGGGATTGCCGGGATCGCACCAGCAGTGCGTCTTATGGTTTTACGCGCGGGTTTTAATTTGTCCGGCAGTGGGTATCTGCAAGATGACGATACGGCGGCGGCGCTGGTTTACGCTGCGGATAATGGCGCTCAGGTAGTCAATATGAGTTGGGGCGATCCGCAACCTTCGCCGGTGATCGAGGCTGCGGTGCGTTACGCAGCCGAGCGCGGCTTGGTGCTGGTGGCGGCGTCGGGCAATGAGGGTACGAGTGATGTTTTTTACCCTGCTCGTAGCGAATGGACCATTGCGGTCGGTGCGACGGCGCCGGGTGGAGGAGTTTTACCCTTTTCGAATTATGGACCCAGTCTCGATATAGCTGCGCCAGGTCATGCGATTTGGAGCTTATTGCCCGGTCGGGGACCTCTATGGCCTCTGCCCATGTGGCCGGTCTGGCCGGGCAGGTTTTGGCCCGACAGCCGCAGTGGACATCCGCAGAAGTGCGCGGAGCCCTGGCGGTAAGTGCCCGAGATGTTGGTCCTGTTGGCTGGGACTCTTTTTCCGGTGCGGGTTTGGCGCACTTTGCCGCGTTGGCGGTGGAGAATCCCGCTTCGTTGCAGATTCGCAACCCGTCTGGCGGCATGGCTAATATCGGAAAAATCTCCATTGATCTAGCGTTGTTGGGGGTTGAACAATACGAGTTGAGTTGGGGACTGGGAGAGATCGAACCTCGGAGGTGGAATCTCATTGAGGCGGGAGCGATCCCTAAAAAGGAGATGCGCGTTTCCTGGGATACGGGGGAGCTGGTCGATGGGGCCTATTTGCTTAGACTGCGTGGTTGGGACGGTGGGGGGTGGGTGGAAGAGCGGGTGGAGTTGCAGCTCGTGTCTGAGGGCCCGGAAGCCAAGGCTGCTCGGGTGGTGCGTGCCTTGCAGGGTCCGTATTGGAGTGATGCGGTCGAATGGCAGACCGATCTTCCTGCGGCGGGCACGGTATTTTTGCAGCAGGGCGATCAAATGCGGTACCAGTTGGCCGCTCCTCCAGCACGGAAAAAGCAAAGGGTGGAACTGCCGCTGGATTTGCCCGCTGGTCGTTATGATGTTTGGGTGCGCGCCGGTGCTGCCGGCCAGGCCGGGCTTCGGGTCCCCGTTGGTACGGTGGAGACTTTTGCCAATCGAGTCGACCGCTGGGCGTTTAATCTCAAGGAGGTATTTGATGCCCGCGCTGAGTGACTTTAATGGTGATGGCATCAGTGAAGTGGTGCAGATGGGCTATGGCGGGGGGTTGCAATACAATACGGGTGATTTTTACCAGTACCGCGCCGGCGCTTCAGAGCGGATCTTCAACACGCTGCAATTGTTTATTCCCTGGGGCGTGCAGGACGGTGACGGTGACGGCTTGTTGGAATTGATGGCCGTCGACGCGTTGAGGGTCCGGCTGTTCGAGACGCCTTCTCCTGTGGCATTCCCCGATCATCTGGTTTGGGAATGGCGCGATGTTTGGGGGGGGGAATCCGCCGATCTCGATGAGGACGGGCGGCCCGAATTTTTTTTGCGTTGGACAATCAATACGCCGAAATCGCTGTGTTGACCAACCCGACTACCGGCAGCAATGGCTTGGGGCAACGGCAAGTCGTCGGCGACATGGACGGCGATGGCCGCGGCGAACTACTAAGCGGCGACGATGACGGGGATGTCTTCGTCTATGAACGGGTTGCCGACGACGCTTATAGGAGTGGTTGGCAACAAGCCGGCGACGGCGATGCGCGCATTGTCGGGGGTGGTTTAGATTTGGATGGGGACGGGGCGGGTGAATTTGCTGTCGCCCGTTTCTTTAATGACCCATTTGATGTAGAAGCCAGGCGCTGGCAAGTCGACGTTTACGGTGCGACGGGTGATAATACATACGCATCCGAATGGCAGGTTGAGGTCCTCGGCGGTCAGCCGAGAGGCAGCGGCATTGGCCTGGGGGATCTGGACGGGGACGGGGATGTGGAATGGGTGCTGTTAACGGTGCCGAACCTCTACGTTTTTCGCGCCACTGAGGCCGGTGCTTATGAACCCGTATGGCATAACAAGGTGCGTGAAACGCATCGGCCTTTGATCGGCGATGTCGACGGTGATGGGGTGGTTGATCTGGTGTTTAACGGAGACGGTCAGGTCGAGATTTTCTCATTGGCCGTTGAGGGAGCTGCGGTCGAACGGCCGGCTGGTTTTGTGGCGTATTCATTGGGGGATGATGCGATCGGTCTCGAATGGCAACCGGTGGCGGGCGCTACTGAGTATAGAATATTGCGCGATGGGGAGGTGGTCGTCGACCGTTATGACGGTTTGTCCTATATCGACGATGGTCTGTCACTCGGTGCAAGCCATAGCTATCGAGTGGCAGCATTGGGTGGTGATGGTGTGGTCGGGCCTTTCACCGTCGAGCGGTCGGCGAAGGTTTTTCCAGCGCCGGAACTTAAATCGCTACAACGTATATCCACATTTCAATTGGCACTCGAATTTAGCGCCGAGATGGAAGAGCCCTTTGCTTATCGCTTTCGCGTCGAACCGGATCTGGGGCCGGTGGTCGCGGCAGTGGCCGACCGCGGGGGCGAGCGTATCTTGCTTGCCTTTGCGGAAACTCTGCCGGACTCGGGGCGATATACTTTGAGCATCACCGGCTTGCGCACGATCCGAGTTTTTCTTTTGTCCTCAATGCCTTATCGAGCCCCGCCCGTCCGCTGCGCGCCGAAGTGCTATCGGCAACAAAGGTGGCGATCCAGTTTGACAAGCCCATCGCTGCGCGTGATGGACTGCAAGGGGCCTTCGCCTTTAGCGATACCTCTTTGCAAATCGCGTCGGTGCAAGTCGACGGCGACCGGATCGTTTTGCAACTGGCTTCGCCGCTACGGCCTGTGGGGCGTTCCTACGGCATTAACATTACCGACCTGATCGACGATGATGGTTTGCTGGTCGAGGGAGCGTTGAGCTTTCGCTATGCGGCTTCTGATCTGAGCGCCGCAAAACCCTTTCCGAACCCTTACCGCCCGCTATTCGGCGAGTTGACATTCGCTTTTCTGACCCCTGGTGCAGCGGTCGCAGTCTTCGATGCCAGTGGTCAACTCGTTCGCTCGCTCGTCGAAAGGGACGGGGACGGGGGCGTGTTGTGGGATGGGCGGAATCAGGCCGGTCAGTTGGTTGGATCTGGCATCTACCTGTATCGGATTACCGACGGCGAGGAAGTCCGGCTTGGCAAGTTGGCGGTGCTGCGCGATTAGCTTGACAGTTGTCGGGGGCTTGCTCTATCATACCCGGCGTGCAATTGAATCCATCAAGGGAGTGAATTATGGTTAATATAGGCATCGTCGGCGTCGGTTTTATGGGCGTCACCCACTATAAAGCCATCGACAAAGTCAAGGGCGGCAAAGTGGCGGCCTTGGTTTCGCGTGACGACAAAAAGAGGGCTGGGGATTGGCGGTCGATCCAAGGCAATTTCGGCGGCGGCGGCGGGGTGCAGGATTTGTCCAAGGTCAGCTGTTATAAAACTCTGGACGAACTGCTCGCGGACCCGGCTGTCGAGCTTGTGGATATCTGCCTGCCGACGTCGATGCACGTGGAGGTCAGCATTCGCGCGTTGGCGGCGGGTAAACACGTTTTTCTTGAAAAACCCATTGCCGTCAGTTTGCGCGACGCCGATAAGATTATGGCTGCAGCGAAGAAATACCGCCGGCAGTTTATGGTCGCCCACGTGCTGCGCTATTTCCCGGAGTTCCGGTTGATAAAAGAATTAGTTGCTGGCAAGGAGCACGGCAAAGTTCTTGCGGCGCACTTCAAACGGATTATTTCGCGCCCGTCCTGGTGGGACCCGCAGGATCTAAAGCGGACCGGTGGCCCTGCGATCGATTTGCATATTCACGACGCCGATTTTATACAGTTCCTCTTCGGGATGCCAAAGGCGGTCAGCTCGCAGGGTTATATCGGTCGCGGTGGCACGGTGGAATATATCAATACTCATTATCAGTACCCTGGTAAGATGGCGATCAGTGCCGAGGGTGGCTGGTTGGCACAACAGGGGTGCCCTTTTGAACACGGCTACGATATCTATTTTGAAAATGCGACGCTCAAGTTCAACTCGTCGTGGGGCGAAGTGCCGCAGTTGTTGACCGCTGAGGGCAAGGTCCGCAAACCGAAGCTGCCAGGCAAGGACGGTTTTGTAGGTGAATTGCAAGATGCGGTCGATGCGATAAAGAGCGGAAAAAAATCAACCGCTTTGGGCGGCGAGAGCGCGCGCAATTCTCTGTTGCTATGTCTGAAGGAAATCGAATCGGTGAAGAAAGGTAAGAGGATCGCCGTCTGATCTTCTAGGTTTGTTCGGCTGCTTTTAAAACAAATACCCGGAATGATTGTGCTCGTTAGCTGGTAAAGGCTAACGGGCACTTTTTATGGTGCTGATGATGGTGTGTTCTAGTTGGCATCATTAAAATGGCAGTTCGTCTGCGACATCGATCGTATGGATTCTGCGTTTTGCGACCGCCTTTGTGCCAGGTTTGACGGCGCGGATATTTTCCAACGGCCAACAGAAATAACTAGGTTGCCAATGTTTGCCCTGGCTCGTGGCTTCCGCCTCGATCCACTCGTGTAGCCGCCGATATCGACGAAAGCGCGGATGAAATCATTGGGATCCTCCTGGCCTTCTTTGCGCAGATAGATCTCATTTTCCACTAGGACCAAGTTCTTAAGCGGGAGTTAGGGAGGAGGCTAGGAGCGGATCTCGCAGCGCTTGTTACCGGCGATGATATTGCGGACCGAGGGGTAGACTATCGACAGCGCCTGCATCTGCCTCAACATCGCCCGACTCGATTAACTGGCCGGTTGCCATTGGTTGAGTGTGCGGGCGAAGCGTATATCCGATTGGGTGACAGCGCCCTCGCTGTGGGTCGTCACCGCGACGGCAATGGTGCGTTTTCCGGTGTCCAGTGAGAAATCCGGATGGTGGTTCTGCTCGGTGATGGTGGCCGTCAGATGGTTGAGGAATGAGGTGATAGCGTTGAAGTTGCCGAATATGAAATCGCGCGATATCACGATACCATCCCGGCTCCAGCCTTCTAAAGTCTGCAATTCGGCGTCGACTTCTTCGGAGTTGAGGGTGTTCTTGTCTTCGGTCATGTTTTATTGCTCCTCTTTTTAATACGCATAAGCCGCTGTAATAAAACCGGCGGCGGGGAATCTTGGCTGTTGACGGCAATTATGTCAAAAGATTCTATGTTCCGGCTTTAGCCGGCGAGTATCTGCCGCAGGCGTTCGGCGATAATTTCGGCCTCGCCTTCTTGCAGGGTCTGCGGGCCGACGGTGAGCGAAGACCCTCCGCCTGCGGCGAGTATCGAGGGTTCACCTGCCTCCAATTCCGCGAGGGTGTCGACCGCTGATTTTACGGCATCATCGGCAAAGTGCAAGTGCACTAGAGGTGAGGAATGCCATCAATGTCGGTAACGGCTTCGGCGACTATGCGGCAGCGGCGTTCCCATTCGGCGACGACGGCGGCTTCGTCCATTTCGAAGAAGAGTTCAACGGCGCGCAAAAGGGCGCAGATTTCTTCCTTGCCAACCTTCATGCCGCGACCAATGGCCGAATGCGGGTTGGAATTGAGATGACAGGCTTCAATGAGATCCTTGCGCCCGAGTATCAAACCTGTGGATTGCGGGCCAAAGAGCCCCTTGCCACCGCTGAAGACGGTCATATCGCACCCCATGGCTGGCAAGTCGATTAAATTTGACCGCGGTGGCAGTTGTGCGGCGGCGTCAACGATGACCGGCACATCTTGCGCGTGCGCTGCCGCGACGATCGCGGGCAGGTCTTCTATGGGTTGGCTGCCGAGAAAATAAACCACCGCCGCAGTCTTCGGACCTATGGCCTCGACATAGTTGTTGAGCGTCACCGCCTCCTTGCTGCCGATTTTGCGCAGCGTGCCGCCTGCAACGCAAAAGCCCTGATGCACATAATAGTGCGAGTCGACTAGGCTGATTACGAATTCATTGCGGCGGTCGCCGATATTGGGGAGGTTCGCGATCAGGCGGCGCCGGCTAGCAGCAAGCCGCTGGCGGCGCCGGCCGAGATAAAGGCTCCTTCGGCGCCGGTCAATTCGGCGATGCGGGCGCCGGCTTTTTCGTGTAGTTCGTTCAAATGGACAAAGTTGCGCGACGCCTCGACCATGGCTTGTAGCACTTCGCCGGGCATGATCGAGCCGCCGAGGGTGGTGATTGTGCCGCGGGCGTTGATAAAAGTGCGTAAGCCCAAGCGTTCGTAGGGGGTAGGCATTGGTTTACTCCTTCGGTGGGTTCGATTGACTTTTAACCGAGCACAAGGTAAGTTTTGGCAGATCTACGGACAAGGTGGCTATGCCTCAGCCAAAGGGTGAATCCGGCCCGGGCAAGGGCGAGATTGCCGGGTTACAGGGATTGCAGGATGTCGATGTCAGGATCACCGTCGAGTGGGGCCGCAGCGAAATAACGGTCGCCGAGGCGGTCAGTCTTGGAGAGATGTCGCTTCTGCGCACAGATAAACAAGTCCAGGAGCCAGTCGATATCCTGGTCAACGGCAAGCTTTTCGGGCGTGGGCGGTTGGTGCTAGTTGGGGATACCTATGGGGTGCAGCTCGAGGAGATTCTCGACTAGGAGTAGCTAAAGCATTCTATGCCGTATGGCAGAACGCAAAACGGGCGGGGGATAACCCCCCGCCCGTTTTTTGTGCGTACTGCGTGCGTTTAGTGGTGCTGGTGACCGTGGCCACCAGCGGCCGGAGCTTCTTCTTCCTCCGGTTCGTCGGTGATCAACACATCGGTCGTCAACAACAGGCCGGCGATGCTGGCGGCGTTGCTCAGAGCTGTGCGCACGACCTTGGTCGGGTCGATAACACCCATCTTCACTAGGTCGCCATAGGTCTCTTCGCGGGCGTTGAAACCATGGTTGCCCTTCTTCGAAGCGACGTTCTCAACGACGACCGCGCCTTCGTGGCCGGCGTTGTTGGCGATGGTGCGCAGAGGCTCCTCTAGCGCGCGGCGGACGATATTGATGCCCGCGTTTTCGCCGTCGTTTTCGCCGTTGATAGCTGCGATTGCGGTAATGCCGCGGACTAGGGCGACACCTCCGCCCGGCACGATGCCTTCCTCGACGGCCGCGCGGGTAGCGTGCAATGCATCCTCGACGCGTGCCTTCTTCTCCTTCATCTCGGCCTCAGTGGCCGCACCGACGGAGATGACGGCGACACCGCCGGCCAACTTGGCCAGCCGCTCCTGCAACTTCTCGCTGTCGTAGTCGGAGGTGGTGTCTGCGATCTGGTTGCGGATCTGGGCGACCCGGCCCTTGATATCGGCCGACTTGCCCGCGCCTTTGACGAGGGTGGTGTTGTCCTTGTCGATGACCAGGCGCTTGGCCTGGCCCAGGTCTGCCAGTTGCACGCTGTCGAGCGTGATGCCGAGGTCGTCGGTGATGACCGAACCGCCGGTGAGGCTGGCGATGTCCTGCAGCATGGCGCTGCGGCGGTCGCCGTAGCCGGGGGCCTTGACAGCGCAGATCTGCAGGGTGCCACGGATCTTGTTGACGACTAGCGTCGCCAGGGCCTCGCCCTCGACATCCTCGGCGATGATCAGCAACGGCTTGCCGGCTTTGCTGACCTTCTCGAGCAGGGGCAACAGGTCCTTGAGATTGGAGATCTTCTTCTCGTGGATCAGCAGGTAGCAGTCTTCCAAGACGGCTTCCATGCTTTCTTGGTCGGTGACGAAGTAGGGCGAGAGGTAGCCGCGGTCGAACTGCATACCTTCAACCACGTCGAGCGTGGTCTCGGTGGACTTGGCTTCCTCAACGGTGATCGTACCGTCCTTGCCGACCTTGTCCATGGCTTCGGCGATCAGCTCGCCGATGGCGTTGTCACCATTGGCCGAGATGGTGCCGACCTGGGCGACTTCCGAGTGGTCCTTGACCTTCTTACTCAGACCTTCGAGGCTGCCAACAACACCGTCAACGGCCTTGTCGATGCCGCGCTTGATCTCCATGGAGTTGAAGCCGGAGGTGACGGCTTTGAGACCATGGGTGTAGATGGCCTCGGCTAGCACTGTGGCGGTGGTGGTGCCGTCACCGGCGACGTCGCTGGTCTTGGAGGCGACTTCTTTGACCATCTGGGCGCCCATATTCTCGTAGGCATCGGGCAGTTCGACCTCTTTGGCGACCGAGACGCCGTCTTTGGTGACCGTCGGCGAGCCCCAGCTTTTGGCGATGACCACATTGCGGCCACGCGGCCCAAGTGTCACTTTGACGGCTTTGCTCAGCTGTTGTACGCCGGAGAGAATCTTCTCGCGGGCGTCTTCACGAAAGGCAATTTGTTTAGCCATTATATATGTCCTTTCCTTAGTCGACGATGGCGAGGATGTCGTCTTCACGCATGATGAGATATTCGTCACCGTCGATCTTGACCTCGGTACCCGAATACTTGCCGATCAGGACCTTGTCGCCCTTTTTGACTTCGGGGGCGACGTGCTTGCCCTCTTCGAGGCGGCCGGGGCCTACGGCTACGACTTCGGCCTCCTGCGGCTTTTCCTTGGCGGTGTCGGGAATGATGATGTCGCCGACCTTCTGCTCTTCGTCATCTTCGAGACGCCGGACCAGCACGCGATCGGACAGGGGCTTGATGTTAATTTTAGCCATGAGTGATACCTCCGTTGTGGGATTTAAATGGCGGAGGGGACCTATGCAATATTTGTGCCAATCGTGCTTGGTGTATTTTACTTATTGTTTTTTAATGGCTTATAGAAGTCTTTGCCTCGGAGCTATGTCGGATTTTGATATTTAAGTTTCTCTAAATGAGAAAAATTGAAATATGATCCTATTTTATTTTTCGTAAGTAATTGATAATTATGAATCTAAATTGAAATTCTCATATTGATAATATTATCATATATTCTCAATATGAGAATCGAGCATTTAAATTGCTCGTATTGCCATGTTTTCTGCTTACGCTATAGCCCTCTCTACTTACTCACATACCGCTCGTTGATATGGCGCATTACCTGCGCCAGCTCGTATTCGCTTGCCTCCAGATCATTGTTCGCGATTCGTTCGACTAATTCCCGAATCTCTTCGTCGTCTTTTGGCGGCCAGGCTTCGACTTCTTCTAGTTTGTGGCATTGTGTGCAGAGGAATTCGCATAGCTCTTTGGCTTCTTGCGGATCGGCGCCATTCTCCTCACTCAGGGCATCGTGTACGGCAAGGCGAGCTTGGTCGGTGGCTTGCTGTAGTTGGCGCTCTAGCTGGGCCTTTTTCTACAAGGTCGGAGATATGGCGATTAAATAGGCGGTGACTCTCCATTGGTAAGTAAACAGTATAGAGATGGCCGAGGATTCGCAAAGAGAGCGTCACCCAGGGTGGGCTTTGCTCCGGTGTAGGTCTTTGTCGTAGGGAAACCCCCATTGATAAAACATGAGGAAGGTCGCGACCGTGCCGATGAGCAAGAAGGTGATGCCCAAAACTTCGGTGCCGAGTGCGTTCAAAAGGATCTCCTCCAGGTTGGTGTTGCTGACAACGGTATGGACTGAGAAAGAGTGAGAGAGCGGTAAAAAGGGCAACAAAAAACAAAAATAATAATTAAAGAAGGGTAATTAT
>LWDU01038686.1_pt1 | contig 10558 bp, 6 predicted proteins | sample 727161 | NCBI WGS metagenome assembly LWDU01 (sample SAMN04566230, study PRJNA314399) | hydrothermal vent metagenome | isolation source: deep sea hydrothermal plume seawater | place: Mexico: Gulf of California, Guaymas Basin | collected 2004-07-11 | reverse complement strand
AGGGTTCCTCACGCGGCGCGGCAAGCCAATCCGATTGCCCGCAGGGGCGTGGCGTGCTACCAATGCGCGTGATTTGGCTGCGCGCATTGCTGGTGATTGGGTTTCTGTTGCTAGCGGGTTGCAGCACGGTTTCGTACTACGCCCAAGCCGCGCGCGGGCAGGCGGAATTGATTTGCAAACGCCAGCGCATCGACGCGGTGCTGGCGGATCCTGAACAACCGGAGGCGCTTAAGGCTCGCTTGCGGTTGGTGAATGCGCTGCGCCGGTTCGCTGGCGATGAATTGGATTTGCCGCCGGGCGACAGTTACACGCACTACGTAGCGCTCGACCGTCCGATGGCGTTGTGGGTAGTGAGCGCCGCACCGGAATTTTCGCTGGAACTCAAGTCGTGGTGGTATCCTTTTGTGGGGCAATTCGAAGGGCGCGGGTTTTTCAACAAACAACAGGCAAAGGACTTGGCGGATGAATTGCGCAGGAAAGGCTACGATGTCGTCGTGTCCGGCGCGCCCGCTTATTCCACGTTGGGCTGGTTTGCGGATCCGGTGCTGAGCACGTTTGTAAATTTCAAGGATGCAGATTTGGCGGAACTTATTTTTCACGAACTTACTCATCAACGGCTCTACATTTCGGGCGACACAGCCTTTAACGAAAGCTTCGCTACCGCCACGGCTCAAGCGGCGACGATGAAATGGTTGGCCGCTCGCGGAAATGAAGGCGCGAGCCAAGAGTATGCTGCTTCGGTGAACCGCTTGGATCGCATCACTCAAAAACTTCGCAGCACACGCGACAAGTTAGGCATTCTGTTTTCGCAACCGAACGAAAGTGTTGTCACGCAGCGAAAGCTCAAGGTGGGCGTTTACCAAGCCCTGCGCGCCGAGCTAAAACTTTTGCAGAATGAACCCGGCTTTTCCGGCGTCAAAAACCGCCGACGGACACCGATGAATAACGCCACGCTGGGCTCGGCTGCAGTGTACCACAAGCATGTGCCCGCATTCCGAAAATTATTTGAAAACTGTAATCAAAGATTCCCTGACTATTTCAAAGCGGTGGGGCAACTGGGGAAGCTCCCGCGCGCCGAGCGCCATCGTGCGCTTAAAGTGCTGCGCCTGGCCGCTCCTTGAATTCATAAGAAGCGCACAGTACACTTTTCGCATGCGACGTTTTCTAGCCTTGCTTCTTGCTGCGCCTGTTTTGGCCACCGCCGCCAATGCGCCGCCTGCGGGAATTCTGATTTCCAAAAAGGATCGTGCCGAACTCAGCGCCGCCGCCGTGGCGCTCAAGACGGGCATTGATGATTACGAAGGCCGGCAACATCAACTGCTGCCGGACATCATTATTTTTTACAACGCCGTCCGTTACGCGCTGGATGACAATATGTTTTACCAAAATAAAGATGTGGCTTCCGCGCGGAAGTTGATCGCGCTCGGAAACGAACGCCTCGCGCAGTTGCGCCTCGGTAAACATCCATGGACCACCGCCACTGGGCTCGTGCCGCGCGGGTATCGATCTCGCCTGGATGATTCAGTGATTCCATTAGGCGTGGAAGTGCCCGCCAACTACAATCCGCGCGTACACAAAAAATGGCGGCTCGATGTGTGGTTGCGTGGCCGGAATAATAACCTCAGCGAAGTGCGCTTTCTCACCGAACGCCTAAACTGGAAAGGCCCCTTCGCGCCCAAGGACACGATCGTGTTGCATCCGTACGGCCGTTTTTGCAACGCCTACAAATTTGCCGGCGAGATGGATGTGTTGGAAGCATTACAATACGTGCAGGCGCAATATCCGATCGACCGCCAACGCATTGCGATGCGCGGCTTCTCGATGGGCGGCGCGGGCGCGTGGCACCTCGGCGCGCATCACGCCGGACGTTGGGCCGCGGTGGCGCCGGGCGCGGGGTTTGTGGATACCGCGATTTACCAAAACATTTTTGCCAAAAAACCCAAGCCGACTTGGTGGGAACAAAAGCTGTGGCATCTTTACGACGTGCCGCCGATTGCCGCCAATTTTGCAAACACGACGGCCATCGCTTACAGCGGCGAAATTGATAAACAAAAGCAAGCCGCCGACTTGATGGCCGCCGCGTTCAAAAAAGAGGGCATGACGATGACGCACATCATCGGCCCAAAAACCGGCCACCGCTACGAGCCCAAGGCGAAGCTGGAGGTCGTCCGCCAAGTCGGGGCCGCCGTGGACAAAGGAAGAAACGCCTATCCGCGCAAGGTGCGGTTTGCCACGTACACGCTTCGGCAAAATCGCATGAAATGGGTGACGGTGTTCGGCCTTGAGCAACATTGGAAACAGGCGCGAGTGGAGGCGGAGTACATCGACGATTGGCAGTTTGTCGTAAAAACCAAAAACGTGTCTGGGCTGACACTCGGCCAACTCGAAGCGCCCAATCAAGGCGCGGCGACTTACACAGTGACCATCGATGGGCAAAAACTAAAAACTAAACCGCCGCGCAACAACCCCATCAAGCTGCGCAAGTTTGGCGGCAAATGGAATGTGGTGCCGAGCCTGCAAATGAATTCGCTCGTCAAGTTGCCCGGGTTGCAAGGGCCGATTAGCCGATGAACGCCGCTGTTGGCAAATGGGTGGATCGGGAGATGAACGAAGCCATCACCCAATGGCATCGGCAATTCCGCGGCCGGGCCATCGTAAAGGACGACACGGACATCAAGCTTCGCGACCTGACCTCCAACCTCATCCTGTGGGGCGACCCGCAAAGCAACCAAGTGCTGGCCAAAATCGCAGGGCAGTTGCCCATCGAATGGACGGCGAAAGGCATTCGCCTAAAAGACAAAAGCTGGCCGGCCGACAAATTTGTGCCGGTTTTGATTTATCCCAACCCAATGCATCCCCAGCATTACATCGTCCTCAACAGCGGATTCACCTTCAGCGAGTTTGGGCACTTGAGCAATTCCATGCAAAACGCCAAGCTCCCCGACTACGCCGTGCTGGACATGCGCGTGCCTATTAAGGAGCGCATCCCGAAAGGCGTGGCCCACGCTGGATTTTTTGGCGAGCGATGGGAGTTGACGGAGTCCGAAGGGAAAGATTAACCACAGAGTTACAGAGAACACAGAGATGAAAAAATATATTATAATTTTACTGCTCGCCCCAATGGCGTGGTCCGCGCCGAAGAAGCCGCAATTGCCTCCAGTCTTTGACCCGGATGACCAAGTTTTCCGCATGGCACCCATGCCGCAATCGAGCCGAAGCATTGCAGTTTCTTTGGGTGGAAACATCCACCTGGCTTTTGACACGGTGCACTGCCGCATCCATTCTGTCTGGAAAGGTGGGCCGCTGAAATTATACGGGCCGGCATATCACGGAGGCAAACGCCCATTCATTTGCCAACCCAACGGGAAACGGCTTTGGGGCAATCCGCCCCTCACTCCGTGGGAATACGCCAACCCTGACCTTAAGAGCTCGGATCGGACTAAACCGTGCAAAGCGCGATACGTCGGCCACAGCACAAAAGGTGGGTTTGTTTCTTTCATTTACGACCTGTTAATCCCAAAGAATAAGGCCATTCGTGTTAACCTTACTGTTTACTTTTATGACAACGCGGTTGTTCGCAGATATGACGTTGCCCCCCGCACGAATAATCTCTATTTGCTCGCCCATACCGAAAAGGATTTGAAGGCAGGAATTGCAGTCGGAAATGGCTTCAACATCCTCCGGGGAAAGGAACGTTTTCACGTATCATATTACGATTCTCAACATAAAGTGAGTATGTTCAATTATACGGATCTGAGAAGTTTCAGGGTGGAAACTGTTACCGAACAAGGAACAATAACCGGGAATTCATTTCAACTCGTGAAAGATAAGTTTCTTCATACTGATTTTGAATTTCCGAAGGGTGATTCGCCTATCACGGTTCATGTCGGATCCATGGCTAAACCGGAGTGGGTGTTCAGCTTGAAAGGGGCAGTTGAAAACCCAGCCGATTTTTTGTATGGGAAAAGAGAATCCAAATCTGATCCAGTCAAAGCCAGCTCAAGGGCGCGACGTAGCTTTGTGTTGAGCCCTTATTATAAAACGGAGGCGTTTGCGTTGCCGGAGAAGATGAATCTTTTGGTGACGGGGATGGATTGGCTGGCGAAAGATAAATTGGCGGTGTGCACTTATGCCGGCGAGGTGTGGATAGTGGAGGACGCCACGGGACCGGTGGGGCAAATGAAGTTCCGTAGGTTCGCACGTGGAATGAATGAACCGATGGGGGTGCTGGTGAAGGACGGCAAAATTCATCTGGGCAATAAGGCGGAAATTACGCGCTTGAGCGATACGGATAAGGACGGCGCGGCGGATTTGTTTGAATGCGTGAATCGCGATTGGGATTATACGGGGAGTTATAATGCGTTTTCTTACGGGCCGGTGCTGGATAAGAATGGCAACTTCGTGGTGGCCAACGCCGGCCACGCGGGGCGCTGGAGCGCGCAGCACATGGGCTGGGCGTTGCGAATCAAGCCGGGCTCCGCGAAGGCTGAAGCGTTTGCCAGTGGGTTTCGCGAGCCCAATGGGATCGGCACGTTTGGGCCGGACAAGGATATTTTCGTGACCGATAATCAGGGGGCGTGGATTGGCGCGTGCAAGTTGAATCATGTGAAGGACGGCGGATTTTACGGGCATCCCGCCTCCAAGCCCGCGCCCGAAGAATTGTACGCTGGACGCAAAGCCTTAACGCCTCCGGCGGTGTGGTTTCCGTACAAACTAGCGCGCTCGAGCAGCGGTATGTGTGAAATTAAGGACGACCGCTTCGGGCCATTCAAAGGGCAGTTGTTGGTCGGTGATTTTCAAAATGCAATCGTCACGCGCGTGCAATTGGAAAAAGTAGGCGGCGAATGGCAGGGCGCGGTTTGGCCATTTCTCAAGGGGTTTCAGTCCGGCGTGAACCGCCTCGTGATGGGGCCGGATGGCCATCTTTATGTGGGCGGTTGCAAGACCGTGGCGTGGGCGGCTAACGCGCCGTTTTCGCAGGGGCTTGAGCGCGTGAAGTTTAGCGGCAAGATTCCGTTTGAAGTGCAAACTGTCCGCGCGATGCCGGATGGGTTTGAACTGACTTTCACCAAACCGGTTGGCCCCAAGGCCGCGGGCGATGTGGCGGGTTATGATGTTTGGCAGTATTCACGACGGCAAGAAGGACAGCTTCACGGTCATCGATGTGAAGAGCGCCACGGTGTCAAAGGATGGGCTCAAGGTACGGTTGCGGCTCGAGGGTTGGAAAGCGGGTTATGTGACCGCCGTGCGCGGCTTGGATGCCCGCAGTGCCACGGGCGAAAAACTGTGGCATGACACATTTTATTATACGCTGAACCGGATTCCCCGGTAGGGACAAGCTGCCCGTGCTCAGCGAATCCACACCTTGCTTGTCGCGTCCAATTCCATTAGGCTAATCGCGATGAGTTTTTGGCGGGCAATCTTTTGCAGGAAGCATTGGGCGTTTATCAAGCCGCTGCGCCACAAGCCACCGAGCGTCAAACAAGCTGATTGGCCGCGCAATGCCATTGACCACTTCATCCTTGCTGAACTTGAAAAAGCACATCTCAAACCTTCGGCCGAGGCGGATAAAACCACGCTACTCCGGCGGGTGCATTTGGATTTGATTGGGTTGCCGCCATCGCCGGCCGAGGTGGATGCGTTTCTCGCGGACCAACGCGCAAATGCCTATGAGCGGGTGGTCGACAAGCTGCTGGCGTCGCCGCATTACGGCGAGCGGTGGGGGCGGTTTTGGCTTGATGCCGCGCGTTACGCGGACAGCGATGGCTACAGCCACGATGCGCCGCGAGTGATGTGGCGTTATCGCGATTGGGTGATTGCGTCGTTCAATGCGGACCAGCCGTTTGACCAATTCGTCATCGAGCAACTCGCGGGCGATATGTTGCCCGAAGCGACGCAAGCCCAGCGCATCGCCACCGGCTTCCATCGCAACACACAAATCAACACCGAAGGCGGCGTGGACAAGGAACAGTTTCGCGTGGACTCCATCTTCGACCGCATCGCGACCACGGGCGAGGTGATGTTCGGTCTCACCTTCGGCTGCGCGCAATGCCATGACCACAAGTTTGACCCCTTCAAGCAGGTGGAATTTTATCGGATGTTCGCTTTTTTCAACCAAGCCGACGAGCCGCGCGTGGAAACCCCCACCGTCGCCGAAGCCAAGGCGCGCGCTGCGCACGATGCCAAGGTGAAGGCGCTGCAAGCAAAAGTGAATGGCGCGGAAAAGAGCACTGATTCGCAAAAACAACTAGCCAAGGAATTGGCCGCGTTGAAAAAGAAACGGCCGCGTGCGACCACTTCGCTGGTGATGCGCCAGCGTAATTCGCCGCGCAAGACGTTTCGCTTTGTGAAAGGCAACTTCACGCGGCCCTCGGAGGAGGTGCAACCGGGCGTGCCGGCGGTGCTGCATGCATTTCCAAATCAGGAAAAAGCCAATCGACTGGACTTTGCTCGCTGGGTGGGCAGTCGCGAAAATCCGCTGCTTGCGCGCGTGACGGTGAATCGAATGTGGCAGCATCATTTCGGCGTGGGGTTGGTGCAAACGGAAAACGACTTCGGGACGCAAGGCACACCGCCCACGAATCACGCATTGCTGGATTGGTTGGCCACGGAATTTATGCGCGCGGGTTGGAGCCGCAAGGCGATCCATCGGCTGATGGTCACCTCGGCCACTTACCGCCAATCCTCCAAGCGCCGCGCTGACCTCACCCGAAGTGACCCGTACAATCGGTTGGTCGGCCGGCAAACGCGGCTGCGATTGGAGGGCGAAATTATTCGCGACAACGCGCTGACCATCAGTGGGTTGCTCAGCCGCAAGATGGGTGGCCCCGGCGTGTTCCCACCGCAACCCGATGGCTGCATGAACCTCGGCCAACAGAAAAAAACGTGGCGGACGAGCAAGGGCTACGACCGCTTTCGTCGCGCGGTTTACACTTACCGCTGGCGCGCCACGCCGCATCCGGCGCTGAAAGTTTTTGACACGCCCGATGCCTTTGCCGCTTGCACGCGGCGCTTGCGCTCGAATACTCCGTTGCAGGCATTGACGCTGCTCAATGACCCTGCGTATTTTGAAATCAATGTGGGCTTCGCGCGTCGAATTCTCAAGGAAGGGCAGGGGAGTGATACCCAAAAAATGCGCTTCGCCTTTCGCCTGTGCCTCGCTCGCGAGCCCGATGCGGCGGAAATCAAAATCCTGTCCGGCGTGTTGCAGCGCGAACTGGCGGCCTTCACCCAAACCCCAGCCGAGGCGGCGGTCCTGCTGAAGGGGCACGAAACGGACGGGTTACCCAAACCGGAATTGGCCGCGTGGACGATGGTGGCGCGGGTGCTGATGAACACTGACGAAACGATTACGCGAGAATGACGGCCAACACAAACAATCTGCAATCGCAAACGCGTCGGCATTTCTTTGGCCAATGCGGGATGGGGCTGGGCTCCATTGCGTTGGCTTCGATGATGGACGAACGGGCGATGGCGAATCCGTTTGCGCCGAAGCAACCGCATTTTCCGCCCAAGGCGAAGAATGTGATTTTCCTGTTCATGGCCGGTGGTCCGTCGCATTTGGATTTGTTCGACTGGAAACCGGAACTCAAGAAGCGGCACGGCCAATCCATTCCGGAATCGTTCACCAAGGGCAAGCGATTTGCGTTTATGAACAGCTCGTTCAAGGACGCCAATAAATTGCAGGGCACCATTCGCGATTTCAAACAGCACGGCCAATGCGGCATGTGGGTGAGCGAATGTTTCCCGCACATCGCCACGGTGGCGGATGAGTTGACGCTGGTGCGCACGTGCAAAACCGAGCTGTTCAATCACGCGCCGGCGAAACTTTTCATGAACACCGGCACGGGACTTTTTGGCCGGCCGAGCATGGGGTCGTGGGTCACCTACGGCATCGGCACTGAATCGCGTGATTTGCCGGGGTTCATGGTGTTGCAATCGGGCCCGCGCGGGCCGCGGGGCGGCGGCGTCAATTGGGCGAGCGGTTTTTTGCCGACTTCATTTCAGGGCGTTCCGTTGCGCGGGAATGGCGACCCCATTTTGAACTTGGCCAGCCCCAAGGGCATTGATGCCGTTCGCCAGCGGGAATCCATTGACGCCGTGCGCGCGCTGAATCTCAAGCGCGCGATGGAAACGGGCGACCCGGAAATCCAAACGCGCATCGCCAGCTACGAAATGGCGTACCGCATGCAGACCAGCGCGCCGGAATTGATCGACATTAAAAGCGAAAGCAAAGCCACGCTGGATCTTTACGGCGCGGAACCCGGCAAGGCGAGCTTTGCCAACAACTGCCTATTGGCGCGGCGGTTGGTGGAACGCGGCGTGCGNCCGCGCTCATCCGCGATCTCAAGGCGCGCGGATTGCTTGACGACACGCTCGTGATTTGGGGCGGTGAATTTGGCCGCACGCCCATGAGCGAAAAACGCGCCACGCCCGGGCGCAATCATCACATCGACGCCTTCAGCATGTGGTTCGCCGGCGGCGGCATCAAGCCCGGCAACCTCGTGGGCGAGACCGACGAATTCGGCTTTGGCGCGATCACCGCAGAACACCACGTCCACGACCTCCACGCCACCATTTTGCACCAACTGGGAATCGATCACGAACACCTCACCTTCCGCTTCCAAGGCCGCGACTTTCGGTTAACGGATGTCGAAGGCAAAGTCATCAAGGAAATGCTGGCGTGATGAGCGTTGTCGCCCAATGCATTGAGGGTTTGCCTTTGCCAAAAAACGAGCCCGTGTTGGTGGCCGTTTCGGGCGGGGCGGATTCAATGGTGCTGCTGCAAACATTGCGAGACCGCAACATTGTGGTGGCGCATTTCAATCATCAATTGCGCGGTGAAGCCTCGGATGCTGACGAGCAACTCGTCAAACACACGGCGAACGAGTTGGGTGTGAAATTCGTGATGGGGCGATGGAATTCGGATGAAGACGCCATCCGTCAACACGGACTCGAAAAGGCTGCGCGCGAAGCGCGGTTGGCATTCCTCGCGAACGCCGCGCGACAGCACCAATGCCATTGGGTGATCATGGGGCATCACGCGGATGATCAGGTGGAAACATTTTTCTGGCGACTCTTGCGCGGGGCGGGCGGCACTGGCTTGGGCGGGATGGTGACGGCGGCCTCGTTCCCGGGGCATTCGGATTTGCAAATCGCACGGCCGTTGTTGGAATTGCGGAAGGCGGAAATTTTATCGTACGCCAAAGCCGAAGGCATTTTGTTTCGCGAGGATGAAAGCAACGCCAATCCGGCCCATTTGCGCAATCGCATTCGCAATCGATTACTGCCGCTGTTGCGCGATGAGTTTCATCCGGAAACAGATTCGGCTGTCCTTCAATCGATGGGACTTCTGAGCGCGGATGCGGATTGCGTAAAAGCCTTGGCGACGAAATGGTTGGCAGCGGAAGCGCCGCAACCCTTTAACCAACTCCATCCGGCGTTGCAGCGACAAGTGATCTGGCATCAACTCATCGCGCACGGCGTGGAGCCGGGGCATCAGCTGATCGAACACCTTCGTCAGCGTTCGGATCATTCGAATTCACTGAGCCCCACCCAAACCGTCCGGCGCGCCGCCAACGGCCAACTGCATTTGAGCAAACTCATCCGGGATGAACGCCCAGTTGAGTCAACCGAATGGAAGTTGCAATCGGGCTGGAACGAATCGGCTTTTGGTGGAGCCACGCTTCGCTGCCGCGCGGGCGCAAGGGAGCGAGCCGAGGCTGGGCCGGGGGTGGAGTTTTTTGATGCGGATCGAGTCGGTGAGCGAGTAGTTCTGCGGCATTGGCGGGCGGGGGATCGTTTCCAACCCATCGGGCTGGGGCAGTCGGCAAAGCTGCAAGACCTGTTTACCAACGCCAAAGTGCCCGCGCTGGAGAAGCGCGCGCGCGTCATTGCCTGTGCGGCGAGCGGTGAAATTTTCTGGGTTCAAGGGCTGCGGATTGGGGAAATGGCCAAGATTCGCCCCGAAACAAGCCGGTTTTTGGAATGGCGATGGATGCCCGTTAAACCTGCCTAAGGGTTTGCCCAAGCCTGATTTCTGTGATAAGCTTGCCTTTCGCGAATGGAAGAAAAAGACCCCAATACGACCGAGCGCTCGATGAAGCCGTGGATAATTTACCTCGTCATCTTCGGCGCAATTTTTGTGCTGCTCACGCTGAATACTGATCCCAAAAAGGGAGAAGAGCAGAAGATGGACTATCGTGAGTTCAGGGAATTGCTTGATGCAAACCTGATTGTGGAGGCAAACATCAAGTACTCTCAAGCCACTGATTTGCGTAAAATTAGCGGGATCATCGCCAAAACTAATTCGGCGGGCGAAGCCATATTAGAACCCGGAAGCAAAAATGCCAAACACGGCGATCGCTTTACTTTTGAGTCGTACATCCCCAAAGATCACGAGGCTGAAATTCTCACCTCGCCCAACATCACGCAGGAACGCGAGAGCACCTTGCTGATGAGCTTCCTGCTTACAATCCTTCCGTTTTTGATCATCGTTTTATTCATCTACTTTTTCTTCATCCGCCAAATCAAAATGGCGGGGAAGGGCGCGATGAAC
>LWDU01032702.1_pt1 | contig 10559 bp, 17 predicted proteins | sample 727161 | NCBI WGS metagenome assembly LWDU01 (sample SAMN04566230, study PRJNA314399) | hydrothermal vent metagenome | isolation source: deep sea hydrothermal plume seawater | place: Mexico: Gulf of California, Guaymas Basin | collected 2004-07-11 | reverse complement strand
GTCAAGAATTATTTGAGAAGTTTCTTTTAGATATCTGGCTTTTGCCCGATAGAATCCTGTTGAGTAAACTAACTTTTCCAATTCTTTAATGTCTGCATTCGCGAATGCTTTTGGAGTTCGATATTTTTTGAAGAGTTCTTTTGTAACTTTGTTTACTTGTTTGTCTGTACATTGCGCTGAAAGTATAACTGCGATTAATCTTTCAAAGGGCGTTCGTCCACTTAAGAAGGGCCCGCCTTTGTAAAGTCTTTCAAGCTCGTTTAGAATTTTATGATTTCTATCCATATCTTTCAGTTTTGATATTGTCGCTGTTTATTCCTAATTCTTCCAAATATCCAACAACGTTGTTTACATATTCAGGAGGCCCACAAACAAAGAACAATCCTTTTCTTGTTAGAATATTTTCTTTTAGATATTCTAGCGTTATCCGTCCTTTGGTTCTTTTTGAATTCTTGTCTCGGGTTGTTAGTATTTTGCAAGTGATTTTGTTTTTCTGAGTCAGTTCATCAAATTGTTTTATGTTAATTAGGTCTTCATCAGTTTTATCGCAGTAAATTAAATGTGGTTTTATGTTGTTTTGTAAAGCATACTCTATTATTCCGATTAGCGGTGCAACGCCAGTTCCGGCTCCAAGAAGAGTTACTTCTTTTGTTTTGTCTTTTTCGGAAAGAGTGAATCTTCCAAAAGGTCCTTGTACTTCAATCTTTTCGTGAGTTTCAAGTTGATCCAAGTACTGACTGAAATTGCTATCTGGAATTATTTTCGCGATGATTAGAATTTCAAATTTATCGTTTGGCGCGTTTGCAATTGAATATGCTCGGGTTGGAATAAGTTTATCGAATCTCTCTGAATCAATTTTTAGCATTACAAATTGTCCTGCTTTGAAGGGCATATTTTTGTCTAGTTCTAAAATTAATCTCTTTATATCTGGAGTTTCTTGAATAATTTCTCGAATCTTTGCTTTGACCATGTTAACTCTAGGTAGAATATAATTAAAACTTATTGGATTGCTTGATAAATTTCTTCGTGGATTTCTTCTCGGCTACGCATTTCTCCATTCGTTGTACAATCAATTATGGTCCATTTGTCACTATCTTTGGCTAGAGATTCATAACTACTTAAAACTTCTTTCTGATAATTTTGATTCTCTTCATGACCATCAAGTTCGTCGCGAGTATCCATATTTGTTCTTGATACATTTACTGGTACTCTTAAGAAAAGAACTGCATTAGATTCAGGAACTCTTAATTTGTTATGTTCTAAATTAGTTAACCACTTGAAGAATTCTCCTCTTTCTTTTTCAGGAAGTTTTGCTTGCTGATAAGCAATATTTGATTCGATATATCTGTCGCATAAAATGTAATGTCCGCTTTCTAGATGTCCAGTCATTTCATCTGCAACAATACCTCGATCAAATGCATAAAGAAGTGATGCTAATTTTGGATGAACTTCTGTTGGTGTTCCAAAATCGCCTTGTAAATATTGAGAAATCATTTGTCCATAAATTGAATCATAATTTGGAAAAGAATATGTTATCACATGAATTCCTTCTTTATTCAATCGTTCCTCTAAAAGTTTGGTTTGAGTTTCTTTTCCTGCTCCGTCTGTTCCATCGATGACAATTAGTTTTCCTCGTTTCATCAGACTAATTTCTTCTATTTTCTATTTAAGCAATTGTTCATTTAATTGGTGATATCTATTTAAATTTCAATGAAATAATTATTTATGCGACCATACACTGCCATTGTTAGAGATATTATTGTTAAAGGAACTCTGAGTGAAAATAGAACTGGTGTTCCGGCCTACTCCGTTCCGGGCGCAATTTTCCAACATAATATGTCTGAAGGTTTTCCACTATTGACGACTAAAGGAATGCCTTTTGGAATGATTGCTTCAGAACTTGAGTTTTTCATTAAAGGAATTACCGATAAACAATGGTTGCAAGATCGAGGTAATAAAATTTGGAATGATTGGTGTTGGGGAAAGAAAGTTCCTTATGGTCATGATGAGAAAACTAAGAACTCAATGGCTGAAGAACGAGATCTTGGACCAATTTATGGTTTTCAGTGGCGACACTTTGATGCAGAATATAATGGTTTTGATAAAGATTATACTGGGCAAGGCGTTGATCAACTGGAGAATTTAATTGAAGATATTAATACAAACCCGGGAAATCGAAGAATGATTGTTAGTGCGTGGAACCCCAAACAAATTGGGGAAATGGCTCTGCCTCCCTGTCATTATTCTTTCCAAGTTACCGTTACAACTCCTTCTATTGATGAAGAAACTGGTGAAAAAAAAGGTAAATTGAATTTGATGTGGAATCAGAGATCTGTTGATACTGCGCTAGGATTGCCATTCAATATTGCAAGCTATGGTTTGTTGTTACATTTGCTAGCGAAGGAAACAGGATATGAAGAGGGAAAACTTGTTGGACATCTTGGGGATGTTCATATTTATGAAAATCATAGGGAAGGTTTGTTGAATCAGCTTTCAAGAGTTCCACTGAAGTTGTGTGATATAGAAACGGATAACTTTACTTCAATCTTTGATTGGGAATATACTGATTCGCTAGTTGTGGATTATGAGTCTCAGGGTAGAATTGATTTTGGAGAACCTGCAGTTTAATTATTTATTCTCAATCCTTGGAGCTAAAATAAAGGACATCTGAGCCTGGTTTAATGCTTTGAAGTCAAGTCTCAAAGGATATTCTGATGAGAAGTTTACTTTGACTGAGTCTGCGAAGGATGCCGCCTTGGACATTTTCTTTAGGTATTCTACTGAGTAGATTGAACTTGCTGGCTCTTTAATATTCATGCTCACTAATGCCGGGGATCCTTTTGCTAATTCAATATCTACTTTTCTTCCTGTGTCTCCTGCAGTTAGGAGTAGTAGATTTTCTGCTGCTTTCAATCCGACCGCTTCGCTGACAATGCTTGCGTCATCCACAAAATCTCTGAATTCTTTTGAATCCATCTCTATATTGACTTTGAAGTCTAGCTCTGGAATCTTTCTCTCAACTTCTTCGTCTTCCAATAGTGGAAGTGAGAATCGCTTTGTTGAAGAGCCTGTTATTGTTATATTTAGTTTGTTGCTTGAATGTGTTAACGTAATTGATTCTCCTGCTCGAACTCTTCGTAATGCTTGTCGGAAGCCGTCAAGATTGATTGTTATTTTTGAAGGCTCATTTACTTGGTACTCTGTAAATGCTGAAGGTAAAATTGTTAAAATTACCATTGAAATGTTTGCTGGATCCATTGCTACTAGTTTTAGTCCTTCATTTGTTATATTGAAAGTTGCATCAGAAATGAATTCCGAAATAGTTCCGATTGTGTTATTTAGTATCTTTGGATCATTTAGTTTTAGAGTGAACATCAATCACTTCTCTGTTTAGTAATTTATAAAGATTTATTCAATTTAGAATCGGGTTGCTACGTAACTTGTAATTACTGTAATTATGGCAGAAATTCCCAGTGCTGCTCCAATTAACAATGGTTTTGTGAATCCGAAGGTTGGAAAATCTATAAATTCAGAAGTTAAGTTTCCTGCATATAATGAAAGTAATATTATTAGCATAATAAATATAGCATAATTTGGTCGAATTTGGTTTACTCGTTTAAATAATCCCATGGTTAATTGATAGATTGGAAGTTTATATTACTTTCTTGTATAGTTCCATGTCAAGTTGTGAAAAATCTTGAATCAAGTCTGATTGGATTTCTAGGTCGTCCCCTTCACCCCAAGTTTTTCCTAGAACTCTTACGACTTTTCCCTCTTGGAAGGATTTGAAAGCATCTGAATTATTTGTAATTACGTTTATCTTTCCAGTGCTGTCATCAATTATGAATGATTGAATTTCAGTGTCCTTGCTTAGTACTACTCCAGTTATTGCAATGCTCTTTGTTTCTTTTGTTAAGTCAGAAATTTTTGTAGTTTGAAATGGATATCTTTTGAAAACTGTTTTTTCTTCTTTCTTTTCTTCTGCCATGGTCTAGAAAGATAGTGTTGATTTAAAAGAAATTATATTCTTAGCTATATTCTCGCCAGGTGTGTTTACACTTGGTACATCTAAAGAATTGTGTTTCTGGTTCGTCAGATGAACGTGTTTGTTCTGTCCACCAATAAGCTTCTTCGTGTCCGCACTTATCGCACTCTTCGTTAACTGTTGCCATTGTGCTCTCTTCTTGTGTGCTTGCGCCTTTTCCTTTTTCTTCTCGTTGCGTCTTTTCTTTTATTTTAACTGACTTTTTTGGGATCTTGATAGATCCGTCCGGATTAAATAAACTTGAAACCATTTTCAGAGTTATGTACAGACAACTTAAAAAAGCTTGTGGAAATTAAAGTTTGTTAATTAATTCTAGAAAGCCTACTTTTACCCATCCGAGCAACGGTGCACGTGCTTTTGCTACGCCAATTATATTTTCTGAAGGAATTCTTTGCTCAAAAGAAAATTGATTTAGATTATTGTCTCCCTTTGTTCCAACCCAACCCTCTCCGATTTTTACAATTCTGTGGATTATTGGATCATTTCTCGCCGAAGTTTTGAATATGATTACATCTCCGATTTTTAGATCTTCAAAATCTTCTCCAACTGAAAGGATTGCATCTCCTTTCTTGAATCCATTACTAAATTTAGCTTCTTTGAATTCGTCTTTATTTATTCCGAATTCTCGATAATATTCTTGATTTTGTTCCCACCATTGATCGAAGTCTAAAACTCCGTGATCCATTGAACTTGAAACTACAGCAACAACTGGAAGTTGTGTTCCTAAAATAAATCCTAGTGCTGGAATAAGAATAAATTTTCCAACAATTAATACTATTGCTGCGCTTGCAATAAATGATTCCCAGCTATCATCTTTCCATAAAAAATGCCAAAGTTCTTTCCAGGTTTTTTTCATGCGTGTCCTCTAGACTCTCCGAAGTATAATCCTGAACCAATGATATGTGACATTCTTAACGGTTCCGGAATTACTCCGTGTTTGGTTGTGAGTTGTAGAATCTTTGTTGCTTTCGCCGGAGTTATTCCTGCGCATTGAAAGAAAATATTATCTGGTTTGTTTAGCGTTTTGTTTGTGATTATTGCTTCATGCAGCGTTCCTGCCTTTTCAATTAGGTGCCATTTATGTTCCCAGTGAGAGACGTTCTTTACTGCTCGCTTTATTTTATCATAATGCGGTTTGTGTCTTACTACTGAAATTACTGGAATGTTTGTCTTCTTATTGATTTTGTGAATATCAATTACGTTGAATCCCCCAAAAGTTATTCCGTCTGTTAAAATTACTCTCAGTTGACTTTTGTTCTTGCTTGTGTTTATCATATTTATGAAGCAAGATGTTGAATCATCTCCGTCACAAGTAATGTGAGTTGTTAGTAGTCCATCCATGAACTTTCCTCCGCGGAAGATTGTTCCAATTAAGAGAATTTTATCACCTGCTTGGGTTCTTTTATGAGGCAGATCATCTATACCTAGAACTCTGAGTTCACTATTAATATTCATATAAGGTATAAAGGGTATTAGAATAAAAAGCTTACAACTTTTGTTTAGCTAGGGCTGCAAACTCTTTTGTCAAAGTTGCGATTGCTGTGTTCCAAACTGACTTTGCGTCTTTGGATTTTGTTCTTACTGTAAAAATTGCCTCTCCAACTTCTGGGTGTGTGACTTGGAATCCTGAGGATTCTATGTCTTTTTCTTCCCAAATCTTATCGTTAACTGCGTTCAAGATACCTTGATCAATAGGCTTGAAACTAATCTTCAATAATGTCTTTTGTTTAGATAGGATTTCCATTGTGGTTTAAGTCTGGTTAGTAGGTTTATAAAGATTTTGCTTTGGTTTTACCGCTTATCTTGTCGAAAATCTGCTTTAATTCGGTACCATTAATCATCATTTTTGGATAGAAAGGTTGGTCTTCGACGATTCTTGGGCATGCTGTATTAACAAAACAATCAACTTCATGATAGTTCATCAAATCGTTTGGTGTAATGGTGTCTGAAAGAAGGATTACTGCCTTTTTACCAAGTTTTTCTGCTTGTTCTTTCATTCGTTTTGCCATATTCAAGTAAACTTGACCCGGTTTGGTTGATACAATTATTCCGTAGCACTTTGCTTCTCCTGCGTGATACATTCTTGCTGCTTGTTTTGCAAAGAATTTTCGTCTTCGTTCTTCTGGAAGAAGTTCTACTGTTCGAGTTAGAGGATTTGCTAACCAGATTGGTTTCTCTGAATTGAATGCTATGAATAATGGATGGAATTCTCCCGTTCCTAAGAATATGAACGCGTCCACATCTTCTTCTATATCGAGCGCCGCAGATGCGTCACAGCCTAAAAGCTGTCCTGAGTGGAATGCGTAGATTCCTTGTTTTGGTTTGAGGTTCTTTGCAGGTGTACCAACATGAACTTCTTTTCCTGCTTTCTCAAGATATTCTTTTGCTTTCGCTAGATTTCTAATATGTTGAACAGTTGTTACTAGTCCAATTTTTTTTTCTTTTACTGTCTTGATTATATTATCTAAAAGCGGTTCAATATCTTGTTTGATGTACGCTTCGATGAATAAGGTTCTCATGGTTTGTGGGCGAGCTTTCGGATTAAAAGGGTTTCGAAGTGAAAAAAGAAAAACAAAGACCAGAGTTTATCTGATCTTTGAAAATATTTGCACTGCCATTAACAATGCACCGATTAACGTTAACAGGAATGCAACTACTACAAAAATTATATTTATGTAAAGAATGGCTTGTTCGAAGCCTGCAATTCCACTGAGCCCGGTTCCAGTCACTGAGCTAAGTAACAAAAACATTGCACCCGCTGCGATATAACTAAGCTCCTTTCGTACTGCATCAACATATCCGCTGTACTTAAGCAACGCTAATCCTAGGAGGAGACCGATTCCGGTTCCAAGTGTTCCTTCCATTCCTAGAAAAGCCATAAGTAGTCTTACTAGTGATTTTATTTAAAGGTTTTGTAGAATTCAGTCTTTAATGTTGTACGCAAACGCATGACCAATTGCCACTAACATATCATATTCTTTTGGTAAATTTGTAGGTATATCACACGCTCCAAAATTTGAACCTGCCCAGAAAACTATTGTTGCTCCCGTTAATTCTTCCAATTGAGTTTGAAGTTTTGAAGCATCGTTCTTGAGTCCGTCAGGTAATTGAATTGCAATTGTCTTCGCATCAATTTTCTTTGCTTCATCAACAATTTTCTGAATTTCAATATCGTATTTTTCGAGCATAGTTGTGGTTCTTGAAGTTTGATTAAAAATGTTGTTATTTAGCTTAATCTAGCGTTAGTGGATCTGTTGGAGGATTTGCGTAAACTTCTTTTCCGTCAGATCTGTGGTCTCCATCTGTGTCTGCTACTACGGGATTTGTTCCATAAATACATTCGTAATAATCACTTAATCCGTCATTATCTGAATCTGTGTTTTTGTAGAATGCGACTGCATTTGCTGCTTCAGGTATGTTGTCACAATTTGCTGGTGTTTCAAAACCTTGGAAGAAATTTGCATTTGGTCCAAATACAAAGAATGTGATAATTAGAATTGCTACACCTATTACAATCATTGAAATATAGTGATGGTAATCGAATTTCTTCATAATATCTTTATGTTTTTGTTTTATTTAAATGTTAGCTCTTCGGAGGATTTATAATGCCAGGAGCGGGAGTTTTGTTATGAAAGAAATAACTGCTGAAAAGCTGGATAAATATTTGAATCTGACAGCTCAAGCTCTTGAGAAGGTTAAGCTTGCTGAAGGTTTATCTTCTCGTGAGGAAAAGATTGGAAAGAAATATTTGGAAATGGCTCGCAGTTATTTGTCAGACGCAAATCACTTCAAAGAAAGTGGTGATTGGATTAATGCTTTTGCCGCAGTAAATTATGCTCATGCTTGGTTGGACGCTGGCGCGATAGTAAAAATCTTTGATGTCGATGGTGATAACGTTTTATTTACTGTTGATTAGATTGAGTCCTGTTTTGAGTCTAGTGTTTTTTGAACCTTTTCTTTCAGGCTTCGAACGTCCCATTCTAACTCTGAAATTAGTTTTGATTTTTCTCTATCTGCTTCAGATAAAAGATTTTGACTTCGCGCTTCTGTGAGCTCTGCGTTGAGTGTTGTGATTTCATGTTCAATAGATTCTAGCTTTTTGTGGATTCCGTCCAGGTTTATTGTTTCGATTTTTTCTTCGTGTCCGTGTTGAACTTCTGTGGATTGTTCTGGTCCGTATAATTTTCCAGTTGATGCGTTCAATTCTGCTTGCTCGAGGTCTGAATTTATTTCTAATTTTGCCTTTATCATGCATGGCTTTTCAAAGTCTCTTGCTATAATTGATCCGAATGATGAAAGATCTTCGTTTTTGAAAATCACTCCTGAAGCTTGGAGCATTAGTGGAAGTATTTGTCCGTTGAAAGAATCAGTTATCAATATATTGTTTGGTTGGAATTTGTGAAAATCGTTTGGTGAATTTATTATTACTGCTTTGTTTTTAACAAATCCCGGTGAAGCAGGTAATCCTCTTGCCATTGTTTTATCAAACTGATTTGGAAATTGGTTTGAGAATACTGGCCGTTTGAAAAAGTTTGATGCCGGTCTGACTTGAATTAAATGGAACTTTCTTTTCTCAATTGCCCATTCTATATTTACTGGGAAACCTAATTTATTTTCTACGTCTTTTGCAATTCTTGTTAAAAGTTCTATTTCTCTCGAACCTAAAACTGGGATGTTTTTGAACTCATCCTCAAGAGTTCTTACTGCTGTGGTTCCATGTTGTGGATCTTTTGTGTAATATTTTGTTGGTTTAGATTCGTAAGATTCAAGTATTTGTGCTGAGTGTTTGTCGCAAATAAATATACTTGCGCCGGGAGAGCTTTTGAGACTCAACCCCCATCTTCCTTGAATTACAATTTGATCTCTGTTTCCAGTTATTGGGTTGATTGAAAACAAATCTCCGGATTTTGTGGAGTTGACCATTTCTTGAATGAGTATTGCAGCTCTTGGAAAAGGTGAGTTGTTTGATTTTCTGTAAAGTATTGAATATGGAGAATATATTGATGCCCAAGCTTTTCTTATTGCGGATAGAATTTCTTGAGTTTGTTTTACATTTAATGAAGTTGAGTAATGTTTTGGTGTTGATGAATTATTTGAAACTCGGACTGATACGAAAGGGATTTCTCTTCCAGCTTTGATGAAATTGAAAGCGTCAGAATTTACATTTCCGTATTCGGTCTTGTCGATGTGGAGTTTTGAATAAAAGTCTTTTATCTCTCTTTCAAAATCATTTGAGAATTGATAGCTTTTGAATAGTTCTTTTATTTTTGATGATGCTGTAATAATTGAATTGAAGTTGTCTGGATTTGCAATAGATAAAATCGATTGTATTTCTGGTCCTAACTCGACCATGGCTTTATCAAACTCATCGTAAGAAATTACAAAACCTCTTGGAACTGGAAAACCGAATTTAATCATCTCGCCCAAAAGTGCTGCCTTCTCTCCAACTTCGTCCGAGTTGGATTTTGAAACTTCATTCAACCATCTAACCATTAATGTATTGGTTTAGGTATTCATTAAAAACATTTAGGTAAAAAATTAAGCAGTTGCTTCTTCGGGTTTTGATTCCTCTTTAGTTTCAGATTCTTCAGTTGTTTCCGTTTCTTCAGTAGCTTCTTCTTCTGCTTTTGGTGTTGCTTCTCTGAATTTAGGTTTAATTAATGCTGCTGCTTCTGCGCCAACATATAATGGATTATCGAGTATTTGAATTTTGCAAGAAATTCCGAATTTCTTTGATGCTTTTTCTAATGCTCGTTTTGCATCTTTAACATTTTCTTCTTGAACATAAACTTGAATTATTGTTTGATCTGGTTTTAATCTTGCTGCACGAGAGATAGTTTTACCAAAAGCTGAACGCATTCCTTGAGACATTCTGTCTGCTCCCGCACCCATCGCAATTGGATTTTCTCTAATAATATGATGTGGGAAAACTCTTAATTTTAATCCGAATGCGAATTTTCCAATAGTCTTTGACATTTGTCTTGTGACTACAATTCTTGCTGCTTCAATTGCGTTGTGTCTTAGATTTATTGATTTAGTTCCATTTAGAACTAGCGTTTTTGGAAACATTTCATATCGTCTATTTCCTGAGTCAAAGTGAATAATTTTATGGTTTGGAGCTCCTTTAATGTAAGATAGTCGTCTATACTTCGATGTACGAGTGTATGCTCGTTTAATTCTTCGGTGACAACTTGCGGGTCTGAGCTTTGCCATGCGTTTGGGTAATAATTGAGGTTTTTAAAAGTTGCGATTAAGGAGTGAAAATTATTTGTACGTTTTTCCCTAAACACTTCAAATCGGTTGTTGCGATTATTGTTCCGGTTGGAGTTATTGTATCTTCTACACCTTCTTCTGTTGAAGGAATAATTTCTTCATCATATACTATTGATTCAAATCCGTCTGGTATTCCTGATGTCCAAGCTCTAGCTGTTTCAAAACGGTCGAAGAATTTTGTTGGGAAGTTGATGGAATAAAGTGGTCTGAGTTTGTATACATAGCCATCTTCGCTAACAAT
>LWDU01031957.1_pt1 | contig 10559 bp, 10 predicted proteins | sample 727161 | NCBI WGS metagenome assembly LWDU01 (sample SAMN04566230, study PRJNA314399) | hydrothermal vent metagenome | isolation source: deep sea hydrothermal plume seawater | place: Mexico: Gulf of California, Guaymas Basin | collected 2004-07-11 | reverse complement strand
CATCTTCCTCGGTGTCCAAATCCTGGTTATGATAGGATATTGGTTGATGCACCCTGTTCTGGTAGCGGGACTACCCGAAAGAATCCTGAACTGTGGAAAAAATGGACTGAGCGGGCTGGCCGCAAATTGAATCCGTTGCAGGTCGCGTTAGTCCGGAAAGGCGCAATGCTACTTGCACCAGGCGGTAGGATGGTCTACTCTACTTGTTCAATGGACCCAATTGAAAATGAAGCGGTGGTTGCTGAGATCCTGCGAACTTGTGAATTCCTAACATTGGTTGATACTGAAATTGATGAAAAATGTCCTGGACTAGTTAGCCGAGAGGGCATGACCACTTGGCCACAACTCAGTCGTAAAAGTGGTGAAGAAGGGACTTTTAGTGATAGAGATGGAAAGGAATTATTGCCACCTGAGGAAACTGAAATCACTACCGCCTTACCTCTTTGTCGGCGAATTTGGAGTGATGAAAATGATTCTGGAGGATTCTTTGTAGCCGCTTTCAAGCATATTGGTAACGACGAAGTTGCATCGGCATTAATGCCATCTAGTGAAATGGCAGAAAGGCCAGTTAGCCAACCACCACCGCCAACAAAAAACCATGAACTGCCCGCCACCCCAGATTTACTAGAAACCATTTCAGAAGAGTGGGGGGCTAACTATGAAAAAATGTTTACACGGGGGAGTAAAATATACACAATTAGCAATGATATTCACGATTGGTTTTGGGCTGGTGAAAGAATGCTCAGGCGCGGTGGAAGGCTCCCTGGCTGCCATTGGCATCCATTCCAAGTAGTTCAAGCAGGACTACCAACTTGGGAAATGCGAAAAGGAATTTTGCAAAGACCAACTTCCAAAGGAATGCACATTACAGCAGTAAAATTGTCACATCGTGTGCACGAAATAGAAGCCGAACTCCTAAAGGAAATTTTGCTAAAAGGCGGGCCTGATAAGGAAGATGCTGCTGAGGCAATAGCCACCATTAGAGACGAATCCTCTGGAGGTGTAGTCCTGCGGTTCAATCATCAAGGAGTGATATGGTGGCTACCTGCATGGTTGGGAGGGAAACTGACTCTAATGCTACCAGATTGCGAGCGCACTCTTCTAACCTATGCGCTAGGACTTGAGGTGGTGCAGTGAATCGATTTTCAGTAGTTATTATTGCCGCTTCTATATTGGTTAATCTCACTTTTATTGTATTTCCCGAGTACTTAGACCACGTTAGTGGAGAAGATGTTGAATCTGAAATTTCAGTCTTTGAATCCTTTATTGATGGAAACAATTGTGATGGGGATTTTGACTCCGTTGAACGACTAGATAGTGATGTATCACTAAACTGGATTCACGGCGAGGGAAGTAGTTTAGCAGGGCAACAACGGGCAGAAAAACTCGGTGCAGATGCTTGCTCACAATGGCAAAATGGAGAGTCGCTTGAGAATGCTACCGCGATTTCATCATTGGCAAAACTGACACTTACTGTTGATATTGTTGCCACTGAACAGGATGGAGAAACAACTACCACTGATGTTACTCAATCTGCTGGACTTTTGTTGGAAGTTGAAATTGAACCATTAGAGGATTTGGAGGAATCACTAAATTTGCGCTGGTATGTTACTGTCGACCACACACCCGTAGGAAATGGAATTGCTGATGATGTGGTACTCCACTATGGCTGGTCATCTTCATTTTACCACCAAGCAGGAAATACCACGAATTGGACTCAGGTAATTGATTCGGAACGCTTAACGGAAGATGAAATTCCATTTACTATCAATGATCTGTGGAGATTAGAAGTAACTGTGATGTTAGTTGATGACCTCAATGCAACCGTTTCTGGAATAGACCATACTCAGGTTCAAACCCTTGATAGAATCCCAAATATTGCAGGCATGTTTCCAGTCATTCTCTTGGTAATTGCAATCGTTGCGGGCCTTGTTATTATTGTACGTCAAGATTACCAAAGAGAAGTTGGGCTTCCACTTCTAACAGGAACACTGCGTTACATCAAGAAGGAATGGATTGCTGAAGTAAGAGTAACTGCAGGTAAGTATGACTTGACAATTAAAGGCGCGTCCGCAACATTACCTTGGAAGATGTCTAGAGTACCAAAGCAGCAATTAGTTCCAGCCGGGACAAGTCGCAATTTTTCGGTAAAACTGAGAAGCACAGAAGAAAACAATGAGGCTGAAACTCATTGGGAAGTTGAAGTTGAAGAACTAGGTGGGTGGGTTCTTGACCTCAAATTACCAGTTCATAAAAATGAATGAACTTACCATTACCCAATATTGTGGTAATCTTGGTTTTTCCCGGGCCAAGATGGACATCTGACCAAAAGAAAGGAGTTAATTGTCGACAACGTTCAAAAACCTCCTGTTGGGCGAGAACACTCCGGATGTGGAAAAATGGAGTTAGATGAAACTGACAAACAATTGATTGAAGCACTTCAAGAAGATGGCAGACTCTCTATGAGAGCACTCGCCGATATGGTTGGAGTCGCCCTAGGAACTGTGTCAAATCGACTTGGGAAATTAGAAGATAATGGAGTAATCACTGGCTATACAGTCACTCTTGATGCTGACAAAATTGGCTGGGAAATGAGTGTTGTTGTTGGATTACGAATTGTCAAAGGAGAATTACTACCTGTACAGCGCTTGATTGCAGACGACCATCGAGTTTTTGCAGTGTATGATGTGACTGGCGAGATGGATAGTTTGGTGTTTGCACGAGTGAGTGATAGGGATGATTTGGATGACTTCACCAAAACCGTTCTATCTACTGAAGGGGTTGAACGGTCGACTACAATGGTGGTACTAAACACTGTAAAAGAACAAGGTGTGAAATTACCAAAATAATGCAGCCAAATGGATTGACTATTGGTTAATTTTGTAGTAATTATTACTGATGTGCCGGTTTGAGGAGATGGGCTTTTTTGGCTATTTCAAGGTGTTAATTCGCGCATCTTCAAGAACGGTCGCTTGGCGGTAGGGCACTGTTGAGCGATTTAGGTAGCAGGAATGAAGGCGCCAGCGGCGTAAAATTGGATGCCGCTGAATGGAATCTAATTCGCTGCGATTTAGATATTAGATTCCCACCATCTGATTTGTGTCCATTGTTAAAATTTGGCCGCTGGATGGACCAGCCACACCAGCATCTTCCAGCAGCAAGACTGGCATCTAGTAATTGGGATGGATTGCTAATTGCTGATGAAGTTGGATTGGGCAAGACGATTTCAGCATTGCATGTTTTGCGCCGCCTTCATGCGATGGGTGAAACTGGCGGCATTCTCATAATCTGCCCCGGTGGATTGAGACTGAAATGGTTACAAGAAATGTTTCACCGTTGTGACCTTGATGGGTTTGAAGCGAATACTGGTCAAAAACTACGCCAGGCTTTGGATAGAATTCGTGATGGGGAATCACTCGTTATAGTCACTAGCCACGGTATTTTCAGACAATCAAAATTGTTGAGGGAATTGATGGAGGAGGGGATACCTGATCTTCTTCTGACAATTGTTGATGAATCACACCATTGTAGAAACCCCCGTAGTAGATTACACGACGCAATCCAACTTCTTTCACTACATAGTCGGCAAACACTGTTTCTAACGGCTACCCCAGTCAATCTCTCAAACGAAGAGTTGTGGGTACAACTTTCACTTCTAGCACCAGACAGATGGCCTGATTTTAATTCGTTCCAAGCAACCATGAGGCCTATGCAGATGCTGAATACTGCACTTGATGCAACAGCGAAAACTAAACCAGACCTTGAGGGAGCATTGGGTGCACTGCAAACACTGAATATGACTCCTGGGTTCACAAATGACCCACGCCTGAATCAAGCCATTGAAATCTGCTCAGACCCTCTTGGTTGGAGAGATGAATCTCTACAAAGCAATCGCTTGGAAGTTGCTGATTTAATTCGTCAACTCAGACCACTCAACGAATTAATTGTTAGAACAAGACGCCGGGATTTAGACCTCCACCTTGCAACCCGTGAAGCTATCACATTGGATGTTAATTTGAGTGCTGCTGAATGGAGACTGTATGAAGCAGCCAGACGATGGACATGGAGATTGATGCAATTAAGAAACCCCGATTCAGATAGGTTTGATTGGGCACTAGTCGTTCCTGAGAGAATGGCAAGTAGTTGTCTTCAAGCATTCGCTACCCATGTACAAACTCAATTACGGCAAACGGCGAGAGCCGCCTTTGACTTCGGGACCGAAGGTCAGGATGAAGTAGATGATGGGACAATCCGAGAAGCAGAACACCGACTTCTGAGTCGCTTTGGTGACCTTGACGAATTAATTGATGCTGCCGAAGAACTAGGAGATGAAGACTCAAAGTTCGAAGCGATGAAACTATGGATGCTAAATTCCCTTGACGAGGACCGTGTTGGAGGCATACTTCTGTTCAGTCATTTCCGTGGAACACTTGCCTATTTACACCGACGATTAACCGAAGAGGGAGTTAATTGTAGGGTTCTGAGTGGACAAACTCCAATGCTTGATAGAGAGGTTCTACGCAATCAATTTGCTAATGGAGAAATCGATGTACTCCTCTCAAGCGAAGTGGGAAGTGAAGGATTAGATCAACAACATTGTCACCGACTTGTCAACTATGATTTACCATGGAATCCAATGAGAATCGAACAGCGTATTGGCCGGCTTGATAGATTCGGTCAAGAAGCAGATGTAATTACAATCCTCAACTTAGCAGTTGAAGGCACAATAGATGCTGCGATTTTAGGACGCTTATTCCATAGAATCAGATTGTTTGAAGATTCAATTGGAATGCTTGACCCGCTACTTGGTAAAGCCATGCGACTCGTTGCCCAAACAGAACTAAACAACCCTCGCGCCAAACGTTTGGGTCAAAGCGGATACAGTCTTGTCAATGCCGATGAAGTTGCTAATGTTGATGGCAGTCTTGACACATTACTCGAAAAACGTGAGCGTTGGCTCACAGAACGAGCAACTGAAGAGCGAGAATGGCTTGGTAATGACCCGGGTATTCGCCAATTGAGAGAAGATGCAATCAATATGGAACTTGGTATTGAGCCGACTCAATTAATTGCCTGGGTAAAAGCGAGATTAAAGCAACGTGACAGAAGTTCAAGCGTGTACAAAGTAGATGGGTTTTGGCACTTGAAATTAAGTCAATATAGCGTTGATGAATTAGCCAGAAGATGCGCTGATAAATCTTGTTCTGATTGGTTAACTAGTGGATGGGAAAAGCGCGTTGAAATGTTAGCAGGGTCTGCCCCACCACATATCATTGGAGTTGCTATTGATAGAGATGAGGCAAAGGACAGGACTGACCTTGTCCAACTTGCCCCATGGCATCCAATTATCCAATGGCTACGTGAACCAATTGGTGGAGAACCAAACCCAGATGCCACCATCAGCGGATGGAAAGTTGCTGGAATCGCACCCGTTACTCAACTCAAAGCGATGAGGCCACAACATTGGGATGAGGAGGCAAGTATGCTAATCTGCCTTGATTGGATTGTTGCTGGACTATCAAATCACGCTGTTCGGAGATGGCTCGTACTTGACAAACATGGAATGCCAATACCTAACCAACCACTCTACCCTTGGAAATCATTTGATGAAGTTGAGCGAGTAATGTTTGATGACAGCGATGAAGAAATTATTGAAAATGCCCTAGATAGAATTCATGGTTGGCTCTTAGAAGATGAAAGAGCGAGGCTTGCCCCTCTATTAGATGAGTTGCGCCATAATGTCCAACGTTCATGGATGGAAAGAATAGAGCGGGAGAGAGAACAAATTCGTACTGCAGTCTATCGCCAGCAACAAGGTGGTGCAGATGTAGACGACCGTTGGAGGCGGATGAAAGACGGGTTAATTACAAGGCTAACCAAAGAACTTGATGAACGAATTCTTCACCTTGAGAAAATTCGCGAGGGAGTGCAAGCAGAACTCAGTGCACGAATTATTATTCAACTAGAGGATTACTCCTCACCATCTGAACTATAAGGGTCATGATAACTCATTTTTTCACGTAAATCTCTAGCAAAGGGAGCTAATGACTCGACTGTTTTCCCTTCTGGTTTCATAGCCCTTACTAACTCCATTCGTGTCTCTTCATCTAAAGAAACATCCATCGCCATAAGACGCTGACTCATATCATTTTGAATACGCCCACCAGTACGATCCCAATCCATCAATAAGATGATTGCTGGGCCACCATCATTTGGATTGTTACAGCCATATTTTTCAAATAAATATGCCACTAAACGACTACGGCCCCAACCTCTATTCAGTTGTTCTATGACACCGGTAAATCCTAATTTTCTTAACGCCTTAACATCTTTAATTCCTTCAATTAACACTGGGCAAGAGGAACCTCCTTGCTCAATATCTCGGTTTCTTTCACGGGCTAATGCCAATGCACGGCCAGCGCTCTCAAACCTCACATCTTGAGTTGGACCGCCATTGTTGCTCTTACGACTCATTCATTCCCCCTCCCTGCTGCCATATTGATTCGCCAAATACTGTTCAAGTTTCTCTATCACTAGTTTTAACGAAATGTCTGAAAGTAATATCCGCTTGCGCCTATCTTTAGCTCCAGAATCTAGTTTCACCGATGAATTGGGTAAACCAAAAAAATCTGACATCAAATTGATGAGGTCTTGGTTTGCTGCCCCTTTCAAGGCAGGTGAAGTGACTTTTACTTGCAATCGATGACGCCACTCATTGATTCCTGAAATCCCCATAGTTGAAGATGAAGGTTGCAGTTCAACGGCAATTGAAACATCCCCAGATGATGACTGGGTAACAACATCATTAATGTCAGTCATGGCTGTCACTCCGTGAACCTCGAATTGCGGTTAAGCATGAAAATAAAGCGGTTAACTATCCACAAAAAAGGTTATCTGAGTGAAAAGGTTTAGTTGCCAAGCTCTGCTAACTGCTCATCAATCACCCGGTATAACTCTGCACGGCGAACCGGTTTTGGAACAAATGCATCACACCCAGCTGCTTCTGCCTTACGGCGGTCTTCTGGAGTTGAGAATGCTGTCACCGCAATAATCCTACTTTTTCGTACGAGTGGGTGGTCACGAATTGCTTTTGTCAACTGTAAGCCATCTGTCCACGGTAACTGAACATCCATGAATATCAAGTCAAAGGCACCGGTCTGGAGAGCAGTGAATGCTTGATTGGCATCTTCTGCAATTTCAATCTCTGTAATGCCCTTTCCTTTAAGCAAAGCAAGCAGTAAACGCACGTTAACTTGGTTGTCCTCAACCACCAACGCCCGCACACTCATAGCCGAAGCCATACAGCCCTACCAATTCAACCTTTGCGAAACCGTATCTTGCGAGAAAAGTATGCATCAAATGTCCTGAAAAGGGGCTTGCTTGCCAACTAGCGGATATGCCAACGGGGCACTGCGCCGCGTGTGCCAAGATGAAAATATGACTCAAACATTGTTAACAGTATATGTGAGGTGTTGCCAATGCTTAATTACGGACCGCTTTACGAGCGAACCAAGAGGGTTTTCTATGGCAGTAGGTGGTGCTTCATACAATGAGTTGTTTGAGATATTTTGGAACTGGTCTGTCTTTGTAGGAATCATAGTATTTGGATGGCAATTACACCATTCATTCTTCTACCGTTCAAAGGAAGGTGAAAAATTACCAAATAGAGATAATCTCAAAGTCGGAGAATTCCCACTACATTATCACAATGGGAAATTGGAAGCCGCATGGATTATTGCTCCATCAATCCTTATTATTTACCTCACGATACTTATCATTGGGCCTGCATCCGATGTTTGGGAAGACCCCAGTGTAGTCGGAGTCGAAGGGGTGGATTACTTTGAAGTTGGAGTTACTGGCCATCAATGGTACTGGGAATTTGATTGCCGTGAATTAAGCACAGACCTTTGCGATGTTGGAGTTGATACCAATACTGGTTTAACCACTCTAATTCTGAAGAATAATACCATGTATCGAATTGATCTCACTTCTTCAGATGTTACCCATTCCCCTTTCTTCGTTCAATGGGGTGCGAAGGAAGATGCCATACCAGGACTTCAGACTGCAGTTTGGCTACCAATAGATTTGACTGGTAAATTCTTCATTGATTGTGCCGAATTTTGTGGCGATGACCATGCATACATGACTGCAATTCTTGAGGTCCACGAGTGAGGTGATTATGATGCAAGTAAATAAGAAATTTATCGCTATCTTCTCAATAGTAATGGTTGCAATGTTGTTGGCCCCTAGCCTACAAGCGAAGCAAACTGGTATCTCTAATGTTGAATCGGGATGTACTTGTCACTCTGGAAGCCCAAGTAGTGATGTGTCACCATTCATGACACTCGCAAACGGTAGTGCACTACCAGACACATACAATGCCGGTGAAACGTACTCACTCCTAGTCGGTTTTACCGGTGGACCTGCTGATACAGAAGTTGTTGATAGACTCAACACTGGTGGATTCAATCTAGTTGCTGCGAAAGGAACCTTTGCATCAACTGATGATTCAACCCAATTAATGGCGGGGCAGTTGACCCACAGTGAAAGTGGTAATGACCAAACCTCTTGGGCAGTTGATTGGACTTCTCCTGCGAGTGGGACTTCGAGTTTTACCTTGACTGTTAATTCAGTTAATGGAGATGAGCAACCTAGCGATGCTGACCACTGGGCTCAGTCAACCTTCACTATGAGTTCAATGGGTGGAGTAGCAGAGCCCCTAGAAGATGCTGATGGACTCACAGTCCTGTTTTCTGCGATTATTTTGGTAATGATGTTACTGTTTGTTGCTGTAGTTTATATCTTCTACCGAATGAACCCTGATGGGTTCAGTTGGGCTGCTTTTGCACCTTGGATTGCTGATTGGTTAACTAGCACAGACCACAAGAAGATTGGAACTCTTTACTTCGTGGCTGGACTCTTTTACTTCGTAGTTGGCGGTGTTCTTGCCCTATTGATGCGAACTCAGTTAGCAATTCCCGGTAACGATTTCTTAACCAAAGATGAATACAATCAATTCTTCACCTTGCATGGTACAATTATGATTTTCTTAGCGGCTATGCCAATGATTAATGGATTTGCTAATTGGATTGTTCCGTTGCAAATCGGTGCCAAAGATTTGGCCTTCCCAAGAATCAACGCCATGGCGTTTTGGCTTAACCCAGTTGCATCGGTACTAATCATGAGTGGGATTTTCTCAAGTAACGCAGCTGATGTTGGTTGGACTGGATACCAACCAATTACATCATGGGTCGGAACTCACCCCGGAGCGACCTTTTGGATTGCGGGGCAAATCATGCTAGTAGCATCATCAACTCTCGCTGGAATCAACTTCATAACCACAATTGCATCTATGCGTGCACCTGGCATGGGTTGGATGCAAATGCCTCTTTTCACTTGGTCAATTCTAGTGTCTATCATGTGCTTGTTCATATCAATCCCAGCCTTTGGAATTGGTTTGATTGAAGCCTTCCTTGACCGTACGGTGGCGACGGCGTTCTTCAATGTCTCAGCAGGAGGCGATCCCGTTCTTTGGAGTCACTTATTTTGGTACTTTGGCCACCCTGAAGTTTATGTGGTTATTTTACCTGCTTTCGGCATCGTTTCTGAAGTATTGGCTACGAGTGCAAGAAGAGCCATCTTTGGCTATCGCTCGATGGTTTACGCGCTCGCGGGTATTGGATTTGTATCATTTATCGTATACGGACATCACATGTTGACAAGTGGAATGTCACCTGCTCTTCGTTTCGTGATGATGGTTACCACGATGGCAGTTGCTGTTCCGACTGGAATTAAAATTTTCAATTGGCTCAAAACCATGCATGGTGGTTCCCTCGTTTACCGTACTCACACATTATGGGCACTCGGATTTTTGGTCACCTTCACATTAGGTGGGATCTCTGGAATGTTCTTCCCAGCAATTTCAATGAACACCCATTTGCACGAGACTTACTTCGTAGTTGCTCACTTCCACTATGTGCTAGTTGGAGGAGTTGTATTCGGTTTATTTGCAGCGATTTACTACTGGTACCCTAAGATGACCGGACGCATGTTAGATGAACGACTTGGTGTCATTCATTTCCTTATTGCTTTCATTTCGTACAATGGAATCTTCTGGCCAATGCACAAGTTAGGGCTTTGGGGAATAGCAAACGAATATAGTGATGTGATTGGAACTCTACCTCCTGAAGCTGCAGGGTGGAATATGTTCATTACAATCAATGCTTTCATCTTTGGACTTTCTTCTGTATTAATGATAATTAACATGATAGTATCTCTAATCAAGGGTCAAAAAGCACCAGCTGACCCATGGGGTGGTTGGTCATTTGAGTGGCTCACAACTTCACCACCACCAACCCCATCATTTGACGAGCTCCCAACCCTAATTGATGTCAACGTTCACGAGGAGAAAGAACCAAACTGGTTGATGCGAATGATGGTCCCTGATGACCAAGAGGAGGTGAGCAACTGAGTTACGACGAGGAACACGAACATCACGGAAGCGCATGGGGACCTCATGACTGGGGACACGGAGCGCCTCACAACAGTTGGGCGCCAAT
>LWDU01038604.1_pt1 | contig 10560 bp, 8 predicted proteins | sample 727161 | NCBI WGS metagenome assembly LWDU01 (sample SAMN04566230, study PRJNA314399) | hydrothermal vent metagenome | isolation source: deep sea hydrothermal plume seawater | place: Mexico: Gulf of California, Guaymas Basin | collected 2004-07-11 | reverse complement strand
CGTGGTGAAACAAATACTGCTGGGCGTAGCCGTGGTGGGGGGCGAAGTGTTTTTGGATGAATGCACGCAACTGCTTGGGGGTGGGATTGCGGCGGGGGAAATAGAGTTGGCGCAGGGCTTTTATGATCCAGGTATCAAGCGGGAAGGCTTGGGGATGGGCGTAGGCGAAGAGGAGGATGCAGTCAGCAACCTTGGGGCCGATGCCGGGGAGGCGCTGGAGTTCGGCCTTGGCGGGTTCGTAATCGAGCGCGGCCACGGCGGCGAGATCGATTTCGTTTTGGGCGATCATGGTGCCGGTGGCGTGGAGGTATTTGGCGCGGTAACCCATGCGGCAATCGCGCAGGTCGGCCTCGGTTAATGATGCGAGCCGAGCGGCGGTGGGGAAGGTTTGCCAGCCTTCGTGGATGGGTTCGCCAAAGCGGTCACAGAGGTCAGCGATGATTTGCTGGATTTGGACGATTCGTTTGTTGGAGGAGCAAATGAAGCCAGCGAGGGTTTCCCATGGATCCTGCTTGAGCAGGCGCAGGCCGCGGCAGGTTTTCTTGGCAGCAGCAAGGTGGGGGTCGTTCTTTGGGAATTGGCTGAGGATTTTTTTAAGGTTCACATCGAGCTGAAGATAGTCGGTGAGCCAATGCCAATCGGTTTGGGGCGCGGCGGTTTCTGCGTGGAGTTTTTTATCTTTCACACTGAGGCGAACCCAGCGGCCGGCGATGATGTTTTCCCATGTTCCATCCACTTCGCGCCAGCGGAAGGCTTGGCCGGAGGTGAGGGTGGCAGCGAGATTATAATCGCGCAGCGTGAAGACTGCGGTGCGCGACATCACTTTAATAGGTGATGACGGAGTGGATGGGATGGCCGTTGAGTTTTTCGCGGCCGTTGAGGAAGCTCAATTCAATGAGAAAACCGATCTCGACAATTTCCGCGCCAACTTTTTGGACGAGCTTGGTTGCGGCGGCGGCGGTTCCGCCGGTGGCGAGGAGGTCATCAAGCAGCAGCACGCGCGCGCCGGGCTGGAGGGCGTCCTCGTGGATGGCCACGGTGTCTTCGCCGTACTCGAGCGAAAAATTTTCCTCAATGGTTTTGTACGGGAGCTTGCCTTTTTTGCGGATGGGCACAAAGGCGGTATTGAGCTGGTGCGCGGCTGCGGCGGCAAAAATGAAGCCGCGGGCATCGATGCCCACCACGGCGTCGATGCGCGAATCAGCATGATGTGAGGCGAGCAGATCTATGGAGCCGGCAAAGAGCGCAGCGTCACCGAGCACGGGGGTGATGTCTTTGAATTGAATGCCCGGTTTGGGGAAATCAGGCACATTGCGGATGGCGGCTTCCAGATCGGCGGCGGTGATTTTGCTCATTTAGTGGTGGTCCTTGATGCGTTCAAACTTGGTGATCAACCGGCGCAGTCGGCCGAGGGCGATGTTTTGGATTTGCCGCACGCGTTCGCGAGTGACGCCGAATTTCACACCCACATCTTCGAGCGTGCGCATTTCGCCGCCCTCGCCAAAGCCAAACCGATAACGCAAAATATCCGCCTCGCGGCCATCGATGCTATCGAGCATTTTATGCAACATCGCGACCACCGTCTTATCCTCTAAATCCTGATAAGGGGTATGCATGTGGTCATCTTCCACCACATCGGCTAGGGTGTCCGGCTCGTCGGGGTCGCCCAGCGGAGCATCGAGCGAGGCGGGGCGAATGGCGGCACTTCGCAATAGCGAAACCTTCGCGGGCGGCAGATGCATCTCTTCGGCGATCTCGTCATTAGTGGGTTCGCGGCCGAGATTTTCCTGCAGTTTAATGGATGCGAGACGCATCTTGGAAATTTTATCCACCAAATGCACGGGCAAGCGGATGGTCTTGGATTGATTGGCGAGCGCGCGCTTGATGGATTGCTTGATCCACCAAGAGCCGTAGGTGGAAAGCTTGCCGCCCTTGCTGGGGTCGAACCGTTTCACGGCTTTCATCAAACCCATGTTGCCTTCGTCGATGAGGTCCAGCAACGGCAAGCCGAGGCCGTCGTAGTCGCGGGCGATCTTCACCACGAGGCGGAGGTTCGCTTTGATTAGATGTTGCTCGGCTTCCTCGTCACCTTTCTTGATGCGCGCGGCGAGCACCACTTCCTCGGCGGGCTTGAGCAGCGGAGTTTGACCGATTTCCTTCAGATAAATATTGATGGCGGAATTTTCGCCGTACGAACCCCGCGCGTGCCCGGGTTGTTTGATGTGCGAAATCACCGAGATGGGATTGGAAATGCGCGCGGATTTTTTCTTGGCCGTCTTTTTCTTCGCCGCCTTTTTCTTGGCGGGCGCACGCTTTTTGGCCACCGCCTTTTTCTTGGCGGTTTTCTTGGACGTATTTTTGCGGGCAGCAGCCATGCGCGGGAAAACTAATCAATCCACCCCTCGGGGCAAGCAAATAGACGGCAACGGCCGAAAAACCCTCGAGTGATAATAATATTTAACATCCGAAACAGCGGTCGCCGGCATCGCCGAGGCCGGGGATGATGTAGCCGTTCTCATTGAGGTGACTATCGAGTGCGGCGGTGAAAATGGGAGTTTTTGGGAAACTACGGCGCAAAGCGCGGAGACCTTCGGGGGCGACGAGGGCGTGGATGAAGTGGAGGTGCTTCGCACCGCGTTTTTGTAAAAGCTTACCAGCGGCGATGGCGCTGCCAGCTGTGGCGAGCATGGGGTCGATGACGAATACTTCAAAGCGGCCCAGGCGCGGCGGGAGTTTTTCCAAGTACCATTCAGGTTGGAGAGTGGTTTCGTTGCGGGCAATGCCGAGGTAGCCGATGCGAGCTTCGGGGAGGATTAGGTCAGCGAGAGTGATGAGCCCTTGGCCGGCGCGCAGGATGGGGACAAGCAGAATTTCCCGCGCGGGCACGGTGGCGGGCGCGGGGCCGAGCGGCGTCCGCACACGCTTTTTTTTCACGGCCAAATCAGCGGTGGCTTCGTGCAGCAAATGCAGCCCGAGCTGGCCGAGGGCGCGGCGAAATTCGTGGTGCGGCGTGGTTTTATCGCGCAAGGTGGCGAGCCGTGCTTGCGCGAGGGGATGCTGGATGAGGTGGACGTTTTTCAAAAAAACTATTGGGCAAAAAGATGGGGCGCGATGTAGTACGGCAAACCGGGCCGAAGCGAAATGGGGTTGAGGCCGAAGTCGACCTTCACGGTGCTGCCCGCGGGCGGGGTGCTGCTTTTGCCGAAGAGGCGGAAGATGCCCATGATGTCGACGGGCGGATCATGCCGCACGAGGCGGGCGGTGTCTTCCGTGATGCCGGCGATATCTTCGGCGAGGCGGATGGCGGCATCGAGGTTGCCGAGCTTGTCGACCATTCCGAGCTCGAGCGCCTGCGCGCCGGTGAGGATGCGGCCATCGGCGTAGTCCTTCCAATCGGCGACCAATTCCTTGGCGTGTTTGGTGTCGCGGTGGCCTTTTTTCTCGCGGCCACTTTCGACGATGCCGGCGAATTGTTCGTAGGTGGAGTCGATGAAATCCTGCAGGATTTTTTTCTGTTCATCGCTGGTGGCCTCAGGCGGGTTGAAGGGCGAAAGCATATCTTTGTTGGCGCCGCTCTTAAAGGTGACCGCTTGCACTCCGACTTTGTCCATCAGCCCGTGAAAATTGATGGACTGCATAATGACGCCGATGGAACCGGTGATGGTAAGTTTGTTGGCGACGATGAGCCGACACGGCGCGGCGACGTAATAGCCGCCGGACGCCGCCATGCCGCCCATCGAGGCGATGACGGGTTTGCCGGTGTCGGCTTGGAACTCCACGATGGCGTTGTGGATTTCATCGGAGGCAAGCACTTCGCCGCCGGGAGAATCGATGCGAAGGACGACGGCTTTGATGCGTTCATCGCCGGCGGCGAGGTCAAGCTGTTTCTTGATGCGCGTCACCATGTTTTGCTCGGGGCTGAGGCCGTAGCTGGTGATGATGCCGGTGACCGGCACGATGGCGATGCGCTGCGCGGTTTCGCCACTGCGCACGATGGTTTCGGTGTAAAGATCGGTGGGCGCGGCCAGCGAATCCATCGCCTCGCTCACGGAGGAAAGAAACCAGCCGCCCAGCAAAAACATCCCCGCCAGCGTGAAAAACAGGAACATCACCACCCAACGCCCCGCGCCGCTGGACCGGGGTTGATGCTGCGGTCGCTGGGGCAAAACAGGTGGTGTAGTATCTCGATCATGGTCGCTCATGCGGGCAAGCCTACCGCCCCACGCGCCTGCCCGCAAGCGGTTCGTTTCCCCTTGACGCTACCCTGCCCCGCGCCTACGCTCCCCGCGACAGGTAGGTTTTGGCTAATGGAGCCAGATGCGGCAAGTCGGTTTTAAACCGGCTTTTTTGTTCCCCAAGTGGGGTCAAAGTGCCGGGCAACCCACCTGTGAAAGGCGCCAAATATATGGATAAAGGCATAAATAGCGCGGAGTTTTTGGCTCTGCTGGATTTTTACGAAAAAGAAAAAGGCATCAGCCGCGAGGCCCTCACCGAGGCCATTAACGAGGCTATCCTCGCCGCGGCAAAAAAAGCCGTGGGCGCCAGTCGCGATTTGCGGGTGGAGACGGATCCCAAGTCCGGCGAAATCCGCGCCTTCGCGCGGTTGTTGGTAGTGGACCGCGTGCAGAATGAGCAGGACGAGATTTCGCGCTTCGACGCGATGAAATATAAAGAAGACGCCAAGGCCGGCGACGAGATTGAAATGGAGGTGACGCCCACCGGTTTCGGCCGCATCGCCGCGCAGTACGCCAACCAAAATCTCAAGCAATACATCCGGCGCGCCGAGAAGGCGCTCATCTTCGAGGAATTCAAAGACCGCACCGGCGACATCGTGCGCGGCACCGTCCGGCGATTCGAGCGCAGTGATGTGATCATTGACCTCGGCCGGTACGAGGCACTGCTGCCTAACCGCGAGCGGGTGCCGATTGAGGAATATCAACCGGGCGAGCAACTGCGTTGCTACGTGAAGGCCGTGGAAGAAACCGGACGCGGCCCGGAAATTATTCTCTCCCGCGCAGACCCGAATTTCGTCATCAAACTCTTCACGCAGGAAGTCACCGAGATCGCCGATGGCACGGTGGAAATTATCGCCATCGCCCGCGAGCCGGGCTGGCGCACCAAGCTCGCCGTGCATTCGGCCGATAACCGCGTGGATCCCGTGGGCGCGTGCGTGGGCTTGCGCGGCCAACGCGTAAAAAACATCGTGCGCGAGCTGAACAACGAAAAGGTGGACATCATCCACTGGAGCTCGGACATCAACATCTTTGTCGTCGAAGCCCTTAAGCCGGCGGAAATCAAGAGGCTCAAAATCAATGAGGCCGACAAACGCATCACGGTTTTCGTAAACGAAGACCAGCTTTCGCTCGCCATCGGCAAGCGCGGCCAAAACGCGCGCCTCGCCCAAAAGCTCGTCGGCTGGCACATCGACATCGAGGCCGATCAGGTCGAGGTAGTTTCCTTCGACGACCAAGTCGCCACCGCCGTGACGGCGATGACCGCCCTGCCCGGCATCGACGATGCCCTCGCGCAAACGCTCGTCCAGAGCGGCTTCCATTCCGTGGCCGATTTGCAACAAGCCGAAGCTGCGGACCTCGCGGAAATCCCCGACCTCGCCCCGCACGCGGAAACGATTTTGGCCGCTCTCCAAGCCGGCGTGCCCGCTGAAGAAAAGGTTGTTGAAGAAACTGAACCTGAAACGGAAGCCACCGAAGAACCTGCGGTTAAAAAAACCAAGCCCGAAGCGGAGTCCAACGAAGAAGCCGAACCCGCTGCTGACACCCCTGAACCCTCCGACAACCCAGACAAAACCGAGACTGCTTAAAGCCACTTATGCCCGTACGCATTTACGACATCGCCAAGAAACTGGGTATCCAGAGCAAAGAAGTGCTGGCCAAGGCCAATGCTCTCGGCATCGCCAATGCCCGGGTGGCGTCCAGCTCGCTCGATAAAATCACCGGCGAATATCTGGAACAGGAAATCGCCAAGGAACTCGCCCCCGCCAAAACCGAAACGGAAGCCGCCGCCGAAAAAGCCGAAGAAGCTAAACCGGTCGAGAGCGGCCCCGTGTTGATCGTTGCACCCGAACCGGAACCGGAGCCAGAGCCGGCCGAGGAAGAATCGCCCGCCGAGACGGAAGAAGCAGAAGCGACGGAGGGAACTGCAGAAGCCCCAGCCGAAGAACCCGCCGCCGCTCCCGAACCGGAAGTACCGGCCGGACCGAAGGTCGGCGAAAAGATCGGCTTCATTGATTTGGGCAATATGCCCGTGCGCCGCGAAGCCCGCGGGCGGCGCGATAAACGGGACGACAAAAAGAAAGACGCCGCCAAGCCCGGCGACAAACGCCCCGCGCAACCGGCCAAGCCGCGCTATGTCGCCAAGCCCGATGCGCCGGTCATCACGCTCAAGCCGCCGATTATGGTGCGCGAGCTAGCCGAGGCTATCAAACGAAAGCCTTTCCAGTTGATCGCCGATCTGATGCAGCTCGGCGTGTTCGCCAATGTTAACCAAGCCATTGACGAACCGACGGCCAAGCAGCTCTGCGCCAAAAACGGCTTTAGGTTCGAAGCCAAGAAACGCCAGCGCGACGCCAGCGCTCCGCCTCCAATCCAAGAAAAGAAACTCGAGCTGGATCTCGACGACACCGAGGCCGATCTCAAACCCCGCCCGCCGGTCGTCGCCGTCATGGGCCACGTGGATCACGGCAAGACCACCCTGCTCGATTCCATCCGCAACGCCAACGTCGTCTCCGGCGAAGCCGGCGGCATCACCCAGCATATCGGCGCGTACTCCATCGAGGTCCCCCACCCCGAGGATAAAAAACGCCTCGAACCCATTACCTTTCTCGACACCCCCGGCCACGCCGCCTTCAGCGCCATGCGCGCGCGCGGCGCGAATGTCACCGACCTTATCGTGCTCGTCATCGCCGCCGACGACGGCGTGATGCCGCAGACCATTGAATCCATCAACCACGCCAAAGCCTCCGGTGCTACTATTATAGTCGCGGTCAACAAATGTGACGTGCACGGCGCCAACCCAATGCGCGCGCGCGAGCAAATGAGCGAGCACGGCCTCTCCGCCGAGGATTGGGGCGGCGACACGCTTTTCGTCGACGTCTCCGCGCTCAAGGGCGAGGGCATCGACAAACTGCTCGATGCCATTTTGCTGCAAGCTGAACTGCTCGAGCTCAAGGCCAACCCCGACCGCCGCGCCGCTGGCAACGTGGTGGAAAGCGGCATGGAACCCGGCGGCCCCACCGCCACGGTGATCGTCCGCAAAGGCACGCTCAAGGTTGGCGACCTCGTAATTTGCGGACAGTACTACGGCAAAACCCGCGCGCTCATTAATGAAGAGGGCGAGCGAATGAAAACCGCCGGGCCGTCTTACGCCGTCAAGCTGCTCGGCCTCAATGGCGTGCCCGAAGCGGGTGATGATTTTCACGCAGTGGAAAACGAAAAAGCCGCGCGCGACCTCGCCGAGGAACGCGGCGCGGCCGCCCACAAACAACGGCTCGATGGCCGGGCTGCGAGCGTTACATTGGAAAACCTTTTTGACACCATCGAGGCCGCGACAGCCAAGACGCTCAAAGTCATCGTCAAGGCCGACACCCAAGGCTCCGCCGAGGCGATCGTCGACTCCCTCGGCAAAATTGAATCCGACAAGGTCAACCTTGAGGTCATCCATAGTGCCGTGGGCACGGTCAGCGAAAGCGACGTCAACCTCGCCGCTTCAGCCGGCGCGGTCATCCTCGGCTTCCACACCCGCGTGGACAAAGGCGCGCCGGACATCGCCAAGCATCACGGCGTGCAAATCAAGCCGTACAAAATTATTTATGAATTGATCGACGAAGTGAAGGACGCCATGGCCGGCCTGCTCGATCCCTTGGAGAAACAAATCGTCATTGGCACCGCCGAAGTGCGCCAGCTTTTCCCACTCAGTAAAGGCGGCGTGGTGGCCGGTTGCATGGTCACCGATGGCCGAATTAACCGCGGCCAAGTCCGCGTGATGCGCAAGGACAAAGCGCTGCACACCGGCAAGGTCACCACCCTCAAGCGCTTTAAAGACAACGCCGATGTTGTGCGCTCCGGAATGGAATGCGGCATCCGCGTCGATGGCTTTGATGATTATCAGGAAGGCGANNNNAAGCGCCTCAAATCCGAACGCTCACGCCTCCAATATATGCTCGGCTGCGAGGTAGTGCTCAAGTACACCCCGCGTATTAAGTTCGAGCTGGACGACGCCATCGAGGCCGGCAACCGCGTGATGTCCATCCTCGAAGAGATGGAGCAAACCCACCCCACCAAACCCACTGACTCCATCGATGGCGATGAGGAAGAAGACGACTGATGCGCCCGCTCAAGATCATCGCCCGCATCATCGCCGCCGTGAACGCCGGCCGCACCTTTGCCATCGGCGGCCACATGCGGCCCGATGGCGATTGCATCGGCAGCGAGCTGGCCATCGCCAACGCTTTGCGTGACCTCGGCAAAAAAGTCACCGTCTTTAATCAGGACGCAATGCCCGACAAGCTTGCCTTCCTCGATCCCAAGAAACTCCTGCGCACTGCACAAAAACCCCGCGCCTTCGATTGCGTAATCGTCACCGACTGCGCCAACCACGAGCGCCTCGGCACCATCCGCGAAACCGTCGCCCGCCACGGCACGCTCATCAACATCGACCATCACAATTCCAACACCCGCTACGGCGATCTCAACTGGGTCGACGGCAAAAGCGCCAGCACCGGCGAGATGATTTTTCGCTTAATGAAACAAGCCAAGTGGCCCGTCACGCCGCTCATTGCCGATTGCCTGTTCACCGCCATCAGCACCGACACCGGCAGCTTCCAGTACGCCACCACGCGCCCCTCCACTTATCACGCCGCCGCCGAGCTGGTGAACCGCGGCGCGAACCTCGCCCGCATCTGCGATGAGGTTTACCAAAGCTATCCCCTCTCGCGTGTGAAACTGCAGAAGCACATGTACAACAGCTTCAAGCTCATCGAACAAAACCAGGTCGCGTATTTTTGGATCCGTCAGGCCGATTACAAAAAGGCCGGCGCTGTGCCCGACGAAAGCGAGGGGCTCATCGATCACATCCGCGACATCCAAGGCGTGAAGGTCGCGTGCCTCTTTGAGGAAATCGAGCCGGACATCACCCGCATCAGTTTGCGTTCCAAGCTGCCCGAGCTGGATGTCTCCACCATCGCGGTTGCTTTCGGCGGGGGCGGTCATATGTCCGCCGCCGGCGCGCGCATTGAGGGCGGCCAACTCGCCACCCAACGCGCGGTCATCGCTGCGGTAAAATCCGCCCTTCGCCAAGCCAACGGAAAAGTCTGATGCCCCATCCTCAACCGGAATCCGAACTCAACGGCGCGTTGCTCATCGACAAACCCGCCGGGCCCACCTCGCACGACATCGTGGACATCGTCCGCAATCTGTTTCGCATCAAAAAGGTGGGGCACTGCGGCACGCTCGATCCCGCTGCCACCGGCCTGCTCATCCTCCTGCTCGGCCGCGCCACCAAGCTTTCGCAAAAACTCACCGCCGACGACAAGGTCTACGAAGGCGCCATCACCTTTGGCTCCGCTACCGACAGCTATGACGCCCAGGGCAAAGTGACCGCCACCGCTCCCGTGCCCGCGCTCGATTGCGCCGCGCTCAATGCCGCCGCCAAGGAATTCACCGGCGATATTCAGCAAAAACCGCCGATGGTTTCCGCTGTGAAAAAAGATGGCGTGCCGCTTTACAAACTCGCCCGCAAAGGCAAAACCATCGAGCGCGAAGCCAAGCCAATTCATATTTATTCCTACGAGTTCAGCGAGTACACCGAACCCGCCGCACGCTTCCGCGTGCATTGCACCAAGGGCACTTACGTCCGCAGCCTCGCCCACGAGCTCGGGCAACGCCTCGGATGCGGCGCGCACTTGAGCGCCCTCCACCGCAGCCAATCCGGCAAATTCAGTGTCGCCGATGCCACCCGCCTTGAGGACCTCGTCAAGCTCCCCGCCGAGGCGTTGCCCGCGCGAATGGTTTCCCTCCTCGACATCGCCCGCATGTTTCTCCCCGCCACCGACGAATGAGAACCCTCCACGACGCCCGCGAAGTGCAGCCCCCCAACGGCCGCGTCTGCTGCGCCATCGGCCTCTTTGATGGCGTACATCTCGGCCATCAACAAGTCCTCCGCCAAGCCGTCTCCGATGCCCACCAGCTTGAGGCCACGCCGCTGTGCGTTACTTTTTCCGAACACCCCGCCCAAGTGCTCGCCCCCGAACACGCCCCCGGCCTCATCCAGCACCTCCCTCAACGCCTTGCCGCCATCGAGGCCCTCGGCATTGAGGCCACGCTCGTGTTGCCCTTCGATGAAGCGATGAGCCAAATCCCCGCCGAAATGTTCATCCAGGGATTATATGTCGACCTCGGCCGCATCCATTCCATTTGCGTCGGCGCGCACTTCGCCTTCGGCCATCAACGCCAGGGCAACGTGGAATTGCTCCAACGGCTCGGGCAGGAAATGAATTTCATCGTGCACGGTCTTGCCAGTATTTCGCTTGATGACGAAACCGTC